>Ga0160420_100481_pt1 | contig 17006 bp, 22 predicted proteins | sample CelAP2metagpilot_FD_108197 | JGI IMG/M metagenome (GOLD analysis project Ga0160420, IMG submission 108197) | Phycosphere-associated microbial communities from algal ponds in Kailua-Kona, Hawaii, USA - Cellana AP2-5-5 metagenome pilot | ecosystem: Engineered > Artificial ecosystem > Aquaculture >... | reverse complement strand
GGGGAGAGGGGCAGGGGAGGGGGGGGCAGCAGGGGCGGGGGAAGGAGGAGAAGAGGAGGGGGAGGAGGAGGAGGAGGAGGAGGAGGAGGAGTTCACAGTAACGGTGGCGCCGGTGGTACCCCCCGCCACCCTCCGTTCTACTCCTCCACCTCCACCACCACCACACATCACCTTAAGAGTAGCACGTCTTCCTCCTCCCCTATTCCTCCCCCTCCTCGGCGTCAACACGAAACGGCTCGCGAACGCCAAGACAGGCACAAGGCTCGTCTAGCGGCCAAGGAGGAGGAGAGGAGAAAACAACTCCAGATTAGACGAGAGGCAGAACGGCGAATGCATTCAAATTTAAAACCGACGGTTATTTTTGACGGTACTTTGGAAGCGTTGCTCAGGCTGAGGGATGGGGAGGGAGGGGTTGGCGGGCTGAAAGGGTTGGACGAGTGGGGGACCTTTAGGATAATGAGCCAAGAGGAGAGGAGAGGCGAGGGAAAGAGGAGAGATGGAAGGAGGACGGAAGCGAGGAGGGAGGCAGCGGGGCGGCTGAGTGGTGGAGGGGGTATTACTCCAGCTAGAAGAGGTCGAGAACGAGGAGCTACCAGCGATGGGAGTAACACGACGCATTGTGCAGCGACTCCGCCTGTTTCTCGTGCTGCAGCAGTGGCACCACCACCTTCTCGCCCTCCTCCTCCTCCTTCTCCTCCGTCTCCTCCTCCTCCTCCTCCTCCTCCTCCTCCTCCTCCTCCTTCTTCTTCTTCTTCTTCTTCTCCTCCTCCTCCTCCTCCTCCTGCCCCTTTTGTTTCTTCATATTTTTCTTCTACTTCGCGGCCATCCTCGTCTTTGCCTTCGTATTCGGGGGCTCGCCATTGAGGGAGGGAGGGAGGGAGGGAGGGAAGTAAGTGGTGTGTGTATGATTGCGTGTAATATTGAGAGACTTGATTGACAAGGGTGCGAAATAAGGCCCGTAAAAAGAATATTGTAGTGCTTGTGGTACGCACGCCCGGAGTAGGGGAGCCATGAGAAGATTGTGCAAGGCAGATTAAGAAGATGAAAAGTTGGCGTTTATGGGTAGATCTGGATGACAAATAACGTACAGTGACCGAGAAGCAACAGGTAAGGTACAACATGCAATAGAACATTATGAGAGCATGAACGATCCCTGGTATTAGAGACGCATTCTCTGCTTTCTCAAGCGCTTTGCAAGTTTTAAAAGCCTTGATCTTTCGCTTCATTTCTCTACCCTTATCTGCTCCCCTCCTTCCCTTCCCCCCCCCCTCCGTCCCCTATCCCCCCCCCCCCGTTCTTCTCCTCCTCCTCCTCTTCCTCCTCCTCCACCACCCTCCACCTTCAAGTCCTTCATCAATCGTTCCATCTCCCTGTTTTTCCTCTCCTCCTGTTCCCCTTCCCTCTTCTCCTTCCTCTCAACCAAGTCAGGCAAATATTCCCTCTCAAACTCCCTCGCCGCCTCATCCACGGCCTCGAAAAAATCACTCACACCCTCTCCACTCGCTGCCGACACGCCCACATTCCTGAGTGTCTTATAGAATTCATCTAACACTAATGACATGGACCGAATCAACGTGCTCGAGTACCCCATGTCATCCCCTTGCCTATCCAAGCCCTCCTGAAATTTCTCAAAATCTCCCATCCATTCCTGTGCGAAGGCATGTGACAGAATATCGATCTTATTGAAAGTCAACACAATCGGCAACCGCGTCTTATACAAGATAGAACAGGCATAGAGCATGTTACTCATAAAGGTGGTCGGGGAGGCTGTGCGAGGCGTATCAACAATGTAAATTAAGATGGTTGGGAAGGATGTAGCGAGTGCCTCAGTAATGATTGCACCGGAGGCTGACCAAGTGAAAACCTCGATTTGCCCGGGGGTGTCCACGAGGACATATTCCAATTCAGGAGCTCGTTTTTCCAGGATAGTAAGCACTTGATCAAAGCGGGTGGCGAAGAGGTTGAGGGATGTCATGATGGCTCCATTAGGCCCGAGTTCGTACTGGTTCATCACTTCCTTGTAGTTGACCGTGTCACGGATGTCGATATTGGCTGCGAACGGGACGGACTTGACGGCCGGATCGAGGTTCACATAGTAGCTTTTGGTACCATTGGCGTTGAGATGCAGATTGAGGCGCTGGACCAGGGTTGTCTTGCCGCTGCCCGCCATGCCCATGAAGAGGAGGACGATGGGTTTCTTGCGGAAGGCGGGCAGGGTGGATGCTGTGTCGTTCCCTGGCACTGACACTGATATCGGTACGTGCAGTGGTGGTGATACCTGATCGGTGCTGCTCATGCTTGACTGTGTAGTGGGTGGTGCGCAGGATGAGGGGGTTGGGGAAGAGATGATGAGGAGGTCGAAGCAGTATCATGCGAGATTGTGTATCGTCCAGACGACCGCCTGTGCGGAATCCAAGACCACGACCGGTACCAGCATAAGGTTGATAAGAAGAAGATGGTCGATATGGTAGCTGTTTTTGCTTTCAATGAAGGTGTTGGTTGGAATAATCGTGATACTGTAGGTGGGGGTGGGAGGTTTTGGTATTTTGTTTGTCTGGTCTCCTCTGGTTGTAGCTGAGTCCACATCAATGTCGACACCTGGAGGACATGAAGTAGAGGAAGGTGAAGGAGAATGTGGCTTGTGTCTGTGCCTCTGAGGGGGTCCAAAAGAAGACAGAAAAAGCATTCCCACTCAATCAGTCATCGTGACCTCTCCTCACGCATTCACCCCCCACCCCATCACCCATCACACTCTACACATAGCCCCACAAAACACACACACACGTCCACTCCTCCAGACATGTCACGGCGCATCGGTCAGCCAGTTAACCAGGTACGGCTGACAAACGTGGCCATGGTCCGGATGCACAAGGGGGGAAAACGCTTCGAAATTGCCTGCTACCGCAATAAGGTCTTGAGCTGGCGGCAGGGTGTAGAGACGGACATTGACGAGGTGCTCCAAACGCACGCCATCTTTCTGAATGTGTCCAAGGGCGTGCTTGCTAGCAGCAAGGACTTGATGGATTGCTTTGGCCAGGATAATGTGGAGGCGTTGCTGCGGCAAATCTTGGAAAAGGGGGAGTACCATCCCTCGGACAAGGAGCGGGAAGCCATGCTTGAAAGCACGTACAGGGACATTGCCACCATTGTGGCCGAGAAAAGCGTAAATCCCGCGTCAAACCGGCCATATACCGTCAAAATGATATTGAGTGGGATGAAGGAGATCCATTTTGCGGTCAACCCCACGCGAAATGCGAAGCAGCAAGCCTTGGAGGTCATCAAGAAGCTGCGAGACGTAATGCCCCTCGACCGGGCCAAGATGCATTTACGAGCAGTCTGCCCCACTGCTGAGGACCTTGCAGAGGTGGTAGCTGGGCTGCGGAAGATGGGAATCGATACAGCTGCGGCTGAAGCGGCAGGGACGAGGCAGGAGATGGATTTATTGGTTGACCCGGGGGTGTTTCGAAGTGTGGATGAGCTGGTGCGAGGGGCGGCGAGAGGATCGTTGCAAGTGTTGGAGCTGAATGTGCAACAGGAAGGAGAGGCGGATGTGGATTTTGAGATTGCGAGGAAGGAGATGATGAAGAGGCATCAGCAGGAGGAGATAGCGGCCAAGGCGGTCAAAGCAGTGGAAGCGCGGGATGACGTGCAGGAAGAGAGTGGAATGGAGAAGGAGGAGGATAAGGACGTACTGGAAGAGGGCGAAAAAGATGAGTGGAATGCATCGGGAGGTGGTGGGCGCGGGGATGCACGGGAGGAGGAGGGGGAGGGGAAGAATGCGAAGAACAAGGGCAATAAAACATCCAAGGCGGGAAAGCGGCGGGAGAAAGAGCGTCTGAAAGAGCGGGAGGTGCGGAAGCAGCAAGATGCCGAGCGCCGACAGCAGCGAGAGAATGGAGACTCGACAGCTTCCCTTGTTTCCACAACAATATCTAACACCTCTGGAGGTAGAGAAAAGATGGTGTTGACATGGCAGAAAAAAAGCGCTGGGGGAACGCGCCTAGCGTGCAACACATGCCGGGTTGACTTCGATGATGCCAAGGGCTATCGGGAACATTACCGCACAGACTGGCACTGGTATAATCTGAAGCTTAAGGAAAAGGGAGGCGGACCCGTAGGGGAAAAGGAGTTTGAGATTGTGGATGCGGATGAAATGTTCTTCCAGGACCGGGGCGTATAAGTAAGCAAAACAAAGGTAGTATAGCCTATTTTTTTGGGGGAAATGTAGAAATAGAACAAAGTAAATAGCTCAAGCTACACATCTGCTCATTTACGAATGCATTATTTGGTGTAGCCCTTTCCTTACCCGCGCCTTCTGTAAATTCTTCTTTTCAAGCAAGTAAAGTCGCGATCCCCGTTGTCGGGTCACATTCAAATACATCGATTCGTGGATAAATATCACCCATGACGCCCCGTATAAAACTCCCGTCCCCACACGCCGTCTTTTCAACGGCGTGACATGCTTTGTCAACATCTTTCAAAGACCTCCCACCTGCCGCCGGCGTTGGCAAAAGCTCGCGATACACAATCGAGGGCATGCGTGTGGGTCCTAGGCCATAGTCGTAAGCGTCGTCCCAAGCCAGGAACAATTGTGTGTCGGCATCATATAAATTACAAGCCAATGCCACCTTTTGATCTATGGAAAATATAATAGAGTACGTTCGATCATGTTCTGCCCAGCCCGGTACTTCTGAATAGAAACGCTCGATATCGTGGTCTTCAACTTCTTGGTAGGTCGGGGACGGGAAAAGCATGTCAATGGTGCTAATAGAGATATAGCGAGCATCATAAAGTTCGGATTGAGCCACGCGCGGTAATCTTTCACCGCTATATAGGCCCTGGGGAACACGCGGGAGCTTCCCTTGCATGCGGATCACCATATTCGGCCCCATCTTGGCTTCTTGCGCGCACCAATACAGATATCTCGTATCGTAGTTCGTATAGCTAGTAATGCTGGCCGCATAGCCCTGCTCCAGGCCAGCGCCGAATAGAATCATGGACGGAAACACATCGTCCGATAGTTGCGCCATTGGACACGAGGCGGCCGTGGCAGGAAAATGCTTTAATACGGGGTACAAATCCGTAAAAGTGGCCTGAAACAAAGCTGAGCCGAAGTCAGTGCAAGCCGGGACCTCTGTCCATCGGCCGTCATGTGTTCGATGCTCCACCACCGCTGGGTCGGTAAAGCCCCAAAACTGTTGCTTGGGAGTCCATGCCCCTTCGTCTCCCCGAGCTGCGTATACGTCTGCGTCGTACATCCGATAGATGATTGTCACGGGCTCTTTCTCTTCTAAGTGATTCCCGGGCCGCTTGACCTGCAATTCATTGGGCAGCCCTTGATTGCCGTGCGCCGTTAAGTAGATGTCAAACGTTCCGCGGTGAGCAGGAGAGGCGCTCAGATCGTTGTAAGGGTTTTTGCCCGTCGCAGGTCGAATGTCGCGGTCCAGCATGGACGCAATGGCCTTTCCGTTGCTAAACTCATAGCTCTGAATGGAAAAGTACCGCGCGGCAGGAAAACGCCCCTTGATCCGATAAACATCGGAGTCGTGGAAGTCCCAAATGACTAGAGTGTGGTAGAATGCATTCAAGTCCAGTAGGCCAAAGCTCGAAGCACTCGGCTCCGTCGCCACCTGCCAGGCACATCTGGGCCACTTGGAGCCACCTTTGCCGCGGTCCGGGGGCAGTGGAGCGAGGAAAGGGTACATCTTATCCAAGAACTGGTAAAGTTTGCTGGGATGTGGCACCAAGGCCGTCGCACCCGCAAAGTGGGGCTCGTTGGATGGCGGCGTGGCAAAATTGGTGGCCTCGAAAAGGACGTCGCTGGCTGTGGAAGTGGGTATGAGGGCGAGGAGCAAGGGAGCGAGGTGCAGAATACGAGACAAAGCCTGCGGCTGCATTTTGGACCTTTTCTTGGGTATGATATGGGCGATATGTGTGAGAATAGTACAATATTAACGCGACAACTTGCACTCCACAGTGTGAGCTGGGCTCTTTTTGAGGTAAATGGGCCATTTGGCCGACCTCCCCATATATCAGGTTTGACCAAAGGAGCCTATTGTCAGTATATGAGCAAGGCACTCACAAATTATGACTAAATGCAAATGGCTTCGAATTGATGCTTTCTTTGTCATTAGCGTTGCTGTCGTCGTGTGCTGGACTCCACACAAAGCACCAGGACTAGAGCACGTCGTGCGGCGTTCGCGATATGGGACGGCGATTGATGGGCGAAAGACCAACTCTCTGACTGGGCTGGCTTTGAAAATTTGCCCACACCCACCACAGACTGTCCGCTCGAGTGAATAAAGGTTGTCCGGCCACATACATAGCGTTCCTTTGCATCCTATGTCTCTCACAACGTGCCCGATCTACCGTGTGCCTGGGCCCCGCTTTTTTATCGCTCAAGAAGTCAGTATGTGCTGCAACGTAGAAGGGGGTGACCCCTTCTCTAGGAAGCAGTAGGGCGGAGCTCTTGCACGTGCCTCACTTCACCAACCGTAAGAGCACACCAGAGCGATTACTGAGGATGAGAAAAAGAAGGCCTGATATGACTCGTGCCCTCACATCGCATTATCAGCACGCCAGTAAGCACTGGGTCATATGGCAAAAACAACTGTGATGCAGCTCCCTCAAAGTTCTTCTTTGTTTCGTCTGACCCTCCCCACAGGGATACACACCGAAAGCAAACCGTGGAAGATGCGCCGTTGCTACACTTCCTTCCTGGCCGCGTCCGCCGCTATGCTCCTCGCTGTAAGTGCCGTGGAGACTTTGCCCGAGATGAGGCACGACGATCTCGAGAGAGACACACCCAGCTGGCCCGGCCCGATTGCGCCCGTGACGGAGTTGGATGTTGAAGCCTACACGGGGCGATGGTTTCAGGTAAATGGCAGAATAAAATCTCTAGTGTTGGGAAAGGGGACGTGATGGAATTCGTAACGATCAAGTATTTATTTTCCTCTCCTTGCCCTTTCAACTTGACTCATGCTCGCTCCACTCGGAACCACCTCCTCCATCTTTCTTTTGTCTCAACCCTTTAAGTTGTACGCCAATCTTCTCGTCAAGTATACCTTTGAACTGGGCGGCGTCTGCGTCACGGCCGATTATGGCCTCCTCGCCAACGGCACAGGTGTGTCAGTCCACAACGCCCAAAACTTCCTGCAGCCCAACGGCACCACGACCATCATCAACGGGCAAGCCACCGCAATGAATGCCTCTGAGCCCGGCAAGTTGACCGTGACCTTTGATCCCATCCCTTTCCCTGGTAGCTACTGGATTGTGAAGTTAGGTCCAGTGGAAGACGGAGAGTATCAATACAGTGTGGTGACAGACGCGTATGCAATCACCCTCTTCATCCTGGCGCGGGACCCCGCGACTTTCAAGGAGAGGTATGAGAAGGAAGTCTTGGAATTTGTCAACCCGTTGTTCGCGGGTTTTTTGCGCAAGCCTCGCCCGACCGTGCAGGGGCCGGACTGTCTGTACTCGCCTGTGCCTTCCGTTTTTGCGAGTGGAAGCGAGAGTGAGAACGTGAGTGTGTATGTGGAACGAAAAGGGGGAGTGGAGAGTATGGTGGACGAGAGTATGAGCCTCAGAGGCCATGATGCCATGGCGGAGGATGTGGCGCGCTTGCATGGGGCGTTGCGCGCAGGGGGACCGAAGTAAAGAGAAGGAGGAGTAGGAGGAGAGGGATGATAGTAAGACAGAATGGAATTGAAGCAGGAACGGGCAGCATTGGGGTACAAAAGGAACCATCCAAGAAGCTTGCAGTGCATACACAAGAGACCGACGCATTGCATCTGGAATATTCAGTGCGGGAGATTTGGAAGGGGAAAGAAGGCAAACGGATGTCTCGGCACGGGCATGGGCCAAGGGGTACGGATATGGCTCATGAAAAAAAAAAGAATTGAGGGAAAAAGGACTTGATGTGAATGTCTAAGCGGGCTGCCGGTTTGCTTTTGTGGTTGTGAGGTCATTCAGGCTCAACTTGCTTTTGGGACATAATTGTGGTGGTCCCCCCCGGGGTTTCCGTTCTTTCTTTCATCTACTCGTATGCTTCGTTTCTTACTGTATCACCCGTGACTCTTCCCCCTCCCACTCCCTTTGGTCTTGTTTTGTTTTATGTCGGATGCGACAGGCGAAAGGCAAGGTGACAAGCAGGGATGGACTCTGGGCCTAGTCACGTTAGATATCTCCTCCACTTAGAAGCCCGAAACGCATTTTTTCCTGGGGGGGAATTTGATTGATTGATTGATTGATTGATTGATTGATTGATTGATCCGGGGGGGAGGCTCGGTGAGACCATAGCCCACCCTTCGACCCCCTGTGAAGCGATTTACGACCACACAGATTCAATCGTTGGGTGATATTTTGGCTCAAATGCCCATGCCTAGTTAAAAAGTGGCGAAAAGTGAGGGCTTTTGCTTTTCGCGCCCCAGGGAGATGAGAGGACGGGCATTCATGTGTCCGAGCCACACAACCCCCGAGGGAGCTCAAGACGATAAGACAAAGAAATTTAGCCCCTGTCCATTTGAACACTCTTGCCTCCCTTCCAAAAACGCAACGCTTTACTTTTCCTCTTCTGAGGGTGCATTCTAAACCTAAGAAAAGGAGAGAGAAGGAAAGGAGAGAAGCTCGCGGAAGCTCGTTGACAGCCAATGAATCAAAAGAGCAGAAATGCGTTATAACTCCCCTGCCACCCGCCCCTCATTGGTCACTCGGCAAGGATTCTGTCATGAATACACATCCAGTCACTTGCATAGATTTGTATACCTTCAATGCACAAACGCTGTGTCGGGGTCAAACTTTTGTGGTTCCAGTCCTTTTTTCGCTCTCGCACGCCTGTCTTCTTAAATCTGTCGGGATTTTGGCTTATACTCGTCGCTCGCTCCACAGTCAAGGTTGGTTAAATTCGTCCACTGTCTTCCATGCTTCTAGTCTGACAGTCGCCGTGAGCGCGGAGTGGATTAGCGGGACGGGACTTTTTGAATGCAACGACGGATTTTCATCTTTTTGTGAAGGAGGCGGTGGTCTACAGGAAATTAGGTGTGTATGTGACACACGCTTACTCTCGCAACGAGGAGCCCGTCCACCCGACGGTCTTCTCCGCAGGTTATCCCGCGTCCCCTCAGAAAAAGAGTGAGTGATATAAATTCTTTCCTACATGGACTTAATCTCTTCCTCGCAACCCCGCACACTTGACAGGCGGACCAGCGTGCATGGAGAGCTTGCTGGTGTCCGCCACTGCCGGCCGAAGCGAAATGTCGTCAGGCTTGCCATCTCCATCGGTCTCGACTGCTGGGGCGGGAGGCGCGCCCACGGGTGGGGGGGCGGTTGGAGGAGTCAACGAAGATGCGACCGCGCTGCAAATGCGAGAGCCCAAGAAGGAAGATGACACCCATGCCGGCCACTTGAGCAACAGCCACTTGCATGGTGGTACGGGCCGCGTATCCTCGCTTCCCCCCCAACTGCCGCATTCGCAACAACCACATGACCCGGACCAGGGAGGAGGGAAAATGCTGCATCGTCTGCCGCCTCAGCCCCCTGTTGTGGACATGTCTCACCACCACCATCACCACCAGCAACAACAGCACCACCACCATCAGCAGCACCCTCACCATCAGCAGCACCCACATATGCAGCACCCGCCCCAGCCACCGCCCCACTTCCAGCAGCAACCACATCATGTCACGCAAAAGCACCTCCAGCCGCAGCATAATGACGGGATGATGCGGATACAAGGGCTTGTGCATGGACATGGAGCCAGCTCGGTCGCATCTACGAGCTCTTCTCCATCCAACCCGTCGGCCAACGCCATGATGGCGGCGCACCACCGACGTCACGGTCGGGAACAGCAGATGCTGATTCGCGAAGACTTGATGGATGGGGACGACGACGATGACTTACTGGACGCATCAGACTTAATGGAGGAGGCATTAAGTGACAAGGTGAAGGGTATCGGTACCTTTTACATCCTCATCGATAAGCACGTACGGAAACGCAAGCGGGGCTTCACGGGCTTGCGGCGGTCGCAAAAAGCTGCCATTGTCAGGTAAGGCATAAGTTTTGACTCATGACTGTCGAACTCTCCCATCATCTTACGCTTTTTTTCGTCTCTCCCTTCCTCTCTTCTTCCTTCTCTTCTCCCCCTCCTAGATCTGCCTATAACATCATCGAATCGATCTGCGACGTTTTTTGCCCCGGGGAGAGAATGGAGCTTTTGGATGCGATCGCCAATATTCACCCGACCTACCGCCGGCGCTTCAAGCGCAAGCTAGCCGCGACTGGGGTTGGTTCCACCATGCTCAGCGGAAGTTATTCATCGATGGATGGCATTGAAAGCGGAGGCATGAAGGGAGAAGAGGAAGGAAGAGTTGGACGAGGGGGAGGCGGGGAGGGGGGGTCATTGTCAGACGTAGAAACCTACTATGGCTCTCCTGACAAGGCGTACCGAAAGCCGCTTTCCCCTGTGTTAACCATGCTGGAGCAAAGTAAGCCTGAGCTTTTTAATATTCAGGTTCTGGGTCAGAATCTGACGAAGGAGCAGCTGCTTTCTCAGTATAAACGGCCGGCGGGTCCTACCATCGCTGTGTCTACCTCAGGCGGCCTCGCCAAACCTCATTCCCCCAACCTCCAGCAGCAACTTCAGCACCCGCCGCATCAAATACATCAGCCATCGTCACAGCAGCAGCAGCAGCAGTCACAGCAGGCTCCATATCGCAATGCTCAACAGCAGCACGGCCCCGGTGTCATGCCGCCCGCTGGTTCTTCTGGCTACCCTTCCCACCCTCACCACTCCCACCAGCATCACCAGCAACAATCACAGCAACCGCTCAATCAGCAGCGACAGCAGCATCAGCAGCATACCGGCAGTATTCATTCATCGCAAGGTCACGCTTCACAGTACGCGCAGCAAGTGCAGCAGCCGCCGCCAGTGCATCACATGTATGGAGGGGTAGGAGCGCCTGCCCCGCTTCCTCATCCCAACAATGCAGGTTGGCCTTCTCACATACCGCAGCAACAGTATTCCCAGCAATCGCACCCTCAGCAGCAGCCACATCACCAACAGCAGCAGCATCAACATCATCACCATCATCATCATCAGCAGCACCCTCAGCAGCAACATCAACAGCAGCAGCAGCACGGTGGAGCCCAAGCATGCGGATCCCCTTACTTTTCTCCCCCACAGCAGCACATCACCCCGCCCTTCGCTGCTGCCGGTCCCCCCTCCGGACGCCAGCCCTGCTTCCCTCCCTCCCATCATGGCTCCATGCCTCCCCACCCCTCCCTCGGCCACCGCCTCCAGCATTCAAGCTACCCTGACGCCCCTATCCACCCCTCGGGCCCCTCTACCCACCTTATGCAACCTCAGCAGCTCTCGTATACAAAGGACTTAGGCCCTTCTTCGCAATATTTACAAGGTTCAATGACGTCAAAAGCCCCGTACCACAATCCTTCTTCCCCACAGCAGCAGCAACAGCAACAGCAGCAGCAACAGCAGCAGGAACAACAATATCACCCAGTACCGGTGCATCGCCAAAAGCAGCCACAGCAGCAGCAGCATCAACAGCATCAACAGCATCAACAGCACCAGTTACATCAGCAGCAGGATCAACAGCAGCACCAACACCAGTCACAGCACCAGCAGCATCACCAGCAGCAACAACATCAGGGTGTTCCACCATCAAAAAATGGATCGGGCAGCGGGCGTAGCAACACCGCTATCACTGCCGCCTTTGCAGGAGTAGCAGCCAGAGGTGAAGGTCGAGGACAAGCTTCCCGACCGGTCATAGATCAACTCTCTCGCCTTGCAGCCGGCACACTGGCAAAGCTGAGGAAGAGCTCAGAGGGGGAAGGGGGAGAGGGGGGCAACGATAACAGCAGTGTCGGGAGCAACCAAACCACGGGCAACTTCTCCGCATCTGCTCTCCATCATGTCTCTTCTTCTATCACCAGTGTCACTACTCCTTATTCAGCTCCTTCTCCTGCCCCTGCCCGCTCTCCTCCCTTGGATACCGCGCCACTTGCTGGTGCTCCTGCCGCCGCCATTGCTTGCACGAGTGTCAGGAGGGCAGACAGCAGCAGCAGAAGCAGCAGCAGCAGCAGCAGTAGCGGCAGCAGTACCAGTAGCGATAGCAGTAGAAGTGGTGGTAGTAGCAGCAGCTCTGCAGCCTAAACAACCAAGGGTTGAGGCCAAATTACCATCACAGCCGATCGTTCATCTGTGGGGGGGGGGGGGGGAAGGGGGGGGGGGGCATCAGCTGCGGCCTGGAGCTAGACATAAAAACGGAAGGTTAAGAAAAGGAGAAGAAACAGAAGGGGGAGCTCCCATTGTTGTGTTCGTATTGTCGACCGTTGAGGTCATTGAGCTATGACAGATGGAAGGAAGAGGGAGGAAAGCGGGAAAAAAAGATAGGGGGAGAAGATTACGAAAATGGTATGGACATTGACTCTGATGACGACGACTACATGTGTATATGTAGGAGACAAAAAAATACAGCCGATGCAGGGACGTTCTTGGGTAGAGGGAAAGACAGGGAAGTAGGAAGGAATGCGTCAACGGGGATGCGAAAGCGAAGGGGACCGAGAGAAAAAATAATACCATCAAAGAGAGGTACATTTTTTTTTTATATACAAGACAAATAAATGCAATCACACAGATACTAATAGGAGGAGAGAGTGGGAGATAGTGATAGGTCGAAATTAAAAGCACATAATGAGACAACAAGACAGAGATGAAAGATAAAAACAAGGTAAATTCAACTAATTGAGCAAGAAATGCAGTTTCCCTATGCATATTACCACAAAATACACCCTAGAAAACAGGTAAATAAACTCACTTGCACGTTGCGATTTGTTGCGGTGTTGCTAATGCTGAGATTTGTTTGGGGGGTTTGACAGCCATATCGCTTGTCACATGGGCATGGGACAAAACTAAATATCTCGTGAAGAAAGATGATTTGCGATGCGAGACAGTAAACCCCGTGCTGGGCAAGACGAGAGGAAGCAAAAAGCAATATTTTTACATCAATCCATGGAACTTGGGGACCACGGGGTGGTCCTCTGTGTGGCCGCTTCTCACAAGGCCGATCCTCCCCCTCAAAGCTCCAGCATCGTAAATCCCCCGAACAACATGCCACAAACATCGATTTGTAATGAGTTAAAAGGTGCTATAACTTTGATTTTTTAATTTTTACTCAATCGTTTGCTTTGTCCAACTTAAGTTTTGCTAACGCCGCTTGGTGGCCGGACACGCCCTCCCCGCGTCCGACAGCCTCTTCCCCGCGGAGCACCTGCCCCTCTCTCCCCCTCGTCCTCTCCCTCATCTTTCTCCCTTTCTTTTTCCTCTCTATCATCTTCCACCTCCACCACTGCCACCGCTGACGCTGCGCCGGCCCCTTCCTCAGGCCACTGTGCAGGACATTCCCATCTCCTGCACCGCAAATGCCAGTACCCTCCTCGCCCTTTTCACCAGCCTCCGAGCCAGGGAACGCGATACCCATCTCCTCTCCTCTGCTCAGCTCGCTTGGCACGCCCACCCTCCATTCAACCGCCCTCCTCCGCGGCCAACTTGCCACTGCCCACCAAGCAGAATTCCCGTCGGAAGAGATCCATCTTGAAACCAAGTCAGTCTTGGAAGACGCAGCGACAGCAGTGAATGTCCACCCTCTTTTCAATGTCTATATATATGTGTCTCCAAGGAATCCTATACCTTCCGCCCTCCTCAATAAATCTCAAAGCAGATCGATCCTCGTTGGCGTGCCAAGCGGGGGGGGAGGAGGGGAGGACAAATCATAGGGTTTCCCATCCCGCTTTTCCAAAGAAATGAAATTGTGCAACACCAGCAGCACAGGCCGCCCGCGCCGCCGCCATTCCTGGCCCCACAGGGAGGGTATGATCGTTCTGGAGCAGGTGGGGTATGACGTTGTACTTCAAGATCGACTCTCCGAGGCAGGGATGTTCGGCACAGTGGCCTTGGGCTTGCTCCGCCGTAGAGCCGCAGAGGTAGCAGCTTCCACGTCCGTATGCAACTTCAGTCGATCCCCCAGCGTTTGCTTTCTTGTCCCTTCGTGCTGGCCGTATTCGAAATTGGCGGGCTTGAGTGAGCAGGTGGATTCCACCTAGTTCAGTTTCACCACCAGACTGCAGCCCATTTCCGCTATACCCACACCGCAGAAGCCGCAGATGCTCATTGGCACGTCCGAAAGGAAAGCATGCCCAGCGATGTGGTGGCGCATGTTCTTCTGCGTCATCTCCGACAGGTCGAGCGACCCGCGGCATGGTTTGCAGGACACGATCTCGGTCCCCACCTCGCCCCCCCGGCCTCCTTCCCTGACGCTTAGGGAACAAGCGGGATTTCCAAGTGCTTTCTAAACCCCTCACCAGCAACTAGCCGTACCTCGTCCCCTAAGAGGCCGAGCCGCTCTTACAGGTGGTCAAGGGGGATCTGCATGATTGCTTACGTGCTGTTTTCGCCCTCAATAACCACCATCTCGGGCTTGAGCAGGCTCATGAAGTGACCACCCTTGAAGAGAAAGGCCTGCTTGGAAGTGTAATGCCCGCGCTCTAACTCCACCACACCGTCCTCTCCATCCGCCACCTACGCGATCGCCCGCATATGCACCGTCGTCTCCTCCGCTCGGAACAACTCCTCCCTCACGAACGGCAGCTGTCCCATCCTCTGCCCACGCGTCGCGGTACTGTCGGGGTCAGCGCCTGAGCAATGGAGCGCCTACCGTCTTGGAAAACAGAGGCGAAGCTCTTGATGTACGCGGCCGCGATATCGTCATTGTCCTCGTCCACTGATTCAATCACCGATCCGCCTGCCCTTGCTGATGCTCTCCCGCCACTTGCCGCCGCTGGCGCTGCCGGGGTCTCCAGCTGCAAGATGAATGATGACTGGGGCTGATGATAGCACCGAAGAAGGAGGTGATGATGTGGACCTCCTCGGGCTTCTCCGCCTTGTGCTGCTTGCTCTGAGAGTGGCCAGTCAGCACGCCGCATGCCGTTGTGTTGACGCCCTTCTTGTTCGCCTAATCCAACTCATACCGCAAAAACACGCGGCCGCAGCCCTGGCACTCGAGGCCGCCGCGATTGGTCGCCACAAGGTTGTCCTGCAGCCTCCTTGAGTCGCCCTTCCCGATTGTGGTAAGGTTCCATGGACTTGACTCGGGAGGGCTGGAATTCGCCGATGATGATGTGGATGAAGAAGAGGCCATTCGCTTGTCCGCCACACGCTCAACAAAAAGCCCTGTATATGAGGATGTTATGGTGTTACGTACATCATACGAGTACATCGATCATATCGCCCTGTATCGTGAGATATAGGGCAGAGTTTGTATAGTATAGTATATATCCAGTATCCGAGTATCCGCGATTCATTCCGGCCCTTGATGTTGGTTCGTGCCTTTCGATGATCCAGCAATGGCATTTCCTCTCTCTTATCACCCGACTTATGGATACAACACCCACACTCACACCTAGGCGGGAGAAGTCCTGGTCCAACACCAAGCAGTGGACGACGGGGCCTCATTTCAGCTTCTCTTAATCCCTCTACGAAGCGGTGAAGCAAACGATCGCAGACGCCGTCATCACACATCATTTGATATAGAAGCTTCCACGATCCCCTCCACTGCCGCCACCACACCCGAAGGTCACAATCAACGAGCATTGAGCATGCGCCGCTCCCTTTCCGAGACGAGCATTGCAGTGCTTTTCCGGCTCGAGCGTCTCCAGGTACGTTTATTCCCCTGAACTTAAGTGGAAGGGGTATCCGGGGTCCGTTTGATTTTAGGACCTGTCTGTACGTCACAGGTCGTGTATACACAGGATAAAGTACATACCGTGCATGACTGTGGGCACATCGCTTCACTTACAAGGAAGGGAACATGGACACCAACTTGGAAACATTCTGAAGATTTTTCCATGAGCAATTTGGCTGCTATCATGGCCCTCTTTAAATGCCCTCCCACAACTCTGAGCTCGGTTCAGTTGTCCCTTCCTTTTTGCATGCGATCCAATGTGAAAGGAACGGCACATTTAGATGCCTTTGGAAAAGCTCCATTCATCATGTATACGCCTTTTATCGGTTCCCTCCCTCAATTTACACGTTTCATTATTCATATATCCACTCTTTGACACATTATAATAGTATATAGATATATTCACTCTCCTTTGACACACATTGATAAATGTCCCAGGTTGAGCTGGATTCTATCGCACAGCAAGTCGCCGAGATTGAGACGGCCGTCCTGAACCGGCGGGCAACGGTGGCCCCTGCCTCCGTCCTCGAAGGACTTGACGCCCTTTCGGGTAATTTACGAAGCATCGCTGCCCAGACAGACGCGCATTCACATGACCACACTCAAAGCGGACAAGGGGAAGCGCTGGCTTTGGGACAGCGGATTCAAAGCACGGCCCAGGCAGTGGGTGAAAGGATAGCACAGATGAGGAACGAATTAAATTCAGCGACTAGTGGGAGTGAAAGAGGGGAGGAGGAAGGAGAGGGGGAGCCGGTCATCTCGCGGCAGGTAGCTGTGAATGGCGTGCGGGGAAGTGGACCATTACCAATTCCGACTTTGGTCAATGGTCCTGCTCTAGCTCTCAATCCGGTGTTATATTCCTCCTCCTTGACGCTACCACAGCCGGGATTGCGCGTGCAACCATATAACGGGAGTTGCACCAGTGCTACAGGGATAGAAAGGATGGACACGGCCACTAGCAGCGAGGGGAGCATAAGCAGCTGCAGTTTTCAGCACAGTAACAGTCTCAGCAGCAATGGAGAAGGAGGAGCAATCATGCCTTCGGATACGGTGCTTTACTCGTGGGGCAGGACGGATTTGGGGGCTTCGTTCCAAGAAGTCATTCCTACTCCCTCTGTGGTGAGAGGAGAAGGAGGAAGCGAAGGAGGAGGAGTAGGAGTAGGAGGTGGAGGAGGCGGAGGAGGAGGAGGCGGATGGGGCAGCACCCGCAAGAGCAACAGCACGAGGACGAGACGTGCGACGACGAATCACGGC
>Ga0160420_100479_pt1 | contig 17062 bp, 22 predicted proteins | sample CelAP2metagpilot_FD_108197 | JGI IMG/M metagenome (GOLD analysis project Ga0160420, IMG submission 108197) | Phycosphere-associated microbial communities from algal ponds in Kailua-Kona, Hawaii, USA - Cellana AP2-5-5 metagenome pilot | ecosystem: Engineered > Artificial ecosystem > Aquaculture >... | reverse complement strand
GGGAGGGAGGGAGGGAGGGAGGAGTCGACCGCGTCAGGACGGTGTTACAAAACAATGCTTGACTGAAAGAACGAGGGCGTCTACTCCCTCCCTCCCTCCCTCCCTCCCTCCCTCGGGACCTGGTCTTGTCCCAGGCCTCCACGGGGTAAGTGAAGTACTTGGGCTGTCCCGTGGTCCGGACGTCGCTGAAGAGCGACACGGCCCACTCCTGTCGGGAAGAGGGAGGGAGGGAGGGAGGGAGGGAGGGAGGGAGGAATGAGTGGATGGGGAGAGAAGGGAATCTTCTCCAGCGAAACACCGCTCCTTTCCCTCCCTCCCTCCCTCCTACGCTATTCGCGTCCCTCCCTCCCTCCCTTCCTCCCTACCTACCTGCAACTCGTCCAGGCTCTCTCGTCCCACCACGGCGAGCTTCATGATGTCGGCTGAGTAGTAGGTGGTGTGGAAGTCTAACAACGCCTTGCGCGTGGCCGCCATGCCGCCTTTTTCTGGTGGAGAAAAGGAGGGAGGGAGGGAGGGAGGTGTGGAAACGGGTGTGTCTATGACAAATCCGAAGGAGAAAGGGAGGGAGGGAGGGAGAGAGATAGGGAGGGAGGGACCTACCCGGAGGAGGGAGCAGGGTCTTGAGGTTCCCCGAGCCGAACTTGTGGAAGGGATGGTCGGGATGAGCCGTGGACTTTTGCAGCTGGAAGAGACGCCAGCCCTGGGAGGGGGGAGGGAAGGAGAGAGGGAGGGAAAGAAAGAGCGTTTGTCAGCTGGATCGCCGCGAGATGCCTGTCTGGAAGGTCTCTCCCTCCTCCCTCCCTCTCTCCCTTCCTCTCTCCCTCCAAACGCACGTCATCCTGCAGGTTGTTGGTGTGCTCCGAGTCCACGGCCTTCATCTCCCGCTCCGTCGAGGCCTGGTCGAAGCGCGGGCACGTGAAGAAGGCCGAAAATCGGTCTAGCGCTCCGTGCAGCTCCTGCCACTTGATCTGAAGGAGGGAGAAATGGAGAGAGGGAAGGAGGGAGGGAGGGAGAGAAGTGATCAGTCTCAAAATCTTGAACTATCCTGAGGGCATTTGTGTCTCACTCGAGCGCCCTTTTCTTTTTGGGCCCATCCCCCTCCTTCCCTCCCTACCTCCCCTCCCGCTTTCCGTCCGTCGTCGATCCTTACCGAGAAGTAGTAGCAGGTATCCTCCATGGCAGTATAAGCGTTGCTGCTCCCGCCGTTTTGGTTCAAGAAAGCCTCGTACTCCCCCTCCTTCGGAAACCGGTCTGTGCCGAGAAACAGCCTGGGGAAGAGTGAGTGAGATGGAAGGGGAGGGGCGGGGAAGTGTAATGAGGCAGAGGGGGAGGGAGTGAGTGGGTGAATGGGTAAATGCCACTCCTTGATCCTTGCGCACTTTCGCAGTCAAAGGAGGGAAAGAAACTTAATAGCGAGATCAATTTGCTTCCCCTTCGTCGTCTTCCACCCTCCTTGCTCGCACAAATTCCTCCTTCTCCTGCACCCTTTCTTTTTCTTTTTCTTCTCCTTATTCTCCCTCATCTCCTTCCTCTCCTTACATGTGCTCGTGGAAATGGGCCAGGCCCGCGAACTCCTCCGGGTCTTGGAAGTGCCCTGCGTGGATGTTCATCGACGCCGCCGCTATGTCTGTCGTTGGGTCCGAGGTCAGGAGGACCTGGGGGGTAAGGGAGAAACAAGAGGAGAGGACATGCACGTGAGTGTATCTTGGATGCTTCGTGAAATGGGACGGCTCGGGACAGTCTCCTCCTTCCTCTCCCATCCCGCCCTCCCACCCTCCTTCTTCACCTGCATCCCATTCTGGAGCCATATCATCCGGTACTGCCGGTCGTCCCTCTCAGGCCTCTTAATGCCCTCTTCCAGAACTCGGACCACCGCTGACGAGGCTCCTGCGGGCATAGAGGTGCTGTCGTTGTGACGGATGCAGGCGAGGTTGGGAGGGAGGGGGAGGAAGGTTATTGGACTCGGTTGAGTTCATTCCAGGGGTGCACTAAACACAAGAGCAATGAATTCTAGGCACACGACCCTTAAGTGTCTTGTTAAAATCCCTCACCTTCGTCCAACTGCAGCTCCAGCTGCTCCTTGAGGGACCTTTACCGAGGCCAAAATCTGATGCTGTCGCCGCTGTTTCCAGTACAGGGACGACACCAAGGCCGACGTCGAAGAGGCAGGAAAAGGAGACCGGTTGGCGGGTGTAGGAGCATTGTACAAGGAGCGGACAATGGTGGGTAGGAATGCCGCAGCACGAGAGGGGGTGGGCTTGCAAGAGGCGGTCGTGGCGGCCACGCGCCGGGCAGCAGGGAGAAGGAGCAGCATCAAGAAAGTGAGGATGAAAGTGGTGGGGAGAAAGGAAAGACGGAAGGGGAGAAAGGGCATGCTCGTCCGCAGTCTTGTCGGCAGAGCAGCAGCTCGACGGCGTGGGCGCAATGTGTTGCCTAGGACTCAATGTCTGGTTTGCGTCGGTGCGCGTGCCTTGCCTTCGTCCTACCACACCACCTCAGAAGTGCTCTCTGCCTTGACGCCGCCGCTTCGAGGAGGTGATACAACAAAACAAATGCAGTCCACTGTGGTGGAGAGCGAAAAGAAGCAGAAATGCGTGAATTACACGAAGATGAAACAGTGCCTCATGTCACTTGTCAAAAAAGCCAAATCAAGCCACACAAAAACAGCAAATCTCGTCCGCCCTCCATCGCTTTTGTTGCTTTTATCTCCTCCCCCCGGCCAGCACCAAATCCGAGCTGTAAACAACGTCACGGCGCAAGCGCAAGACTTGCTCTGTGGCATCGTGTGTGTGGCGCACGTCGATGTTCTGTTGCGCATGGAAAGATCATGGCATTACTTATTTGCATTGCTTGTCGCTTTGCTGCCGCTACTTGTGGCAGGCGCACTTGCCTCTGTAGAGTGCACTCTTAGGGGAAAGGGCTTGCCATGGTGCGTGCCGAAGCAGGCCGACATTGTACCGTGCAGAATATCACTTCGTCAAGGCACTCAAGTCTTATGCAATTGGATCATCTTACGGCTTTTAGTGCTCTGTAGATGAGTGTAAATGCGAAAAACTCCCTCCTAATCCCACTGCACTGGACAATCACAATCACACTTTCACTTATCCCCCATCCCTCCTCCTACCCCAAGCCTTCTTCGAGAAGCAACAGCGTTTCAAGTAAAGCCAAAAGCTTAAGCTGCGCATTATTTGTCACAAACCAAATCTGTTTTCTTTCGCCATGCGCCGCCGGGTCATCCCCGCCGTCCTGCATCCCCGCTCCCTCTCCACTTATGGTGGTGGCGGGAGCACGGGAGGTGGGCGTAGCAAGTCCTGGATGGAGGAGTACCCCTGGGTAAATCTCACATTAGGATTTCTGTTGGGGTATGTTGGGACAGTCTTTATGGAGCGGCGCATTCTCAAGCCGAAGCAGGCTGCCTTGCGCTAAGTAATGAGAGTTTATTAGAAGAAGTAGAGCGGACAGGAGAAACAAAGAAAGACCAAAGTAAAAGCGCAAAGCGCGGTGTAACAATCACGCTTGGACGAATAAGCGAAGCGGGCTATTATCGCAGCAGTATTTGCATTTTTGAGATATTGATTTATTTACAACGAGTGTGCCAGGTGAGGAGGGGAGATAGGAAGGGGAGGAAGAGATGGGAGAGAGCGAAAGGACGGTGGCACTTTATTGCGTCTTTCTTTCTTTACATGTGTTCAAAATGCCAGGTAGGCACTAGCATTCCTTCTATTAGCTCTACAAACAATTCCGGTTTCAGCCCTCCCTCGATCAAGACATGCCGGATCACATGCAACAACTTCTCGTCGCCCTTGCTGGCCAGCACCACGCGTGGAACCTCCTCCTCCTGTGCCACTCGGCCTTGGAGAGCCAAAGGGAACGTAGCCAGGCATTTGACTGTTCGTTTCTGTTGCGCTTTTTGTCCTTCCTGCCATTGAGGTTGCTGATGCTCTTCAGGCTCCTCCTCCTTCCCCTCGCCGTCACTCGTTCTCATGCCCTCGCCTGAGGTCATTTCCGCCTCCTGCAACTTCTCCAGGGCATGAGAGGCGTCTGCTAGGCAACGAATTTTTTCTAAAAACGATATGCGCGCCGGTGCCCGCCGAGCTTCGTAGACACACTCCCACGCCTCCCCCTGCTCCTCCTCTTTCTTCTTCCCTTCCTCCTCACAGACAGCAGCAGGGAACAAGAAGGGGTTTGCCCCTGCGGCAACCAGAACGACCACCACGTCTGATGCACCGCGCTCACAGGCCAAGGCCAGCGCCGTTTTGCCATTGCGATTCTGCGCATTCAGAAGTTCGTGCAAGCGTCCCCTCCCGCCACCCTCCCCGCTACGATTGATGACTTCCAGAAGACACAGCAGCACCCCCGTCGCACTTGCCCCACCACATTGGCCTCCCCCCTCACCACCTCCACTAGGAGCCGAGGCCGCCGTAATCATAAAGAGAGTAGTACCGTACCGATTTCGCTGCCAAGGGTCTGCGCCCCGCGCCAGCAAGTAGGATGCCAGCTCCACGCGACCATCCCGGCACGCATAAAAAAGCGCCGTGTTATTATCAGGAGCTGTGGGCTCATCCACCATTGCCCGGGCAGCTTCCTCCACCTCTTCGGCAAAGAACTTCACAAGGGGAAGGGAGTTGGCCAAGACGCTTAGAACCAAAGGTGTGCGGGCTTGCCAGTCGTCCAGGTACAGGAGGTCGGGCTCGTGCTCGCATAGACTTTTGACTTTCATGAGATCCCCGCGGGAAATGGCAGAGTGGATCACGTCCATTGCGTGACTTGAACTGATTGACCGCTGTCTGTGCCTTGCGGGGAGGGTGGGGATGTGATAAGCAGGCTTTTTCCGCGTGATGAGGCGCTCCTTTATCGATCTCGACCAGGTCAGGTCACTTACTCGTTGGCAACGCTCGCCAAATAAACGAGACTCGTTTTGATCTCTAAGCACGATACCCACCCCATCCATGGACACAGGCATGGAGGAGGAGGGAAACGAGCTCGAGGAGGACGTCGAGCTGACGGGAGCAGCAGCCAGGGGTAAAGGACGATTGGGACTAAGACGCCAACCAGCAAATTCCATTGAGGCTCTCCACAGCAAAAGCAGCAGCAGTAGCAGCAGCGGTGGCAGCAAGCGCAGCAGCATCGCAGCGGGAGCAGCAGCAGCAGCAGGAGACAGTGTATTTGCGGATCACTCGCACTCGCCCCACCTGTTCTTCCTGTCGTCGCCCGAGGACAATAAAAGAGGGCGGCGCTTGAGACGATTGAGGCGGCGACCGGAGCCCATGTCACCCCCCCCGTCCACGGCCATCATCTCCTTGCTTAACAACGACGACAACATAGATGATCATGACAAGAAGGATGCGGAGGAATGGACAGAAGGCGAGTCAGCATCGGCAGCAGTTGGAGCGGCGGCAGCCGTGGGCACCCAAAGAAGTCCGATTGATCTCATTTCTCCCTCAAGCCGCCGAAGCAGCAGCAGCAGCCTCCTTGGCAGAACAAGCGAGACGCCTCCTATTCCTGCAATTGTCACAGAAAGTGGGGTTGGTATTAGCATGACAAAGGCGGCGGCGAAGATGACGCTGGAGGAAGAGGAGGAGGAAGAGGAGGAGTGGGGGGCGGACTGGGAGGAGGGAGGAGCAAGGGGGTTGCTTTCGTACGACGTGGACAGTGTGTTGGATAACGACCTGGAAGAAAAAGCAGAGTCAAAAGATGAGGACGAGGAGGAGGAGGAGGAGGAAGAGGAGGAGGAGGAGATAGAGGACGAGTACGCCTTCATAATTAACGATGGGGATGGCGATGCATTGCTGCAAACTGACAGCTCCTCCTCCTCCCCTTCATCGCTGCCCCAGCAATTTCTGTCCCTCCCTCCTGATTCCTCCTCTCAAGCCTTCATCCACCACCGCGATGTGGACAACAGTGACGAAGAAGACGACGGGGAGAATGACGGCTTTGCCTCCCTCCCCGCTAGTGAGCTCCGCGCCCGTCTTCGCTCCCTCGGCCTTCCCGCCACAGGCCGCACTAAAAGCCTTCTCGCCGCCCGCCTCCACTCGAGCTTGCGCGCGCAACGCTTGGCTGCTTTTCCCGTGGGTAGCACGGAAAGATACAGCGATAGGCGCGGTAAAGTTAACAAGGCTGATTTGCCCAAGGGGGCGAATGGACGAGCACTCTGTCGGTTGTGTCAGAGAGAGTGCCCCAAGAAGGTGAACACGTTCTGCTCGCCGGCCTGCGTGCATGAGCATCGGCTGCGGACGAGCGGATCGTATGTGAGGAAGTGTCTGTTGGTCAGGGACCGGGGAAAGTGCGCCTTGTGTGCGCTGGACGTGCATCAAATGTACTTGAAAGTGCGGCGGTTGATCTTGGCGCAAGGATGGAGAGGGAGGGGAAAGGGGGCGAAGGGCAAGGAAGGAGGGTGGAAAGACAGTGTCTTGGGAGGGATGCAGGCGGTGGTGGATGAGGTGGTGGAGGGGACGGTCCTAGAAGGCAAGGTGAAGGTACGAGGGTTGAATACTAATGGCAGCAGTAGCAGCAGCAAGAAGGCCGTAGGAGGGAGTGGGAAGCAGCAGCGTCCTCGGCGACCGTTCAACAGCGGGTTGTTCTGGCATGCTGATCACATTGTTCCAGTGGTGGAGGGAGGGGGGTTGCAGGGCCTGGAGAACTTTCGGATCCTATGCGTGGCATGTCATCAGACAGCCACGGCCAAGCTGAGGGAACGGCGTGCACAGGCCAAGCGTTCGGTGAAGCAGCATGAAGGGAAGGAGGGAAAGGAGGGAAGAGAAGGAGAGGATGGAGAAGGGATTAAGGAAGAGAGCGGCGTGGCGGCAGTGGTGGATGCAGATGAGGTGTATGGAATGGAGGTTGATGTGTGATAAAATGTTGTGAATATTAAAATGAGTAGTAGATGGTGGGTGTCAATCTAACTTTTGCCTCTCTGGGGAAGCCTTTTTCTGACTGCGCCACATTTCTTTCATTTTTTTCTCGGTACCCTGGGACATGTCAGACTCGTTCCACCAGCTGGCGATCCGATTTCTTCCCTCCCATGTGTGGTCACTTTCCTATTTCTTTCGCGGCTGCACTTGCTGTTCATTTTGTTGAAATAATGGGCTTCAAATGGCTGTTTATGCTGTCTTCCAGCCTTGATATGCAATTGATCAAGACCAGAGTCAAAAATACACAAACGCACACCTGGCACAAATATACCACACAAACCCCATCTCACGCACCGCCGTGTCTTCACCCTCGGCTTTGTCTTTATCCATCAGAGTTCATATGCCTCAACCCTCCCTTATCCTTCTTTCCCTGTTTCTGGTTGAAAATTAGCATTCACGAATCCCAGCAGTGGTGCCCACTCCTCCGCATGCGCCCTCTCGCCAAAGTCACGCCCGAAGGCCGGGAAGACAGCCGCAGATAAAGACGAAGAATCTATGACGCTCTCGATGCCGCGCAAGACACAGGTGCTCGGGGAGAGACCCGCCGTGGCGAGGAGGGCTCGATGGCTGTCTTCCAAGGGCGTGGCCACGCCGTCAGCACCATCCTCAAGGACCAACCAGATCTTCCTACGCCAGTGCCTAGGCAAGAGACGCAAGGGCTGAAGGAAAGCAAGCGCCGTGGGGGAGAGAAAGCTGGGCACATTCACGAGGAGGATGCGATGAACGAGGCCTGGGTAATGCGCCTGCAAAATGTGGCTCCAAATACGAACGGCCTTGCGAACGGCAAAGTCCGCGAAGAAGCCAGCGGAGGTCACGCCCGCAAGGGATAAGACGATCGTGATGCGTGGACGGGGGGGGCCTTGGGCATATTCGTCGTCCCAATTGTTGCGGCCCGGCCTCGGGTTCTTCTTCAGTTTTGTTTGCGTGTCTTCTTTTTCTTTCAGCTCTTCAATGCCCTCCATTCCTTTCGTGCTGCCCCCCCCCCTCCTGAGGCTACTGATCTCGTCATAAAGATAGTGATCATAGCCATCGGAGAGATCCTTGTCCGACTGGTCCATGCACCGCACCACATACTCGCAAATTAAGGCCAGGTGCCGTGACCATGCTCCCGGATTCAAGCGAGCCTCCCTCAGGCTTGACCCACGCAGCTTTCCTAGCTCCTCGTACATCACCACATCACCATCCCGCGTCCGCCCCTGAAACCAACGAGGCCAAATGCGGAGGATTTGTGCAAATGCCGCTGGAGTAGGTGTCTCTCCCGTGTCGAAAATGTTGTCGACACGGTGGTGGTGGCGCCAACGGACAGTCGCGTTGTGCCGCTTGCGTGCTCGAGGAAAGTCCCCACCCTCCTCCTCCAGCAACATCTCTGAAATGTCCTCGTCATCTTCCGAGTCATAGCACAGGCTTCGCCCCCAGCCTATACCGATGCCGATGGCGGGAGGAGTGGCGATATAGGGCGAGGAAGCCTTGACGAGGAAGGAAGGAGAATGGGCGTCGCCGGAAGGGCCTGGGGGCTTGGATGCCATGGCCGTTGGGATGGGGGTCGTGGGGACGGAGGGAGGAGAGGAAATACAAGCACATGCCCACGCCAAGCAGCCACATGGGACAGCAGGATAGGGCTCAGCATGGCTCGAGATAGTGCCGCTGGGCACATCGTTGCCACCCATGGGCGGGATATGCTGCGAAGGGCAGTGATGGCCGGGCAAGTGGCACACGCTGTCTGTGGCTGGGTATGTGCGTGGCGGAAAAAAGGAGGAAGGGTGTGTCAGAACAGCGAAGATGGATGTGCCAACGCCACTTAGTTTGATAATATGGGGTAAGATTCGTACGTACGCGAGCCACGTATTGTTTGCGTCACTTTAAAGCGTTGAGGAACAATGTGTTATGCATTCTTGCTTTTTGGGAAAAGCATGAAACGTCACCCGTGACGCCGACGCGAGCAAAGCGACGTGTAGTGTGGAGATAAGCTGTCACATCGAATTTGCATCCCGCACCTGAGTGTTCCTCCGGAAGTTTTATCTGCCTGCCTCCGCACGATAGGAAGGAACGTGAAAAAAGCAGAGCGGGGAAATGCATGTCTTCGGCGATCAACCACAGCAACTGCCACTTTGCTGTCCGGGCCCACTCTTCTCACTTGAAAGTAATTTGCCGGGCGCGCCCGGTGGTTAAGTCCATAAGTGGTCCTCACAAGCAACACTTTTTTCGTTGGTCCGTGCAGTTAGCAAGAAAAGTGCTCCAGGCATTGCCTTCTATTTATTACCTTCGATACAATACTGGTCGCGGTTGTTTGCTCATGAATTTGTCTGACTCCTTCTCTTCCCATTCCACTGACTCCACCACAATACAATCCCCGTGATACAGCCAAACGCACACAGTTAGCATGAAGGTGACAACTTTCTCCACTTCTACTAGCTGGGCGCTGAAGTTTGCGAGCCTGGGCCTTTTGCTTCTGCAAGGTAATTACTGACTTGAATGCATGTTTACACGGTATGACCCCAACCCACTTACGTCCCTGTTCAACGCGCACTATATAACCACAGCCACCATCAGTGTGGCAACTACCTCAAAAACGTCACGCGTGTGGGCCACACCGGAAGGGCATCATTTCCAGGGCGTGCTCACGGGCAGCGCCGGTACGTGTGTGCGTCTGTTGGCGGGCATATGGTTTGAAATTGGATCTCACAGGAGGAGACCTGTGGTTTGGTATTATTGCGAGCAGGAGGAGGGCTCAATCTGTCTTGAGATGCGCGCCCATCTTTTTTGTGCCTGGTGTGAGAGGGTCGTGCTTTCATTAAATTGAGATATCTTAATTATCGTCTTCCTCCTTTCCCCCCCTTTCTCAGTCAAGAGCGACTTGTGCGACGCCTCCGTGGAGAGCGTGTCGGGCTATTTCAATATCACAGGTACCCGAGACGCTGCCTACTTCTACTGGCTGTTTGAGAGCCGTGGAGACCCGAGCTCGGATCCTTTGGTCGTGTGGCTAACGGGCGGGCCGGTAGGGAGCGAGGGAGGGAGGGAGAGAGGGAAGAGGGGATAGGAGTAGGGTGGGGTAAGTAGTGACCAAGCGGAAACGGACGATCACACCATTCCCTCCCTCGCTCCCTCGCTCCCCCTGTCTTTCCCCCTCCAAAGGGCTGCTCCTCTATCCTGGCTCTCTTCGTGGAAAATGGGCCCTGCTCAGTGAATGAATTCGGCAATGGCACGCTTCCCAACCCGTACAGCTGGAACTCCAACGCCAATATCCTCTGGATCGACCAGCCTGTCGGTGAGAAAAAGACGAGGGGGAAAGGGAGGGAAGGAGAGGGGAAGGAAGGGAAGGAAAGGGAAGTCGGTATTGTAGTTCAAGAAGAAAATGTTCATTCACCAGCCTTCCTCCCTCCCTCCCTCCCCCTCCCTTCCTCCCTCCCTCCCTCCTCCCCAGGCGTCGGGTTCAGCTACGGGGAGAAAGAGGACTACATTGACGGGGAAGATGGGGTGGGCGAATACCTTTACCAATTCCTGCAGGCGTTCTACGAGGCCAACGAGAAATATCAGGAGCGGCCCTTCTTCATTTTCGGGGAGAGCTACGGAGGTGAGGGAGGGAGGGCAGGGGGAGGGAGAGGGTGTCACGAGAGTCAGAAGCTTGACATGACGGTGCCCACGTACTCACTCGCGCATTTTTTTTCGTGGTCTTGGGCTCCCCCTCCTGCAGGCCACTACGCGCCTGCTGCAGGGTACCGCGTGTGGCAAGGCAATCAAGCACCGGCCGAGGGAGACGTGCACATCAACCTGCAGGTAAGGGTGGAAGGGAGGGAGGAAGGAATGGGGGAAAGGGAGGACAAGGAGAGGGTGCAATTAATGATTTGTCACGCTTTCTGGCACCTCATTTCTCTCACCCTCCTTTTCCTCCTTCCCTCCCTCCCCCCTTTTGCCAGGGCATCGGGATCGGCAACGGCCTGACAGACCCCGAGATCCAGTACGCGTACTACCCCCAGATGAGCTTCAATAACAGCTACGGCATTCAGGCGGTCGACGAGGAGACTTTCAAGGACATGCAAGACGCCGTGCCCACCTGTCTCCACCTCATACACCGGTGTGTGCGCCACTCCCTCCCTCCCTCCCTCTCTCTTCTTCTCTTCCCGTCTTCCCACCCTCCAGGGTCCCAAGGAGGGCTTTGCGCGCTCGGAGACCTGCTGTCTGAGGCTCCATCCCTCCTCTACACTCATCCCTACCTCCTTCCTTCCCTCCGCCCCTCCCAGCTGCCAGGTGGGTGGCGGCAAGGATTTCGCCTGCTCGGTGGCCCAGGTGTATTGCAACGCCGCCATCGAGTCCAAATACGTCGAGACTGGTGCGCGGGGGAGGGGGCAAGGGAAGGAAGGAGAGAGGGGTCAACAAGCTTGCGAAAGGAGATATTGAAGAAATTTCGCTTCTCACTAAACTACACCCTCCCTCCCTCCCTCCCTCCCTCCCTCCCTCCCTCGCCAGGCCTGAACGTGTACGACATCCGCATCCCCTGCGAAGTGCCGGGTCTGTGCTACGACTTCAGCCACGTCGAGACTTTCCTGCAGGACCCGGAGGTGCGGAGGGAGGGAGGGAGGGAGGGAAAATTTTTGGGGGAAGAGGACTCGAGAAGGTGAGGAAGAAGAATAATATTTTTGGACTCGAGCCCATATTCTCCTACTGGTAACAACAGGTTTTGTGTGCGCTGGGGGTTTCGCCTAAGGCGGGAGCGTGGGCCTCTTGCAACATGGAGGTAGGTCTCGAGGGAGGGAGGGGGAGGGGGAGGGGGGGAAGGACAGCAATGGTTCGGGCAGTAGTCTGGAGACCCTCTTTACTCCTTCCTCATGCATAGTATATGTTCCCTTTTCCAGGTGAACAAGGACTTCCGTGCTGATTTCATGAAGGTGCGTTTCATTTTTATTTCGCTCTTGCCCTCTCTGTGAATCACGCTGTCCTGACTCATCTTCTCCCCTCCCCTCGTCATCAGCCCCATTCCGTGTTTGTCCTCCGTCTTTTCTCTGCCTCTCACATCGATTTCACCTCCCCTCCTGCCCTCCCGCCCTCCCCTCCTTCTTCCTTCCTTGGACCCTACGTGTAGAACATGCAGGGCAAGCTGGTGCCCCTCTTGGAGGACGGCGTGGATGTACTCGTTTACGCGGGCGATGCGGACTTTATATGCAATTGGTTAGTCGGAAGGGAGAAGGGAGGGAGAGAGAGAAGTAGGAAGGGAAGGAAGGATCAACGGGGAGATCGAAGGGCTGCCCCAGAGGAGAGTCGTCCACGGGCACTAGTCATGTGCTCTCCCGCTGACTACCTCCTCTTCCCTCGTCACTCCTTCCCATGTCTCCCTCCCCGTCTCTCCTTCTCTACAGGTATGGCAACCAAGCCTGGACACAAGCGCTGCCCTGGGCGGGTCAAGAGGCTTTTCTGGCGGCGGAAGACACGCCCTGGACGCTGGATGACGGCACGGAGGCCGGGATGGTGCGCACAGCCAAGGGATTCACATTCCTGAGGGTTTACGGAGCGTAAGTGCGTTTGGGACTTAGGGACGTGATTGCATACTGGAGGGTGTATCGAAGAGAGGGCGATTACACATGGTGTGTGTAATGAAGAGAGGGGAGAGCGCAATGTGGGTGTTCTAGGGAGAGTGACTTGCATGTGGTGGTTGTAATGAGGAAAAACGATGGGCACCCCCAGCTCGCTTTGTTTATTCTCTCTACTGCGTTCGTCTTGATCACCATTTCTTCACAATATATCAAACATACAATTTTCGCGCGGGCTCTGACAGAGGACACATGGTGCCGATGGACGAGGTAAGCAAGGAGAAAGGGAAGCGGAATGAAGGCCGGACGGGGCATCGAATGAAAACGTTGGAGCGTGATATTGATACTCTCTCCCCATCTCTGCACCTTCGATTTTATTAACTCTTCCACCAACAGCCCAAGGCTGCCCTGGCGCTCGCCAACACTTTTGTCCATCAGCAGGCATTCGTGGTCTAAGTACACATACAGATGGACGTACATCGGGAGCGGGTGAAGGTGGGATTGATGGGAGGGTGTGCAGTGGAGAAAAAGGGGAGGCAGAGTAAGGGAAGTGTGAGTGTGGGAAAGGGAGCATCGGCCGATGTGTCATCGAAAGGAGTGTTTTTGCAGTGTGCCATTGGAAAAAGGAGAGGAAGAGGTATGAAATGAGGTCAAAGGGGAAAGGGGAGTGTAAGTGTGGATAGGTGGAGAGTGAAACCGGGAGAAGCATAGAGAAGCATAGGCCGAATGCCCAAACATTCTTACTTCTTCTTCACGAATCCTCTTCGACCACCTGCATTGTGTGCATGTGCGTACAGGCAGCCTCATCATCCTCACGGACACCCAGGATATGGGCAATGACGCTACCAGTGCCCAGCAATTAAAAACTGTTCTCGATCGAAAATATTTAACGAACATTTCCTAGGAAGAAGAAAGCAAGATCAAGATTGGGAAAGAAGATGGACAAGAAAAGGGAAAATTAGTGAGGAAAAAGTGAACTATAGGGTGTGGTCGCAGTATCAGTATCAAGCTCTCCTCCTCCTCTTCTTCTTCTTCCTCCTTTCTCTTCTTCTTTTTCTTCGTCTTCGTCTTCTTTCTCTTCCACTCTATCTTCGTCTTCGTACAATTAAATGGTTAGACCCAATTTATGGGTTATCAAGTCCGTGCGATAAGGATTCAACAAATTCGTCTCCACCAAAATGGAGACCTCTAGCCTAAGTTCGATTCTCCGCTCCCCTCGAACATCTAGTTATCGATATCAAGACATTGCCATTCACCACACTTATTCTGTCATCTTTATTTTTTCCGGAGTTCTTAAGTGACTCCGACTTACCGCCGGACGCAATGTGTCGGGGTCTAGGAGGCAGGGGGCGGCGACACTTAACGGTTGATCAAACTCTCAAACTCGCCAACGGCACTAAAGTCGAGTGCTTTTTGGAGGGCCCTTTGTACATGCAAAATCTCACAGCCCACGGTCATACCATTGCAAATATCAGGACTCCTATGACATATACAAAGTTTTCTGACCTTTGCTACTTTCTCATACCACCGACAGGCGGCTCCAGGCGAGAGCGTTGGCAGGAGCGAGTAGGAGGCAGATCGCCGCCCTCCGTCGCCCTTCCTCCGTATCGCAGCCATGGAAACTGCACCAAGAGCACTACGACCTGTTCTAATCTCCGTTTCCTCCTCCAGGCCTACTATGCCTCTTCTTCTTCTCTTGCTTCTTGGCGTGGTAGCCATGGTCTCGTCGTCGATATTGGACAGAAAGAGCAATGCATGGCACGCGCGGTTTCCGCAACGGGGCTGGCTTTGGGAGAACAGAGAATATATCGGCAGGCTGGTTGGAGAGGATGGTGCGTACACGTATATGTAGGAATGGGAATCTTTCGGTTTAAGAGAATAGATTATCCGTATATGTTGGGGTTATCTGCATGATGTGAGAGGAGAGGCAATCAGAGAGGAGTGGCTGCCCTTTTCACCTTGCTATCTTGTTTTCTCACACTCTCTTTCACCTTATCCTCCTCACTCTTCGTATCGTCTGCAGTCGAGACGAAACTGTGCGATCCGGACGTCAACTCGCAAGCAGGCTATTTCAAAATCACCGGAAGCAAGGACAAAAACTGTACGTATAAAGAAAATTGGGATAAAGGAAGGGAGGAAATGCTACTTATTCGCTACCTTCCTTCCCACACACTTAAAATTTTAACGTATCTTATAATTGACTGTCGCAGACTTCTACTGGTTCTTCGAGTCCCGCTCAAGCCCCTCGACAGATCCTTTCATTATCTGGCTCTCGGGCGGTCCAGGTAAGGCCACCAGTTCCCTCCCTGCCCTCCCTCCCATCTTCCCTTCCTTTCACCGTACTCAAATTATCTTCAATATGTAAACAATGACTCATAAAGGTTGCTCATCCACCCTGGCCCTTTTAATGGAGAACGGCCCCTGCAGCGTCAACGCCAACGGGAACGACACCATCCCTAACCCCAACTCCTGGACCAATCACGTAAGGCGGGAATAAGGGGAAATGAATGTAAAGCAGTTGAGATGGAGAGAGGGTCCCTTATCTCGATCATCTGGCTCTGAGTTTACATCATTTTCATCGCCATTTCATAAATTAATTGACACGTGAACTTTCTCCTTTCCCCCCTCCCACTCTCCCTCCATCTCTCGGTATCCCAGGCCAACATGATGTGGATCGATCAGCCCGCGGGCGTCGGATTCTCCTATCAATCTTCGGCGGACAGCGTCACAGATTCGGAGGATCAGGTCGCCGAGGACATATATCAGTTCCTCCAATCCTTCTTCACGGCCAACCCTCAGTTCACGAACAACGATTTTTATGTCTTCGGGGAGAGTTATGGTGGGTGCCGGCAGGGATGTAGGGGGGAAGGGAGGAAGAGAACAAAGAGACAGGAGGATGGAGAGAGAAATCTACCGACGCCATTCCCCTTTTAACTTTCCTATCGATTCTCTAAATCATCTCTCCCGCTCTCTCACTTCCTATTGCAGGCGGGCACTTTGTCCCGGCGGTGGGGCACAAGATTTTCATGGAAAACCAACGGAACAAAGGCCGCGCTATCATGATCAATTTGAAGGGGCTTGGCATCGGCAACGGGCTCACTGGTAAGGGATAAGAAGAAAAAGGAAGGGAGGGGAGGGAAAAAGGGAGGGAAAGGGAGGGAAAGAGAGGGACGGAGGGGAGAGATACGGGAACGATAGCCGTGTACATGAAATAGACATTCACAGCTGGCCACCACCACATCCTCCTTCCCTCCCTCCCTCCCTCCCTCGTTCCAGACCCGGAGCTCCAGTATCAATTCTACTCGAAGTACGCCCGCAACAACACCTACGGCATCGAATTAGTGTCGGCCGAGGATGCGCAGAAAATGGAAGCCGGTACGTAGGGGAGGAATGAGGGGAGGATAAGAAATTTGAAGGAAATGTGTAGCAGATCACACGACAAGGCGTTTTCATCTTTTTTCGAAGCTCTTATACTCCCTCAAACGTTTTCCCTCTCGTCCTCTCCACCCGTCCCTCACAGCCATTCCCCGGTGCGTGTCTCTGATCAAATCCTGCCAGTCCTGGGGAGGCAAGGCGCCCTGTCAGCTGGCCCGCCTTTTTTGCAGCAAGTACATTTTGGAGTACTTCCCCGTAGGTGAGTATAGAGAGAGGGAGGGATCAAAGGAGAAAGGATGGGAGGGAGGAAGGGAGGGGAAAGTGGATGTTGCCCTACAGCGCAATCGAATGAATGATGACGAACGTGCTAGGTGGGTCTGCAAACCGACCGTGACTCACCCTCGATCCATACTTGACTCCCTTTGCTCCCTCCTTCCCTCCCTTCCCCAGGCCGACGCAACATCTACGACATCCGGCGAGACTGTTCCAACCCTCCCATCTGCTATAATTTCGACCCCATCGAGAAGTGGCTCAACATACCTAGCATTCAGTCTGCTCTGCATGTGCGGAAGAGTAAGTCGACAACACTCCCTTCTATCCTCCCTCTCTCTCAGATCGACTCACTCACAATTTTCAACGCCCTCCCTCCCTGCCGCCCTCCCTTGTTCCTTCCAGAGCCAGGGAACGACATGGGCCGGTGGCGTGTGTGTAGCGACGATGTGAGCATCCAGTTTTCCGGGGACGTGATGCTCAGCTTTGACAAGATGCTTGTTCCCTTGCTCGAGTCAGGCATCAAGGTAGACGGAAGGAGGGAGGAAGGGACGGATGGAGGGAAGGGACAATAATAAGGGTGGAGGCTAAACCTTGCACTACTTGGAGGTCTCTCACCTCATCTCTCCTTCCCTCCCTCCCTCCCTACTTCTCATTTTGGCTCAGGTCTTGAATTATGCCGGGGACGCGGACTTCATCTGCAATCACATGGGGGTGGAGGCCTGGAGCGATGCCCTGGTTTGGAAGGGGCAAGAGGCATTCCAAGCCACCACAGGCAACGTATGGATAACCGAGGACGGAAAAGAGGGAGGAATAGTGCGGTCTGCGGAGGGATTCACGTTTTTGAGGATGTTTGAGAGTGGCCACATGTGTCCTTTTGACCAGCCAGCGGTGAGTGCTGAGATGGTGGCGGCCTGGACGGGCGTGGGGGGGGGGGGGTAAAAGATAGGGGGGAGGCGGTGATGCTGGGCCCTGGGCAAGAAG
>Ga0160420_100478_pt1 | contig 17133 bp, 16 predicted proteins | sample CelAP2metagpilot_FD_108197 | JGI IMG/M metagenome (GOLD analysis project Ga0160420, IMG submission 108197) | Phycosphere-associated microbial communities from algal ponds in Kailua-Kona, Hawaii, USA - Cellana AP2-5-5 metagenome pilot | ecosystem: Engineered > Artificial ecosystem > Aquaculture >... | reverse complement strand
CACACACAGACAGCCTGAATCCTTTCCTCACACACAGACAGCCTGAATCCTTTCCTCACACACAGACAGCCTGAATCCTTTCCTCACACACAGACAGCCTGAATCCTTTCCTCACACACACAGACACCCTGAATCCTTTCCTCACACACAGACAGCCTGAATCCTTTCAAAACACAGACGCCCTGAATCCTTTCAAAACACAGACAGCCTGAATCCTTTCAAAACACACAGACAGCCTGAATCCTTTCAAAACACAGACAGCCTGAATCCTTTCAACACACAGACAGCCTGAATCCTTTCCTCACACACAGACAGCCTGAATCCTTTCAAAACACAGACAGCCTGAATCCTTTCCTCTCCCTCAAAGGGTGGTACACCCATAACAAAAATGTCGGACTGTATCAATCAGGTGTAGGCCAACCCTAGATAAAATGGAGGTACTGGGCACGTCCCACCAGCTCCCGCACGCCAAACAATACTCCATCCGCTGTGCATTGCATCACTAAACAAAACCATCCTATTCACGCTCCTCCTCCTCCCTCCCTCCCTCGTTCTCTACCTCCGTGGGCTTCTATTTAAGGCCCGCCGCCCACGCCGGCACGGGCAACAAGGACGGCAAGACCGGCCGTGGAAGCAAACCCGGCGAAAAAATCGGCACTACACCCCCCCCTATCCCGCCCTGTCTCCCCTTCCCTAGATCCACATGCATCCCCCTCCCCAACACCACCACCGGCTCCTTCCCCCCCTTCAGCTTCGGCTGATGCATTCTTTTAATCCATGCATGTGCCTCAGCCCTAATCCTCTTATTTCCCAACCCGCCGAATCCAAACGCAGGCAAAATCCTCGCTATCCGCGCCATCACCGTTTTCCTGTAGCTCGACGCAATCAGCTCGTAGCGATTCTTCCAGGAGGATGCAGGGCGGTTATACATGTCGAGGCCAAGCAGGTGCATTGGCGTGGTCAGGAACTGCGTGGCCACGGGACAAAAAAGCTGGGATGGGAGGGAGGGAAGGAGGGAAAGAGGGAAGGAGGAAGTGAGGGAGGGGGAGGGGGATGAGTAAAGGGCAAGAATAAAAGTTATGTGAGATCTTGCGGCGTCCCTCAGACTCACGGCCACATACACACAGCCACATACACTCAGCCACATACACACCTCTACATGGAGACAGAACATGGAGACAGACTACCATTGCAGACAGAAGCAACAGAGTAGGAATAAATTGAATACACGACGACAGCTAAAAAAAGACAACTAAACGCGAGGTCATCTTACAGCATTTCCCTCTCTTCCTTCCACTGTCTCATACCTGCGCCGCTATCTCCGCCTTCTCCAAGGGCATGCCCAAGGCAGTGTGCATCTCCTCGGCCAAAGGCTCAGGAATATTAAACGACGCGCCCATTGTCACCAAATCCCTCGAAAAGAAGAAGAGGTAGGAAGAGGCAGGGAGCCCGCGAGGAGTGACGGTCCCAAACATTCTTGCGTACGTCCTGTCTTTGGCAATGCCAGCACCCATGTTGGCGGCAGTGGTGGCGAGGAGCCGAGGGAGTTCGGGTTTGAAGGTGTAGGCCTTGCTGGTGGTGTTGATGACGTTGGCTGAAAAGTAGGTGATACCATAGACGGACCAGACCATAAGGACCTCGGGGCGGCGGAGAAAGGGGAGGGGATTGCGGAGGAGGGAGGCAAATGAAGAGAGGATGGAGGATTCAAGCGAGGCAGCACCGGCTTGGTTTTGGATGATGGCTTTGTCGATGACGCTGGATGAAGAAAGAGGGAGGTATGGAGGTAATGAGTAGAAGATCCGTGGTCCCAATGGTCTTATAAATCCAAGGTACTACCACAATTAAACGTAGCAGACGCACACATACCTAACAAAAGGGGCGACCAACGCCGATGCTCCCATGGCGGCAGCCAAGTCTGCCAGGATGTGTTGGCCTAGAAATTCCTCTTTCAGCGTGTCGTAGTGTCGAGGCTGGAAGGTACCTGCCATGACTGCAGCGGAAGACCTGGGGTCATGGTGCCGCACCGATATTGAACTGTCCACCATTCTCTCTATGCGGGTAGTTTGGAAAATGACAGAGAAAAAGAGTGAGAGGAGGACGAACGATATGGGGATGGGCACGGAGAATATTTGAGCCGCTGCGAGTATGGGGGTGTCACGTGCGGGTTTTTGGTCATAGCGAGGCACATACCAAGACGGCTTGACGCCCTATCGCTGGGCATAGGATGTTTAAAGAATATTTTAATGCTGCGTTTAGCGTACGCTCACCTTTTCTCAAGCGAGAAGACTGCTGAGTCGAAATCAGGCCGCGCTGTTCTCGTGCTGCTCCGAAAAGTCGCCCCGCCGGCAGCCTCTGCCCGCACTCCCGGCCCTGGCTACCCTGCCCCAGCCAAGGACGGCAAACGATTGTTTCCCCCTGTTTGAAAGAGGAATTAAAGAAGCGCGTTGTGTGAGCAGTGCTGTGCGTAGATCAATGCGTGGGCTTTAGGAGGCAGAAGCCGGCGGGGGAACAACGCGACCTCGACATTTTTTAGGAGTTGAGTGCCGGCTTCATTTTCGCTTCCCCTTCACTTGTTATGCCGAAATCGAAGGTCAAGAAATCAAACGAGATCACCTCGTTGTATGGCAAGTAGGATGACATTTATGTTAGCTTTGGAGATGTGTGGCCAACCGGGATATTCAGGTCCTCAACCACGATTGTGCCCGATCTTGCTGAAAGCCAACGACAATATTGCGCCAATGATGGGCCACTCCACACAACACGTTCCTAGCCTCCTCAGGAACATACTGGCACGGTGTGCAAGCCCTCGCATTTTCCAGAGCGTCCCCATTTCGAGTCTAGATAGTTAGTGGAAGCCTTATTATCCCTTGATCTAACATTTGAGGCTCGCCGCGCACTCCACGAGAATACATTTCGCGCCTACGCATTCGCTCTGGTTTACCGTATCATTTTAAAGTGGAGGTGTTGCAAACATTTTTTGAAGTTGTGGTGAACAATTTGACGTACTCTTGCTCAACCTCATGATCCCCTTTCCCAAAGTGTATGCGTCACCAGGTAAAAGGAAAAGAAATCATGTGCCATCGCCACTCATCGCAGCCGGAATAGTTTCACGTGCTCTAGCACCTTTATGAGACACAAAGGTACGGGGCAATTTATCCATTCCAATCCACCTCCACACCCCCTCTGAATTCCCACCCTTCTTCAATCCCATATCAGAAACACAGCGAAACGTCCAGCAATTAGGGAACGTGGTGGGTGCTAAAGGGACCGCTTCGAAAGTATTGTACTATGACAGAACATAGCATTGCCGGTGATCCGCAGCCGGAAACGGAAGTTCCTCCCCGAGTCGAGGGTGCCTGGTCCTCCTCGCTGGCACCTAGCGGCCATTCTGAAAGAGGTTGTGGTCAAGGCAGAGGTTGTAGGGAGGAGGGAAAAGGCGAAAAAATTGATGAGGAAGATCAGAACCGCTTATGCTGTTCCTGTCGGCTGACTGATAGACTTGGCGAAGTTATAGATGATGACGACGACATATACCTCTGCCTCAAAAATCAGTTCGTAGGCTTCGTAGCTTGTGTGCTGGCTTGGTATTGCTTCGGTTTGTCTTTTTTCATCGCCCCTATAGGGCTTACTTCCCATGTTCCCATGCCGGACCAAGCACGCAACGCCAACTACTTGACGCCCGCTGCCTTTTACTTGCTTTTTGCGGGTCGCTTCATAGGAGGGATGATTTTCGGACAATTTGGAGACCGCTATAGGCGTCAGGTGGCTTTGGCTTTGTGTTTGCTCTTGATCGGTCTCACCACGTTGGCCATGGGCCTGTACCCTTTTCATGAGCCGGGTGCCGACAGGCTTTCGGTGGGCTGGGCAGCACTTCGGTTCTTGCAAGGTGTCGGCGTAGGGGGTCAGTGGCCTGGCACAATCTTGCTCGCCCTAGAGTCGTGTCACAACGAGAGGCATGGGGCATTAGCGGCGGGAATTTCTCATTCGGGTGTCTTTCTGGGCCTGGGACTGGCAGCCGGTGCTGCGTATCAATTGATGGGGCAAGATGGCGGGGGAAATCCAATGCGTAAAGCGTTCTGGATCGCAGGTGGATTGATTATGCCGGTGGCCGTGTGGGTGTACTTTGGAGACAGCGAGGTGGCAACGTTCGAAGATGTACAGGAAGGGGGAGGGATCTCAAGGTATTCTTGGTGGGCGATGGTGAAGCTCAATTTTTGGACCTTCATTTTTGGATGGATAACGCTTTCAATCGATGCCCTGGCCCAATCGCTTTTGATATTCCAGTGGCCCCTCATTTTGCCTCATGGCAGTGGCCCAGGGCCCCATGGTCGTCAGTCACTCACTAATAGTCCAGCGGCAGCGGCCAAAGATGTGCATGGGTGCGTTGCCATGGGTTTGCTCGCGACTGCCATCATGACTATCGTAAGCGCCTTTTTGCGAGAGCGCTTCTTCTCCCGCTGCCTTTTGTATCGTCTGGGTGCTTTCCTCACGTGCTTGGGGTTGTGGATTTGGTTTTTCTTGGCAGCTGGAACTGTGCGACGCCACAAGCCCCTCGCCTGGCTATTTGGAGGATACCTCCTCGTACTTGGCCCGGGCCTGGGCACGATGCAAGGACCCTTGGCTGCGCTGGTAGCTGAGCCCTTCCCCTCTTCCATCGCATACGCAGGTTTAGGATTCGCCTATCATACCGTCCACTCTGCCATGGGTGCCGCTTTTCCTTCCTTGACCAACTGGCTTTTGGTCCGAGGCTCGTCGGAGATCGTGCTAATATTAAGTGCTGACATCCGTCCTATCTATCTCGCGGTAGCCGTTTTGATTGTAACGATCCTCTGCATGTACACGACGTCTTTCCTCAAGGGCAGTCAACGACGCTCTATCTTGTCACGCACTCAAGGCTTGCGTGTCCGAGATTGTATAGGTTTGTCCACAAACCGCCCCTCTTCCGTCTTTCGATTGACTGCGTCCGGCCATCACACAATGCCCCTTCCCACGATGCAGCAGTCAGTATCACTTCCCACGATGCAACAGCTAGGACCGCTTCATACGATACAGCAGATAGGTAATGAATTACCGTGCCTGGAGGAAGACACAAAGCGGTAAAAATTTAGATTCGATTGCATTTAGAAGGGGACCACAAGTATTTGTGTAATCTATATTGCGTACGAGAGACAATCTATATTGCGTACGAGAGAGTGTACGTAAGCTCAGGGTATTATGCCCATCCTTCCCCGGACGCCCGTTTGGGTTTTAAAAGACGCCCGTACGACATTGATCCCTTCTGAATGAGAGAATTATGGGGCATAACTCGATACTTTTTGTTTGTACTTCGCCCTCTTTTTCTCCTGTGCGGTGGCGGCTTATATCCACCTCTTCAGTGTTCGACGTCTACTCCTAGGTATATCTACCGGCGAAAAATGGGCTTGTCGGTTAGGAATAAAAAGATGCGAAAATATGTAGCCAACAAAAAAGGAAACATCAAGTATCGAATATGACTGTATATAGCTTATTGATTTACAAAACACGCTAACAAATGTAGACAAAATTCGTACAGTATCGTCTCGTTAAGGAGATCATCCCTTGGCGCCTTCCCTACTAATGACGGCACCAACAACTAGCCGAGAGTGCACCTCTGGCTCCCATTCAAATGGATGGACTCGTCGATAATACTGGGCCATAGAGGTGTCGCTATCATCAACTTCTTCTGCATCCACTACAGGCACGGGCAAGGTGTACCCTCCCGCCTGCACCATTTCGGCTGTCTCTGCGGGCGACGTGGGCAAGGCCAAGCGCAGATGCAAGGCACCACAGTTCGGGAAATTTAAGCGTCTATACATCGGCTCCTGGTGACCTAAAGCCGCAAAGCACAGTGCTTGATTGATACCGCTGTGTGCCACGACCAGCACTCTCTCGAACGGTTTGGACTGCGACAAGATCACCTCCCATCCCCGCTTGGCCCGCGTCCACAGCTCGCGAACTGGATAGTGCTGCCCGATACAGAACGTTGCAGGCTGATTCATCCAATTCTCAAACTCGTCCGGGTAAAGCACTTGCAGGTCCTTGCGCAACTGCCCTTGCCAGTCGTACAGACAAATCTCTTGGATCTCGGGCACAAAGGTCGGCGCGCATCTGGGATAGGCTCTGAAGCCAAGCACCCGCCATTGCTTCTCCATGTGATCAAATGTGTGCCGGGCACGGGCAAGAGGCGAGATGAAGATTCGGTCGAAACGCTGTCCTCGTTCCGCCAGGGCCCGGCCCAATTCCAGCGCTTGCGCCTCACCTTGCGCTGTCAATCGCGAGACGTCCTCCATGCCCTGGCAGCGTCCTTCCGCATTGTGGCAGGTCTCTCCGTGTCGACATATGATGACGTCGATATACGCTGTCTTCGAAGTAGTGGTAGCGGTAGTCGAAGCGGGCGAAGCGCTATCAGCCTGCGGCGACAAGGTCGTAGCGGCAGTCATACTTGAGATTGTTGCAGTCGGAGACGGGGAGGTCAACAGAAATCCAGACACGTGTCTTATGAGGCAGACAATAACAAGGGCCCAAAGCTGCAACAGAGCCAACGGCATGTCAAACTTGTGCCTATATGGGTGTGGATGTGAATGCCAGGAATGGCGTGATTTTCAAGGCACAAAAACGGGCAAGGTCGAAAGCCCTGTATAAGCAGGACAGTGCCATCCCTTTCGCTTTTCCCTCCTTCTTTCTTCAACTCATGCGGATGAGACACCTTCGTACATCTCACACACAACACAACTTCTTAACTCGTCCTCAAGCTTCCCCCCTTGAGAGTTAAGATGCTCGCCCCGCATGAACCCAGGGCCCCCGCCACCTCTCCCTCTCCCACGGTCCAGGACGGGGCCAAGACGGCCGTGCTGCTGGCCTCCACGCCGTTGCCAGAGGCCACGCCCACCGTGCGCGGGTTTGACTGGAATGCCGCTTTGGCATCATCCGAGGGCGTTTCCCTTCATGGCTTGCTGGGCTCCTTCCTGACGACGGGCTTCCAGGCCACCAACCTTGGCATGGCCATCAAAGAGATAGAGCGGATGCGGGCGTGGCGGCTGAGCGACGTACCCGTGGCTCCAGATGAAGACGACGACTTGATAGACCCCGCCGTGCGTGCCACCATCAAATGCAAGATATTTTTGGCCTACACCTCCAATCTCATTTCCTCGGGCCTGAGAGAAACGCTGCGCTTCATTGTGGAACACAAGCTGGTGGACGTGGTGGTGACGACGGCAGGTGGGGTGGAAGAGGACCTGATCAAGTGCTTGGCACCCACCCGCCTGGGAGATTTTTCCTTGCCGGGGATCGAGCTTCGGAAACGGGGTATTAATCGCATTGGCAATTTATTGGTGCCGAATGACAATTATTGCAAGTTCGAGGACTGGGTCACGCCTATCCTCCATGCCATGGCGGCCGAGCAAAACACCGAGGGCCGACGGTGGACACCCTCCCGACTGATTGAGCGATTAGGCAAAGAGATAAACAACCCGGACTCCATCTATTATTGGGCAGCGAAGAATCAGATCCCAGTTTTTTGCCCCGCTTTGACCGATGGCTCCCTGGGGGATATGTTGTATTTCTTCTCGTACAAGCACCCGGATTTTGTGGTGGACATGGTTGCAGACATCAGGAGGTTGAACGACGAAGCCGTGCATGCCAAGGCCACAGGCATGATTATCTTGGGAGGGGGCTTGGTGAAACATCACACGTGCAATGCGAATCTCATGAGGAATGGGGCGGATTTCGCGGTTTTTGTGAACACAGGGCAAGAGTTTGATGGGAGTGACTCAGGGGCTCGGCCGGACGAGGCTGTGTCATGGGGGAAAGTGAAGATGGATGCGCACCCCGTGAAAGTTTATGGTGATGCCACGATGGTTTTTCCGTTGTTGGTGGCCGAGACGTTCGCGAAGGAAGTGGCTGCGGAGAGGGGCCGTGAAGGAGGAGGAGGAGGGAAGGTGGAGGAAGAGTCGGCGGCGCTGAAGAGGCAACGAGTAGTCTTGTAAGGAAGAGGGAAAGGGGGAAAGGATTTTTGAACTACCAAAATAGACAGGTAGCAGCAATCACAAAGCACGATGTGTATATATATACGGTGGGTGGGGCAATTCGTTTGCGTACTTTCGCTTTGCTTTTATTTTATGGCTGCTACATTTTTCTTTTTCCTTCTCGTATGTACTCATCAGTTGTCCTTTTCATCTTTCCCTTGAGATAATTTTTGCACCAAAGCGTTGGCCTCCTGCGCCTCTTCACTCAAATCAAGGTATTCGCCTACGCATGCATCGCGAATGGCATTCCAGACCGCCCGTTTATTCACACCCGTTACTGAGGAAAAAGCCACGGGCATGCCCTCCGGCAGCTTGAAGTATTGATTCAACTTCCCTAGATTTGGTCCGATCTCTTCTTGATTGAGCTTATCGACTTTGGTGCCGAGTACCAGCAACGGCACGTTGGCGGCGCGGAAATACTTCATCATGTTAAGGTCACTTTTTTGTGGGTCCCGGCGAGCATCCATGAGGAGGACGGCGAGTCGGAGGGTGGGGCGGTCGCTGAGGTATTGACGGACCTGTGTACCGATGTCGCTTTGAAGGGCCTTGGGTAGCTTGGCGTAGCCGTATCCTGGTAGGTCAACGAGGACAGCGACAGGCCCGTTGGAGTCGTGGACCTTAAAGAGATTGATTTGTTGAGTCCGGCCGGGGGTTTTGGAGACGACGGCGACCTTCTTGTTATTCCCTGTGAGGCAGTTGAGCATAGAAGATTTCCCGACATTGGACCGCCCAAACACGGCGACTTCTGGCAAGCCGAGGAAGGGGACATCAACGAGGTGACTACCTTCGAAGGTGACGTCTTGAATGTCGTCGATACTAAACTGACGGCAGGTCAAGGAGATCTGTTGGAATTTGGGTCCTTTCTTCTTGGGGGGGGATTGAGAAGAGCCACCAGAACTGCCAGTGCCATCAGTGGACTTTGTCCAGGGGGCGTCTTTTCCTCCACCCTTGGCACGTTCGGCCATGTAGGCTTGGGCTTGGCGGATTTTGGCTTGGGATTCGAGGTCTTTTTTCGCCTCTTTTTCCATGTATTTCTTGACGGCTTCTCGTTCTTGCTTGGCCATCAGGGCTGAGAGCTTGTCCTTTTCCTTTTGTTGCCTCTCCTTCTTGGCCTTGTACCCACCGCCATCGTCATTAGTGCTGCCGCCTGCGTGCCGGCGGCTACTGGGGTACTTTGGCGTGAACGGCGGTCTTCTTCTTTCGTGTCCTGCGGGCGGAGTAGGGGCAGACATAAATGCAGTTTTAATCCTCACCATGATGCTGTCAGCCGACATGCTGCGGCTTGTACCGGTGAAGAAAGCCAAAAGAAGTGCCAGCAGGAGCAGTATCAGATGCATCGTGGGATGGAGCGGATGTCTTCTCCTCATGGGTAAGTTGTAGTTGAGCTCTCCTTGGCCGTCGGTCGTACGTGTGCAATCACTCAGTAAACAAGCAGGTGGAGAACGGCGGTAACAGCAAGCGCGTCCTGTGTATGAGGTATGAGAGAGAGGAGAGGGTGGTGGGTGTGGGTGTGTGGACCAAATGGGCTCTGTTGGTTGTAATGCACACACGAAATCCCCAAGACGAAAAGTGCAGAAATCAACTCGAGCTGCCCAACCCTCTTCCCCTACCCCCCCACCAATAAAGAAAGCAAACGCATCTGAAAACGAAGTAACATGGCGGCATGTTTATATCTATATTTCTTTTTGTCAAGCGTCGCGTTATACCTTTGCTTTCGCCTCACAGCATCATCATCATCTCTCTCCCCCCATGCCACCCCTACTCCGTCTCCCAACGCCGCTTACACTCATATTGCTGTCCATCACTGGCAAGCGCAGCATGTGTCCGTATTGTAAAACGGATCGATGACTTTCCACCTCCACAATGGAGACCGCCATGGTATCCTCGTCCACTACCCTGTATGTCACCGTCGTGGAGCGCTCGGGCGTCCGAAAATTGAGGGTGGCGACGGCAATATGCGGCAGGAACCAACCATGGCATTTGTTTTCTGGGCAAGAGGATTGGGTCCCAAAAAGGAAGAAGTAAATTTTATGAGTACATCGTGTGAAAAATGATTTGATCCACACTGTACTATTTTCTTTCCTGCTCTCAATCAGCGTGACCCTATACGCCTATCCAGCATGGTGCACATACCTTCATACCGCCATTCCAGATTCGTTATATCCGTGTCGCGCATAAAGTGCATGCAGTAGCCAAGTTTCAGATCCTCCTTCTCCAATGAACGGCCAAACTTCCAATTGAGAAACTGTTGTTGGGTGTAGGGGTGCCAAGAAGGAGTGAGAGTGAATGGATGGGGTAAAGCGCGGTAAATTGGCTGGGTGGCAATTGCTGCAAGCTTTGGTATCAATGTCGTCGTTATCAGATATTTGGCTACATGTCAAAATTGCCAACATCCGAAATCATAAAATACAGGCACATCAGTATGCTGTGTGAAGGAAAGCAGGCCGAGAGAGTGCTTCAAAAGACCATGCGCCAAGCACTCACAGTGGCCGCCATGAGACTAATTTGAATATGCCCTATCGTCTTACTTTTCAACCTTATTTTTTTATTCTCCCCTGGTGCGTAGCGGCGTATCTATCCAGAAACCTCATACGTATACAGCTTGGTGGGTACAGGCAAATCGCATTGCTGCCATCACCTCTCTTTCCGTCGCATGCCCTTTCCCATTTCTCCATCCACACTTACCGCGGGAAGCGAAGCGCGCACCTGTCTTCCCGCAAGTTCACACTCGATGATTGCCTACACATATGCATGCATAACTTACATAAGTCGGCGGCTCGGCTGCGACTCCTATGGCATGTTCAATTACCACAACTGAACTGGACGTCCGTTGATGCTCGTAGGTCTTGCCAAACTCCCGGCACTCGAGAGTGCGCTTCCAGGGCCCGAGTAAATAAGCCCCAAAATCGCCTGCCGGGACTTGATAGACAAGTGTCGCTGTCATTTCGATGAGTGTCGTGGTGATGGTGCTCGTGGTTCATGTACGCGCAGGCCAAGAAGGAAGGAGAACGAGGTTGACGAAATGCGGTCGGTATCCGGCTGTGGACTTATCAGACAAGTGTTGATTGGTAAGTGCTGTCCCTGTAGATGTGATGCGCATGTATCTCATTTTGTGTGTCCCAAGTTATGTTTGCTTTGGTGTGATGATGTCGAGACTGTCACATCGCCAACGGATCGGACGCGGGTCTACGCTCCCACACCCACAAAAACAAACGCAAACCACTGGGTACATGATCATGCATGCATTATGAGGCAATTCGGCAAGAAAAACAAGACACGTAGGAAAACCTGCCATGCGGGCGCGTATTGGGGCCCATGACAACAAGCAGCTATCATTTCAGCAGCCAATAACGCCGCCAGGCTGAGACGGCGGCTCACTGCACGACCTCGATGCAGCCAAGGCAGCGCAACCGGCAGTCATCGCACGTGAAACAGAGCTTTACAAAACAAGCTGCCTCGAATTGGTGGCTCTGCATGATTCATTGGCAATTTCTTGCAGTGTGGATGATCATGCGCAATAGAGAGAGACTTCGGGCATGTTTATTTTCACTTTGCAAACCCACAAATGCACTCGTGCATGTGACTCGTGTATTTCGTGCCTCATTGTCATTCTTATTGGTTTCTTTCCTGTCCCTAATCGTTTTCTTTCGCCTTCTCTCTTCCATTTTCTCAGGCTATATGTTCCACGTGTCAATATTCCACTGTCTTCGCGTCCGTCTACTTACTCCTTATTCCTGATGGACCGCACAACAGCAAGGTGGGATAGGTACGAGTGGCCCATACCCAGACATGGCCAAATATCTGGAACAATGCAAGACTGCCCAGAAGAATGGCAAGGTCTTTGATTACTCCCATCATGAACAGTAGCGCCACAAATTGATTTTGGTCCTTTCGCTCGACTAACTCCCCCGCGCGTGCACGTCGATCAAAGTCTTCATAGAAAGAAGATTGCTCCCCGAAGAGAAAGACGATTCCAAGTAAAAGCGACAGACTCGAAAAGGCGAATAATACCTCTTGATTATCCCCAAAGATGACATATATGACAACAGGCACACAAAGCACGACCAAGTCCAGAATTTGATGAATCTCCAGAGCCCCAATTTTTAGTTCGTCATACGTGCTTTCTTTCGCCAACCATGGCTTGATGTCATTTTTGCCATGCCTTCGCTTCTTGGTATATGACGCCCTATAAACTGCATCTTGATCCTCACATGACTTCAAAATACTCGCTTCATCGTGCGCTCCGGCCTTAGTGCCCTGCGGTTGCCGCTGGTCGGCACCCTGAGGGGCATCACACGTGCCCTCATACTCTTCATAGACATATTGCAAGGCTTGGATGTGCCTATGCGAATTGTCCTGGTATTTGCGTTCTTGCTTTGCTCTCTCTTGAGAAAATTTCGCGTGGCGCGCCTCCTGCCGGCCTTGGTAGGGACGGGTGCCAGTGCGGCAGCCCTCAAGCCCCTGGTATGACACAGCCCATTCCTCATATCGACTCATTGGAGCGTGGGGATTGGCCGCTTGCAGTACGGCGCGGTAATCTTCACTTCCATCCTCGTAGCACTGAATATCTTTCAAGGCGAAGTTCAAAATTGTGGGTCCATAGTTATAGACGGTTATGACCGCGATTGCCGAAACAGTAGCGTCCAATGCCAAAGGATGTGCAAGCACAATATTTTTACATTGGTCGATAACAGCTTGAATCTCATTCCTAATCCACAGTAGCATGCCTCGGACCGATCGCAGCGCTTCATAACTTGTATCACGCAGCCAGTTGTAGGTTTCCACGGGAGAATGATTATATTGCAGCAGGAGACTGTCAGCATCTGCTCCAAGTCCCGGTCGTATCTCTACACTATCAGCCGTACCAATAGCTACGTTATCTCTTTTGAGGATCACGTCACCCACAGCGGCTTCGGCGTCGCCTCTGCTAGGACCTCCAGCGCCTGTGTCCTGGACATTAGCAACTAAGTAAGCGCTGCCGCCGGCCGGGGTTAGCGTCGGGAGGAGACGCAAAGTAGGCGTAGCCGGTGCAGAATGTACAGCTACTGGAGCTATTGGCGGCGTTACGACAATAGGCTGCCCGGCCCCGCTGCGAGTTTGTACCGCAGCACCTGTGTAGGCAAGCACGGCTAGGAAGAAGAAGAAGGGAAAAAAAAAGGAGGACCAGTTCATTTTTCTAGTTTTGTTTGCTCCCATCAATCACAGCTGAGAAGAATACCAGGCGTGCCAATTTAATGTTATTCTTGAACTCGCATCTTCTCCCGTCGATCTTTGTAACTTTTCTTGCTTATATGGCCATCAACCTGTGGTGCGCGGGGATGTCTATTAGGTATACATTGTGTGTACCAGGGGCTTCCTACTCGAGGGAAAGCATGGCAGCATGGCAGAGATATGAATTATGCCAACAGAACACTTGGTAAACATAATCAATGGTGGCAGTACGCCCTCAGTACCAGCTTTTGAAAGTCTGTGCCTCTCCGTCGTGCGTGTTGGCGTGTAGGTTTATCTGTTCGTCTGTATGCATTTGTGTGCCTTAGTTAAGCACAAACCCGAAAGCTTTGAAGCATAAAATAAAAAATGCATATGTTCTCTATAGTGAGGAACGCGCTCTTATCGTGCGCAAGTCCGTGAGGGAAGCATCTCAGATGGCAAGTGTGGGGAGGTCGATGGCGGGCCATATATGAAAGAGCAAGAAAGTAATGTGCTTTCATGAAGATCATCAAATTAAGGGACCAAAAGTAGGCATCGGCCGGGCTCATCAATTACTATTCTAACGGCGAGGAGGAAATGGGCCGACATACTCCCCAGCATGAGCGTACGCACGGCCTCGAGGGACGTATTTGTCTTGGAGTAATGTAAAGTGATCTGGCTAAAAGCCGTTTTGGAGAAAGGCTGTTGCCGCATGATGAGATCAGCAATTTCGTGAAAATGTAGGATCATACCGTTGGTCAAATCAAGCAAGCATTGGTGAGAATGTCACACACAGTACAAACTGCACAACCTCGAACCTCCGTCTCCTTTCTCACAGGTGCATACAGGCGACCTCCTCCGAGGAGTCCCTCCGCCTCTGCGCCCCTCCCTTCCTCCTTCCCAGTCCATGCCTGCCGCCGCCTCTGCCGCCGCTTCGGCTGCCAGAAGGCAACTGCAAGCCACCATTGTCAAGAGCGGCTTGCTCAAGACGAATGCGGGGGTGGTGCCTCGTCCATCTCCTTCCCTGTTTTACTTTCCGGGCATCACATCCAAGCCCGTGCATGCCGCCAGCAACTTTCATTGGGCTCGAGTGTACGTATGCGGAGAGTATTGGGAGCAGGCAAGGGGAGGTGTTGGGATGCTAGAGTACGACAAATATAATTTTGGATTTTTAAAAGCAGGCATGACGTTCTTGTCTGATCGTGTGTCTCTGCCCCCCTTGTTTTTTGGTCCCACGCAGGCTGGAGGAGGAGCACGCGACGATCAAGAAGGAGTACTTAAACCTCAGGGCGAGTAAGATTCAATCGGACTATACGCAGCAGGATGGAGAGCACAGTTTGCACCAAGGTCAGTGTGGGGAACGGGAGGGAGTTGTAGGTACCGCGGGAGAGGGGGAGGGAGGGATGGAGGCGCATAAGGCTTGACTAGACATAAGAAATGTTTCTGTGTCGTATAACGAATTCCTCCTTCCTCTGTCTTGTGCCTTTTCCTCCCTATTCCTATCAGGCAAGTGGGACTGGCATTCTTACGTCCTCAAAGGCCAGGTCCAAGCCCCCTTTGCCGAGCATTGCCCCGAGACCAGCCGCCTCCTCCAAGAATTTCATAAGCAAGCCTTCTTGATGCTCGGGACGCCCTTCTCCTTCTCCTTCTTCTCCACTCTGCATGCCCAGAGTGTGATTGCCCCTCATTCGGGTCCTTCCAACCTGAGGCTGCGGTGCCATTTGCCCATCATCGTGCCCAAGAAAAAGGGGAAGACGGGAGGGAAGGCGGATGGGTCTCAAACATCTTCTGCTTCAACCCCTGGCGGGGCTTCCTCCCCCCCTTCCTCCTCCCCTCCTATGGACGAATACGACTCCCTGGAGGAGATTCAAGCCACTGTCCCCTGTGGCATTCGTATAGGTGACCAAGTTCGGGCGTGGGAGGAGGGCGAATGCTTGGTCTTTGACGACGCCTACGAGCACGAGGTTTGGAATCGGACGGAGGAAGAACGAGTATTGCTGCTGGTGGACTTCTGGCATGTAAGCTAGGATGTGATGAAGAGCTGTATGTGTTTGATTTGTTTTATCATGTGTGTGGTGCCATTGCCTTGTTCTTCTTGTTGTTCTTACATGTCTTTGCTCGTTCTGCTTGCTTTCCTCTCTGTCCTCTGTCCTGTGGGTCGGCAGCGAGGGGGGAGGGAGGGAGGGAGGGAGGGAGGGAGGGAAAGACCGACGCAGGAAGCCACACGTTTTACACCTATGCTCACTACCACCACTCGTTTCATATTTCAACAGCCCGAAATCGACCGCGAGGAGCGGGTAGCGATCCAGGGAATGTTTGATTATGCGGCCAAGCAGGGTTGGATGAAAGGAGGATGAGGAAGGGAGGGAGGGAGGGAGGGAGTGAGGGATCCGCTTCGGTATATAATAATATGAAATGGCTCAGGCCCACATGAAATGAAATAAATGGAAAATGGCGCGAATGACATGTCCCGCTTCTTGCCTGGCTGCCTGCCATGACCTTTCACCCGGCAGGTTTTTACTTCATCTTTATTCGTTGTCTCTCCAGAATCGTCCGCGTTCCTTTATGCCTGCTTCTCGGCTGTTGTCGAATCGACTCTTTCGAAAGATGATGGTGCTTACGATTAGGATTATGATAATTGTGATTAAGATTATGGCGGTCATGATTAAGATTTCTAATACGTATCGAAATTCTCGGGTAGTGCCTCAGGGGGGGAACCTCCTCTTTTCTAAAAGGGCCTCAGTAATATTTGCCCTTCTCCTGTCCTTTGCCTCGCTCTCTTTATCCACTTCCTCGACTTTTTAATTCCCGGCTCGTCGAGCTTACATGCCTTCATTACTGTCTTTCCTCTTCGGCTGCTTGTCTTCGGTACTTTGCTTCCCCTTCCTCCTCCCCTCCCTCCCTCCCTCCCTCCTTCCCTCCTGCACTGTTTTTGTACACCGACTCTCGCGAAATCTCCGAATCTACGTATGTGTCTTTTACACCCTCCCTCCCTCCCTCCCTCCCCCCGTCACAATTCGACTCACACACGCCGCGAACCGCATGCAACCCTTCCTCCCTCCCTCCCTCCCTCCCTCCCTCCCTCCCTCGGTATCCTCCTCAAATCCCACCGGCCATAGCCTCCTGCCCATTCCCGTGGTTGTTCACGTGGCTGCTCATAAGGGAGGACAACAATCGGGAGGGATCGGCGCTGCCCATCTCGCTGGCCTGGAGGGAGGGGAGAGAAAGAGTAAGGAGGGAGGGAAGGGGAGGAGGGAACAGGGAGGGAGGGAGGGAGGGAGGGAGGGAGGGAGGCGTGAGAAAGAATAAAAGGTCTGAAACCTCAGGGGCGAAAGAGAGAGAGAGAGGGGGAAGAAAGAGAAGAAATGATGAAGGGAGGGAGGGAGGGAGGGAGGGAGGGTTGACGTCGTGGAGATTAAGCTCGGGCTTTTTGATCGATGATGACGATGTCAGCGTCCAAGTGGAACAAAGGAAGGAGAGAGGGAGGGAGGGAGGGAGGGAGGGCGGCCGTACCTTGTGAAGCTTGAGCTCAGGGTTTCTGAGTATATCCAAAACGTCATTGTCGTCGATGAGGCGGAGCAAGTCCTCATTGGCGAAAAACTTGGCTCGGGCCCGCTCGATCCACTCGTTGTCCTGGAGGGAGGGAGGGAGGGAGGGAGGAAGGGAGGGAGGGGTGGATGGGAGGGTATCCTTGCTATTCAGGCAGACACTGAGGGATGCCATGGAAGGGCCATTGGCACAGAGAGAGGCATGCCTCCCTCCCTCCCTCCCTACCTACCTACCTACCTACCTCCCTCCCTCCCCCCCCCCCTCCCTCCCTCCCCCCCCTTCTCCCCCCCTCCATTCATAGCCATCCTCACCTCTTTTTCACCCCCCTCCCCCCTCCCACCCCCCCTCCCTT
>Ga0160420_100474_pt1 | contig 17272 bp, 20 predicted proteins | sample CelAP2metagpilot_FD_108197 | JGI IMG/M metagenome (GOLD analysis project Ga0160420, IMG submission 108197) | Phycosphere-associated microbial communities from algal ponds in Kailua-Kona, Hawaii, USA - Cellana AP2-5-5 metagenome pilot | ecosystem: Engineered > Artificial ecosystem > Aquaculture >... | reverse complement strand
GGAAGGACGGGGGAGGAGGAAGGGGAGGAGGGAGGGAGGGAGGACGAAGGGGAGGAGGGAGGGAGGGAGGACGAAGAGGGGAAGGGGGAAACTTTGGAAGAAGGGCCGCTGGTGAGGCGAAGGGCGGCGATTTCGTGGCGCAAGTGCTCGCGTTTTTGTTGGATAGAGGCTTGGAGAGCTTTGCTGGAGTCAGTAAATTGGCGTTGCATGCTCCCCCGGAGGGCGGTCACGGAGGAGGTGATGTCCGTCTGAGGCAGTAGAGAGGGGGGAGGTATGGGCAGGGGGAGTGAGGGAAAGGAGGAGATAGGGGTGGGGGTCGAATGAGCAAAGAAGGGGAGATGTCGGGTTAGGGAGAGAGAATGAGAGTAGGCTTGAGGGCCTTCGGGTCGTTGTATGGCTTTCATAGTATGCTATGCCCCTTCGGGTTTGAACGTACATGGCCCGTGATACCTCGATTCCTGTCACGCTCCGCCTGGATTGAAACAGGTGACTTCATGTCCGGTTTCGTGATGCGGTGGCGCTACTACTGCTTGTGATTGTCGTAGGGTCACAGTGTAGTATCGGTAGCTGCGCTAATGCCCCTATGGCCCCCGGATCTCCGATTATGGTTATGAGGAGGAGGTCATGGTGGTTGTTCCGTCCTGTGAATGTGTGGAACGAATATGAGTGTAATCAAAATTAGATGGGTGCGTTGTTTGAAAGGATGCCACAAATTAATTTTGTTTTGGCATCGTATTGCCACGTTTGCGGATAGCATGTGGGAGCACGGAGGGCCTTGAGCATTGAAAGTAAAAGCGACCGACCATCAGGAATGATAAAACAATCATTGAGAAGCCAACCGCTGGTAGCAGCTCGCTTTTCCAAAATTATGACGTGTCCTTTTTTCCTAAGCGCCCATAGACATACCATCCACAGCGCAGGCAAGGAAACAAACAAAGCCGTGCGGGGATGCTGCGGGCTCTGGATCCCGTCCAGGGTCATATGGAGAGCCTGAGTATGCACATGGTACGTAAATCAGGAGGAGGCACAAGGGAGAGGCTTCGGGATGGAGAAGGGGAGGAGGGACGGAGGCCATATGGGGAGCCCTTAGATCCCTAAGGCGCCATTCCAAGGCACACCGATAGCATCGAGGACTGGTCTGAAACAAGCTATGTGTGTGCGTATGCGTGCGCTTTGACTGGGTCGATGGGCTTGGCAAATCCGGGTCGAGAAGGATCGGTCGAGGCCGGCTCTCGCGTTCATGCCATATGTCCCGCTCCCTATCCCAACAGGTCGCTCCCTGCCCCCTCTTCCCCAACTCCTGTCCGCAACCTCGCACCCGCAACGACAAGTAGCCGACCACTTTCTCATTCTTGCTCTCCGTGCCTTCCCCTCCCTCCCCCCTCCCCCTCCCTACCCCTTCCAGCAGCATGGCGTGGACCCAGCCAGCCCGCCCCCCGCCTGCTACCACTGCCTATGGGGGCACATTCTCCCCGGTGCCTACCTCCTCTTTCGATCCTTCCTCCTGATCCTCGAGGCCATCTCCCTACGTCAACCCAAGGTACGTTCAATGCACCCACGGTCACCGCCCCCTGCCATCATGGCCACCATCTCACCTTCCCTCCCTCCCTCTCTTCCCTCCCTTCCCCCAAAGCGCTTTTCTCCACGGACCCTCGGTCGACTCCGCGCGTACAGCAGCTTGATAGCCGGCCCGTTCCTGGCAATGGGGGAAGGAATCACGCACAAGGCCTGGCATGCAGGGAACTTGCAACATTTTTCGATCTACCTGTTGATTTTCATGGATGGCCTCGTGGCGTGGATGTGCTTGGTGGGAGGGAGGGCGGGAGGGAGGAAGGGGGAGAGGAGGTTATGGCCCATGAGTCTGCTGGGGGTGTGGGAGGGGGGAATGCTGGGGTGCGTCGGATGGGAAATGGTGAGTCATTTTCACGGGGGGGCGTTGATCACCCAGATGCACGCCATGATGTTCCCCTTGCTGTCTCTGGCAGCCACAGTGCTGGTGGTGGAGAGGGTGGTGATGAGGGGGGAAAGGGAGGGACTACGGTTGGCAGGGGCTGTGGCGATGGCGTGGGTTGGGTGTTGGTTTTCGTTGATTGGACCAGGTTTTTGGTGGGAGGGAGGGAGGGAAGGGTGGCTGGGGAAGGCGTATGATGAGGTGAGGGAGGGAGGGGAGAAGGGGGTGATGGAGGGGCATGAGGTGCTCATGTGGTCGGCGACATTGTTGACTTTTGTATTTGTGGTGGCCTTTCTGGGGGTGGGCGTTGTGTGGTTGGTGATGGGGGGAGGGAGGGAGGGAGAGGAGGAGGAGGAGGAGGAGGAGGAGGAGTGGGAGGAGGAGTGGGAGGATGGACGAAGGAGAGGAAAGAGGGGGGCTTACACAGAATTGGAGATGAGTACGACAGGGGATGGAGGAGGGTTTGGAGGACGAGGAAGAGGAGGGGGGGGAGGAGGGGGAGGAGGGAGGGGGGAAAGGGGTAAGCGGGGAAAGGAGGAAAGGAGGGAGCGAAGGGGGGCAGTGCGTGCATGGTCCGGGACGGAGGAGAGCGAGGAGGAAGGGGAGGGGGATGGACAGAGGGAGCAAGGGAGGGAGGGAGGGAAGAGAATAATCAGTGATGAGGAAGAGGGAGTGGTTTTGGCATGAGCAGGGAGAGAGGGAGGGAGGCAGGGAGGCAGGGAACGAAGCAAGGGGTTTTTGTAGAGAGTTTTAGTGGGGGCTGTAGAGAGATCTATCTGTCTTTGTATCATACATGCACTTCCCCGCACTCTGCCTTAGATGAGTCAGAGGGGAGAAGGAGGGCGGGAGGGAGGGAGGGAGGGAGGGAGAAGTGCTCAAAGTAATAACTTATTGCGGGCAGGAGAGGCCTGGACAGAGGGAGGTTTAAGCATCCTCCTTCCTTCTCTCCCTCTCTTCCCCCCTCCCTGCTCTCATGGCAGCACGCCATTCAGAAAGAATAGTATGTACTTCTCGGCCGGAGCGCACCGAGAGGGAATAGGGAACCACCCCACGTAAAAGAAGTTAAGGAAATACAGGTAATACATTAGCCTCAGCAAAAAGACACACGATGAAGGGAAAGGGAAACGAGGAGCGGGAAAAAAGTGCACGACACGACGACGGTGTGGGTGCTTACCCCCCCATCTCTCTGAGGAAAAACGAGTCACAAGGATGAACGAAACAAAATGAGGGGTCGGTTGCTCTCGCACCGATCCCTCCCCCGCAAGCGAGAAACAGCAACTGTGTGATTTCTCTCTCTTCCACGCGTCCTTTCCCAGCGAGCGAGGTATACTGAGGCATCCACTTCATAAATCCTTCTCTCGCATGTGTAAATTCCAAGGATAAACAGCATCGTAGTCTCAGTCTTTACCCTCCCTCCTCCCTCCCGCATTTCCTCCCGCCCTCCCTTCCTCCTTCCCTCCTCCCGTCATTCCCTCACTCAGTCCTTGCCTTGCCGAACAGACCTTCCAGAACACTCAAGGAAGGAAGGGAGGGAGGGAAGGAGGGGAGGGAAGGAAGGAGGGGAACGAAACAAGGCAAATCCGGGTATTTTCACATCCACTCCATCTTCACCACCAAGGGGAGATGGTCGCTAGGACATGCGCGACACGGCAGGCCCACCTGACTCCTCAACTCACCCACTGTGGGCATGCCCCAAAACTCCACACACCTCAACCTACTCCCTCCTTGGGTCCCTCCCTCCGTCCCGCCTTCCTTTCCGTTGTACCAGATGTAATCCACCGCTCCCTTAAATTTTCCATGGTAGCTGGTGAAGGCGGGCTCGCCCGTGGTGTGCGCGGAGGGCCGATGAGCATAGGCGCTGACGAGAGAGAGGGAGTGATGTAGGGGGGGGTGGGAGGGGAGGCTCCAGTCGCCGAGCGGGGGCCAGATCGGCGGTGGGTGGGAAAGTGAAGGAGCAGAGGGACTGCTGCTGCTGCTGCTGCTGTTGTTGTTGTTATTGTTGCTGCTGGTGGTGGAGGTGATGTTGCTGCTGCTGCTGCTGCTGTTACTGATGGTTGTGGTGATGGGTACTACTCCCTCCACCACCACCTCCTTCTCCACCTCCTCCTCTTCCTCCTCTACCACCACGGCGTTCGCATCCTCCGGTTGCTGCTTCTTCCCTCCCTCCCTCCTGCGCTCCCTCCACCCCTCCCTCCCCGCATGAGGCCTAAAGACACCCATCGCCGTCCCCGCCCCAAAATGTCTCATCCTTCTCTCCTCCCTCCTTCCGTCCCTCCCTCCCCCTCTTCCTCCTCCCCAAGCCACCTCCTCAAATGGCATCACCCCCTCCTCCCTCCCTCTCCCTCCTTCCCTCTTTCCTCCCACCCATCGCCTATTTAGTTGGTCAACGTCCAGCCTCCCCGTGGCCATCCACGCGTACAAGGCGCTGACAGGTGTGGCATTAAAATCACCACATATCACTGAGGGATGGAGGGAGGGAGGGAGAACTGGTGAAAAGGGTCAGGAAGGAGGGGGGGGAGGGGAGGGGGATGATAGTGTACTTCACTCCTCGGCGGCAACACTCAGACTGACTTACCTATCCCTGCCTCCGGGTATCGCTGCTGCAACCGCTCCATCCTCCCTAGCAGCATCTGCAGCTGGGCCAACTTGACATCTCCTCTCCTGGGGTTGAACAATAGGTGGGTGTTTGCCACGATCAACGTCCTCCCTCTCCCCCGCCCTGTCCCCTCTTCCTCCTCCCCCCCTCCTTTCCTTTCCTTCCCTCCTTTGCCTCCTTCCCTCTCTTGCAACACCACCAGCAGTGCGACGTTATCTCTATCTAAGTGCCCACACCCCGGGACACGGTACTCCACCTCCTCACTTTCCACAAATTCAAATTTTTGAATCTGCCAATAAACGGATACCCCGTCGATTTTATCCGCCCCGGTGCGTTTTTTCCAAAGCCCCGTGTAGGTAGGAAAGGAAGGGAGGGAGGCGGAGGTGGTCGAAGAGAGTTTATTTTCTTCTTTCCCATCACCGGGAGTGGCCGCTGCAGCAGTAGCAGCAGTAGCAGCAACAGCAGCACCAGCACCAGCACCAGCACCAGCACCAGCACCAGCACCAGCGCCACCACCCAAGGCCTGGAGGAAGTGCTCGTGGTCATCATCCTCCTGTAAACAAATCACCTCGGCTCCCATCTCTCTCAACACGGCCTGAATACGGGGTCCTCTGACGGACCACGCCAGCTCCTCGTCCGTGGCGAACCCCAAGAAAGACCGATCCACTAGACTGGAGGCCAGCACATTCCACGAAAGCAGAGTAAAGCCCGAGCTCGAGGAAGGGGGCAAGGGATGAGAGGAAGAAGGGGAAGGGCGGGTGCTGGGCCTGATCCAGGGGCGGTGGAACGAGGGAAGGCCGTTCCGGGGAGGGTACGCAGGGTGATGGCTGCCGCTGCTGCTGCTGCTTCTTCCGCTGGGTGTGTGTAGCGATGAAATTCCTCCTCCACCACCTGGACCTCCTTCCCACCATCCTCTTCCTTTTCCTCTCCTACTGACGACTGCATCTCTTGTTCCAGCTCGGAGGTGGGCGGAATAGTGCTGGGCAAAACGGTAGTATGCGTGCAAGTCCTTAGACTGCTGCTGCTGATGCTGTTGGTGGTGATGGTGTTGGTGTTCGCGCACTTGTGTGTGATACGTCTGCCACTGGTGATGTTGCGGATTGGAGAAATGATATTGCCCTGCTTCTATATGTGGTCGTTCACGGCCGCCGCCGCCTAGACAGGCGAAGCCTCCTCCCCTTCCCCGCCCCTGCTCCCCTGCTCCTCCTCGTCCTCCTCTTCCTCCTCCTGATCCTATGCAGCCGCGCCTGCCATGTCCATTGGGCTGAGACTTATCGGAAGATTCTTGTCCGTGCTCTGGGCCTCGGAATTTCTTGCGCTGGTGCTGCTGGCACTGATGCTGGCGATGAGAAGGAGGAGGATGGGGAGGTTGCGAGGCTTCTCCTGCCACATGCATGTCCTCCATGATGTAGTGGTCGAGTCGGAAAAGTTGAGTAGATTGCTGTGGTGTAGCGATATTGCTACTGGCGGTACAGGTGCTGGTGCTGTAGACGATGTTGATATTGGTGTTGCTACTGCTACTGCTACTTGTAGGGGCCCAAGACGTAGAGGGGGGAGGTCGACGGGTGTTGCGTATGAATGCAAGGACTGAAAGGAGCCGCTGCCCTCCGCCCCCGTGGAACATTCACCAAGTACTGCCTGCGTAGGAAAGAAGTCTTGACTGGGAGGCTCTGGTTGTGTCTGTTCGGTGGGGCGTGCGGTCAAGAATGGATATCACAGCGATGACGGAGGATGGTTATTGTGCCATGGACTCCATTGGAGGGCTGATACAGCTTGCATTCGTTGACGTGTCCTTTTCCCCCTTCTTTCCAAGACCCTCGTCCATATCCTTGAATGTTGTCGGCACAGAGGAGTGGGTTGTCATAGCTTGCTTTCTCAAAACGAGGCGCGCAGATGCAGGGTAGGGACTCCCAACACCCATCGCCCATTCGCCCAAGTCAACGCCTTCAGGCCAACGGCAGCAACGCATAAGAGAAGCCCTCTGCCCGTCGGATCCCCCTCTCTTTGTAAATAAGACAGCAATGCGGATGAATTCTTGAATGCTGCCACCAGTCCAGCCACGTGCACTGTATAATAGATTTTTCTTACGCTTTCTCGCGCCCCCAACACGCTACCACGCAGCACACAAGACAAGCAATGAGGACGCCCACCATAAGCATGACCATGGAGCTGTGCCTGGGCGCGGTCGCAGTGCTGGTGGCGATGGCATTCGTGCCGGAGACAGGTACATTCTTGGAGGACAGAGGGGCGGAGGGAGGGATGTGGTGGGCGAGGATGAAAAGAAACGGGCTGCCAGGCCGCCATCACAATGCCCCTCATTTCGATGGAACGTCTGCTTTACCCATCATCCTGCTGATGCTACTGTGTAGAAGCGGCTATGATCTTATCTGACCTGCATCATTTTACCTTCTCCCGCCCATTTCTCCTCTAACTCAACCCCCGAAAAGACGCCTTCCTCCAACCCCCTTTGGGGCCATCACCATCAACACCCTTCTCCCTCTTCCCCTTCGCAAAATCTTCCCCATCACTATCACGGCGGCCAGATCTGCGTCCGCTTCATCAACCTCCCGGCCATCCTTTCCCTACCCTTCAAACCCGTCCTTTCTCGCACCTCAATGCTGTCTCCTTTCTATCTCACCTCCGCATCGAACCGGCCGCGTTCAAAACCTCTACCAATGCCGTCCTCCGCCTCGTCTCCTCCTGCTCCCTCGGTCTTTTTGCCGCCTCTCAAGGCCTGCTGGACCAGTCCTCCCTTTCCACCCTCTCCCGCCTCATCTTCGCCTTCTTCCAACCCGCCCTCCTCTTCACGAATGTCGCCACCACCCTGGCCACCCCCTCCTCCCACGGCGCATCCCTCGCAGTGCTCCCGGTCTTCGCCCTCCTCCAAATCCTTTTCGGCTCCCTCTACGGGAAGGGCCTCGCCTCCTTCCTCCGCCTTGAACCCACCTCTGACGAAGGCAAGGAGCTCGCGGTGTGTTGTGCCTTTGCCAATTCCGGACCCCTCCCCCTCCTCTTCGCCGACGCTTTTCTCCGCCTCCACCCCACCGACCCTACCCTCTACCCACGGGCCGTGGCTTATATCTCCTTCTATCTCGTGGCCTGGTCCCCCCTCTTCTGGACCATCGGTGCCACCATCCTAGGCGCTGTCAAAACTCAACCCGCCTACTCCTCTCTTCCATCCTCTTCCTCCCTCCCGCCCTCGCCCCCGCCCACCCCCTCTTCAACCATCCGGAAGGTATTCTCTCATCCACTCTGTCAAAAAGCAATTTCTCCCCCAACTCTCGGGTGCTTATTTGGCGCCATCGTTGGCGTCACCCCTGTTCTCCGCTCCCTCTTCTTCGGTCCTGCTGCCCCTCTTGCTTCTCTCTTTGATGCTTTACGTACCATGGGCTCGGCCTACCTCCCTACCGTCCTCCTCGTCCTTGCTGGGTCTCTGGCAAAGGTGAGCCAGCTTTTCCTCCTTTCCTCCCTCCCTCCCTCGTTCCCTCGACATCCTTCCTCCCTTCATTCTTTCTTCCCGCCTTTCCCTCTCTTTTGTATCAAGTCGTGGGACCCATGTAAACACACTGAAACTCACCCTCCCTCCTTCCCTCCTTCCCTCCTTCCCGCCCTGGTAGGGCTTCGAAACTCTGAGTCTGAAAGACACGGCCCTCTTCAAACGCACGGCCGCCATCTGCGTCGCCCGCTTCGTTCTGATGCCCCTCACCGCCCTGGCCTTGCTGAGGGTAGGGACGGCAGCCGCGCTCATCCCCTCATCCGACAAGCTCTTGGCCTTCATCCTCCTCCTCCAAGCGTGCATGCCCTGTGCCCAAAACACCGTCGTGATCTTACAACTACAAAAGCGACCGGCAGCGGCTGCTTCGATGGCCACCCTCGTCTCGCTCACTTACATCCTCGCCGTCATTCCCATGGGGTTCCTGCTCTCGGCCGTGCTGCAGTATGTTGGACTGTAAGCAAGCCCTCAAGCCCTCCTTCCCTACCTCCCTCCCTTTTCTTCGTTTCGCAATAAGGTCCGTGGGCGAGTTTTGGCCCTTATGGCGGCCTTGAAGCGGACAAAAGAGAGAAGGAAAAAGGAAGGGAGGAAGGGGTTTGTAAATACGAAGTAATCTCTTATAAATACACAGGAAAATAACAATCTGTATAAGTCGAGAGTCCTGGTGAAAAGAGACAGAATAACGGCATATGATCAGAACCCAAGGCAATCGTTTCCACCTTTAGAGGAGTAAGTGGATGGATTGGATGGATGAATGACGGTCAAAAAACAAGAGGAAAATATCGCCCGGAGGAAAAGTTCAAAATTTTGATTCGTGTCTGTTGGCATAGGTGTATGTGGGGGTGGGGGTAGGGATGCAGGGAGCGACCGTTGAAAATCAGCAGGTCTTGAGCAAGTGAAGGCTCGCCTTGAAACTGCCGTCACCACCACGTATTAATGTTAATAACACTGATTGCCACGTGCCATATAGGACAGGGAGGGATAAAAGGAAGCCAAAGGGTAAGAAAGGAAGGACATCCAAAAAGAGGGAGACCCATGAGCTCTTTGCTAACTGCTATACCTCTTTACATTTAACTTTTTTTGTACATGCATAAATACATGCCTTGTCCCTCCCTCCCTCCCTCCCTCCCTCCCTCCCCCTTCACAACACCTGCGCCCGCAAGGAGAGCGAGAGAAAAAGTAGGGCGCAAAAAATCAGCAACCCCACAAATGTCCCTTCCACTTCCTCCAACACATTCCCTCCCTCCCCCCCTCCCTCCCCCTCCCCCATCAACGCCGCAGCCAGCATGGAAACCATCCCTCCCTTCCTCCCCTCCTCCCTCCTCCTCGTCGTCGCTGCTGAGGTCCAGTGATCCGGCACACCCTCATTCCAATCGTAAGCGCCATTCTCCTCCTCTTCTTCCTCTTTTAACTCCTCCTCCCTCCCCCCATCCTTCCTCTTCCTTCCCCCCCTCTGTCCTTCCCCCCTCTTTGCCCCACTTTTCCCTCCCTTACGCGGGCTGCTGCTACCACCACTGCGGTGCATCAGCGCCTTTCTTGCGGCGGACAAAGGAGAGGTAGGCAACCGATGCTGTGGCTGCTGCTGTCGCTGCTGCTGTTGCTCTCGCGAAGGGGTCAGGCTGCGCTTGACGTCCCCGAAGAATGAGGAGGAGGAGGAGGAGGAGGAGAACGAGGACGAGGACGAGGACGAGGATGAGGACAAGAAGGAGGTTGAGGACTGACTCGTCTTCCCAGCCCCATCACCACCACCACTACCAGCATGCACCGTCGCGCTAGAGGCGGGAAGGGAGGGAGGGAGGCAGGCAGGGAGGGATGCAGCTCCCGTGGCGGATGCACGGAAGGGCAGTCCGTACTCCAAACCAGTCAAGCTCCTGTATCGCCTTTTGAGCCTTTCAACCTCGTTAACTTGCTCCTGCAGCCTCCTAAACAGCTCCAACGACCGGTCCTTTGTATCCAACAAGCCCTCCCTCCCTCCCTCCCTCCCTCCCTCCGCGCCCCCAGTGGTCAGGACTGCTCCCCCTCCAACGCCCATAGCTGTCCCTCCCCCCCGCCCTATCTCCCTCTCCAGCCGATGAACCTCAAATTCCTTGGCTGCCAAAGCATTGCGAAGCGCCGCTGCCTCTGCTGTAACACTGGTCGTCGTCCGCTGCTGTCCCTTCCCGCCCTCCCGCCCTCCCTCGTCCTCCTCCTCTTCCTCCTCGGCGCGTTCGCCCATGGGAGAGAGCATCCTCTTCCGCTGACGCATACTCCCATCACCGCTACCGCTGCCGCTGCTACTGCTGCTGCTGCTGCTGCTGCTTTTCTTCTTGCCCTTCTTCGTGGAAGTCGAAGTCCTCACCGGCCCCAGTGCCTTCTCATATAGCCGCTGTGTCAACGATTGTCTCATCGGCGTCCTCCCCTCCTCTTCCCCCCCCTCCTCCTTCACCCCATCCCTCCCTCTAAACCTCCCCGCATCCACTTCCTCCTTCACATCCAATATATGGGCCAGAACCACATCCGCGTACATCGCCCGAATCCCCCTTCCCATATTCCACCACCACCCTCCCTCTCTCCCTCGGCCCCCCCCTCCCACCCACCCTCCCGGATCCACCTCCACGATGTAAGAGACCAGGGCCTCCGGTAAATCCTCTTCGTAATCTGCATAATCTTTTCTCGGCGCAATGGACAACACCGACTGCAATGTCCCTCTCACCGTCCCCAGTCCTCCCTCCTTCCCGCCCTCCCTGCCCTCCTCGACAGGGCACTCCGGGTGCTCGACCGAGGCCAGACAGATTATGTAGGCGCCATCATCGTCCAGTCGCCAGTACCGCAGGACGCAGAAATCACGAGGGGCGAGGAAACGATGGAGGAAAGAGCGAAGGATGGGGCGGAGGAAGGGGGGGGTAAGGGGGGTGGAGGGGAGGGAGGGAGGGCGGAGGCGGATGTGGAGGATGTCGGTGTGGTCGTCCAAACGTTGGATGGTGGTGAAGGAGGAGGCGATGCGACGCATGAAGGGAGGAGGAGGAGGAGGAGAAGGAGAAGGAAGTGAGGAATGGTCGGCGGTGGTAGCAGCGGTAGTGATGGAAGGAGGAAGAGGAGTAGAGGAAAATGCGGAGGGAGGGATGGAGGGAAGGACCGAAGGGGGACGATATGGCCCTTCAGTCGCCATACACGCCATAAAAACCTCAATCGGAGTCGCCTCGATCATCACCTGGACTTTCCTACACAATACCTGTCCTTTGCTTTTCCCCCTCCTCCCTCCCTCCCTGCCCCCTCCCTCCTCCTCCAGCACCCGCACTCCCTCTAGTACCCTTACCGCCCTCCAAGCCGTCGATCGAATCAGTTCGTCAATCCCCAACAGATCGATTTCCGGCGGTGGTGGTGGTCGTCTTCCCTCACATACGGCAATTTGTAATTCCAAAGCCCCCTTCCACCGACGTGCCTCTGCCTCCGTTTCGGCGGCCAACACCACCCTCGACTCCGAGGGTGCCTGTGCTGCCGTGTACGCCACCGCGCCTCCCCCTGCCACAGCCGCCGCGCCCACTAACCCAAGGTAGGGCAGGAGGCCGACACCTGCCGTAAGAGCACCAATGACGACGCCACCGACGACGACTCCAGCGAAACCTGCGCCTTTGGTCACCAAGGACTGGTGGTGAGATTCAGCACGCTCAATGTCCGCCGCCCGGGTTCTTTGCTGCTTTGCTGTGTGCGCTGCTTGTACCGCTAGTTCCTGCAGCGTGGCTCCTTTTTTTTCTTCTCCTCTTACTCCTCCTCCCTCTTCTGCTGCTGCTGCTGCTGCTGTGGTGCTGGTGCCAGCAACAGAGGGAGTGATAGGGGGAGAGGGGACACGGCCAGCACCGCCACGATAGCTTGCGTCAATGTACTCGTCATAATCATCCTCTTCCTCCTCCTGGTCTTCTCCATCTGATTTTGCTCTTCGATTCACAGGAGAGGGCAACACCCCCTTGCTTAGCGCTCTTGCTCCTAATCCATAGCCCTTCACACCCTCAGGCCAGTGCAACCGAAACATCCAAAGACTCTTCCCTTTCCCCGCCGCGTTTGGCAGCTCGCGCACGTCACTCACGTATGAACCTGACATCAAGATAAACTCACGTGTAGGTGGGCCGGGGTGGAGGTTGTGTTCTGCCCGAAAACTAGCGCTAGCAGTAGCAGCGAAAGCCGCAGCTGCCGCTGCCGCCGCTTCCATCTCCTCCTTCTTCCCCCGAACCAGAATGAGCTTATTGCCACGCAGCATCGCGTAGCGGGAGCTCCACATGTGTACCCTCGCCCCCTTTTTTTTCAGGTAACCTTCGAGTAGGATGGGTGCTCGGGGTGGGGCTTCGTTGGGCTCGCTGTCGGAATCATCACGGCGCGTACGGGGAAAGGACCAGTGTTGATGAGGAGGCTGTTGGGCGGATGAGGGCGGCGCGGGAGGTGGGGAGTTGCGTTTGGGAAACAAATGCCACTGCTGCTGCTGGCTCAGTGGTGGCGAAGCCATGGCCAGGGATCTGTAGGCTGCGGAGTTTGGGGCGATGAGTGTTATCAAAGGTAAAGGGGTTTGATGAAGGCGTTTCTGGATTGAAGCAGTTTGAACGCGAGAAGCAACAGACGACAGCACCATCTCCAATCATCCCACCACACCACCACCTCAAACAGCTTATAGTACTCTATAAGGGTCCTATGAAGACACGATGATACAGAGAACGATGGTGGCAGGGCGACGCCGCCGCTGAAGCTCTCTACATGTCCACCATGTCTTCATCCCAGCTGGAGCGGGATGAGAGAGGGGAGGTCGAGCTCGAAGCGCAGACGCACCACCACCAGCACGAGCAGCACGCTGAGTGGTCGGCCATACAAGCCCGTCTCAAAGCTGCTATTATCGAGACTGACACCTTTGTCTGGGAAGACTTAAAGCTGATAGGTGGTCTAGACTTGAGCTTCCTCCCTTCCGAGAACAAAAACGAGGAGAGCAACGAGGCCGTGGCTTGCCTGGTCATCCTATCGTTCCCGCAGCTGGAAGTTCTCTATGAAAGCTTTTTACCCACCAAATTAAACTCCCCCTATATTTCCGGCTTCCTTGCCTTCCGGGAAGCCCCGCCCATGGTCGCGCTAGTCTTAGAACTACGTCAAAAGCACCCAGAATTGATGCCACAGCTTCTAATAGTGGACGGAAATGGAGTGCTGCATCCGCGAGGGTGTGGACTGGCGTCGCACGTGGGTTTGAAGACAGGTTTAGCTACCTTGGGTTGTGCAAAGACATTTCTGCATGTCGATGGATTGGAGACAAAGGGGGTGAGGGAAGTGATGAGAGGAGGAGGAGGGGGAGAGAGAGAGGGGGAAGAGGTGTTGATGGTGGATGGAGGCTTGGGAAAATGGAGAAAGGTGGAAGAGGGCAAGTTGGAAGACACCAATGTCAATGGCAGTACCAGTTGCAGTAGGAGCTTAACATTAATCGGTGCCTCGGGTCGGACTTTCGGCATGGCATTTTGTCCGCCGGGTATCACTAATCCTCTCTACATCTCTGTCGGTACCGGCATCTCTCTCCCCTTTGCCATGCGCGTCGTCCAAGCCTGTTGCAAGCATCGCGTGCCAGAACCAGTACGACAGGCAGACCTCCGCTCCCGCGCGTGGATAAGAGGGCGAACGCAGGGCTAGGAGAAAAAGATATAGAAACCCAAATATCAGTGTGTATTTTAAAATGAAAATAAAAATTTCAAATATTAATGTGCCGAAAACAGCTGTGTTCTAATTTGAGCGAATTGGAAGCGGAAAGAAATGATGAAAGGATACGTGCTTAGTTTTCAATTTTGAATGTACCTCCGTGTCTATATAAGTCTTTTGTTACTGTGCTGTAATTAATATATGCACACTTTTCCTCCACTCTCCGTCCTACACATTTTCAAGTCCCGTTTTTCTTCTGTATGCTTTTCATCCTATTTGTCGCTCTCTGCATTACTGGCTCCCAATCCTGCAAGTTCCATCACCTGCACCCCAACCCATCACTTCTCCTGTGTCGCCACACACAGCACCTTCCCCCTTTCGTCAACTGCTTCCCTCTAACCGATCGTCACAAACTTTCCCGTCCGCGCCGGCCCCTTCCTATAGCTCCATCCAATCCCTACCCCCAACAAAAATGAAGCAAACGACAAGACACTGACCACCGGTAATGTCGCTCCTGCCAAGCTCACAACCGACGCCACCTTCCATCCCCATCCTCCTCTTTCACTCTTCTGTCCCCCCGCAGCAGAGGAGGGCGCGGGGTTGGCATAGCTCTCGTAGACGGCAATATAAAAAGCCGAGGATTGCGCTGTGGCCTTCCAAGCTGGCCGCTCCTGGATTTTGTCATACGCGGCTTGGAGGCAAGGAAGGTGCGTGGACTGAAGGACGTTGAGTCCCCTGTAGTGCTGCAGGGCGATAGAGAGGCGTTGAAGGAAGGGGAAGATGCAGATCTCGGCCAAGGAGAAGGTGGAGCCCAAAAAGAAGGGGCCGGCGGAGGGGGAGGAGGCGGGGGAGGACGGAGAGGAGGGATTGGGTTTGATTCTGGTACTGGTGCTGTGGTTGGGGATCCGCTTGCTGTAGAGAAGCTCGAGGGCAAGCATCTCCACAAGGACGAGCTCCTGTGTGTGTGCGGCGGGGGGAAAGGACAGAAAGGAAGGAAGAATGGGGTAGAGAGCACACAGCGCTACCTTCCGCGCAAAGTTATCATAACGGTTGAGATATGTTCTCTTACTACCACCAAAATGAGATAAACCATAGACAGGACACCTGAAGAAGACAACAGGAAGAGGCCCCACACCATACTGTGAAAAATAGAAGGAGTCTTGAAAAACTGAAGACTTACCTTTGCCAACTTGGCTTCTGCGGGCGTCTGGGCTTTGAGCAGCCGGTACAAAGGTGGTAGTGTTCGCTCTCGAAAATGCGTGATGAGCAGTCGGACCGCCGCGCGCTCGTGAGGGTCGGTCGAAAGTAACCGCGTCCCCTTCGCTCCAAATTTCTCCTCTAGGTACTCGGCAATAATGACGCTCTCAAAAACTGCCTTACCATGGTCATAAAGCGTGGGGACAGTGCCATATGGATTGATTTTGGACTTGTACCAATCTGGCTTGTGCGTCCCGAGATCAATGTGGACATAATCGAACGCGATATTTTTTTCCAACAGGGACCACCACGCAACATGCGCATAGGGGCAGAGACGATTGCCAAAAAATGTCACCCTGTCGGTGCGATGCAGGACATTGTCTACTTCGGATTCCTCAATACGGTGGCTTTCCCTCCCCATTTGCTCGAAGTTGTCGAAGGTAGGCATGTTTGTTGTGGTGGATGGTCGACGGGGCTACTGGGCCGGTAAACGGGAGCGGGGAGATTGATGGTGACCTGACGAGAAGCTGTTGTGGCTATGCTTGCGCATGCGGGCAATATATGGAGTAAATAGAATGAGCTGAAATCAGAAGTGGAATATGCCTGTGGCGGTAGCTCGAAGAGCAAATGAGCTCAACCCATACTTTCCGATATGAAACTTGAACGAGTCAGGAAATTCAGCTGTCCCACTCTCGCTTCGTGAGACGAGGTGAGACATCTATAAAATTACCAGATCGCGCCGCATTCTCTCAGCACTTAAGCACTAGTACTTTCTCAACAGAACACGCTTCGGGCTTTTACTCGGTGTGTGGCACCCGAGATTGCGCTTGGGCTTGCACACGACCCTTATTGGCGAACAAGGCGAGGTCCAACCTCGCACACGTCATCGTCTCCTGATCTCCTCACCTGCTGCGCCGCCGTGGCCATACACTTCCTTCCATCTGTTGTCACTCCCATGGATCGTCAGCAGTGATGAATTCCTGAGGGTACATGCTGTCCACGCCAGCTACGTCTTCTTGCTCGTCATGTTGTTGCTGTGGTCTCACTCCATACACCAACACCTTCACTTCACTCCTCTTACCCTCTCCCGTACCCCCAACCCATACCCACAGACAAATGGGACGTCTCATCCTCACGAGCGCGGCATTGGTCGTTCTCGCGTTTCAGACTACCACTGTTGCCTTCCAACCTCATGGCCGCCTGCAAATGATTTGGGGAGGGCAACGAACTAAAAAGCCCGTCGCCATTGGCGGCCCCGTCAATGAACCCAAACCTTTCAGCGTTCGCCCGGACAAGTTCCTCGACGTCGCCACAGCCAGCACAGTCAGCTTGTTGCGTGCGGGCTCCGGGGCATTCGTCCAGGGGTACAAGGTCGCACTCGTCGACACGGATCAAGTCGAAGCAGGCGAATACACCTTTGTGTCCAGTGGGGGGAAACGCAGCAAGGAGACCAGTGCCACTTTCATCGCCCGCCCTAAGCAACCTATCATCCTTTACGAATTCCAAGGCTGCCCTTTCTGTGCGAAGGTCCGAGAAGTCGTCTCCATCTTGGATCTCGACGTGTTGTTTTACCCCTGTCCGAGGGACAGCAAGGTGTTCCGTCCGGAAGCCATCTCTCGAGGGGGCAAGTCGCAGTTCCCTTACATGGTGGACCCCAACACCAAAGTGGTGGGTGGAAGAAAAAGAGGAGGGGAAAGAGGGAGGAGGGAGGGGAAAGCGATCGGAAACGACGCTCAATAGGGAGTGAAGGAGGTGTTGTGTCCTCATGATGGTTTTAGCCTTAGTTCGTCTTTGTTCAAACGCACCTCCTCCCTCCTTCCCTCCCTCCCTCCTCCTCCTAGGAAATGTACGAATCCGCAGACATAATCCAATACCTCGTCGACACGTACGGCACGGGAGAGACCCCCTCAGGTCTCGGAGCAGGCACGGCGAACGTAGTCAAAATCAGCCTCGCTTTGCTCCCGCGCTTCGGAAAAGGTAGCCGGGTGATTTCGGGTGGCTCCAAGGTACCTTCGAAGCCTCTCATTTACTGGGGCTACGAGGCCTCTCCCTTCTGCAGGCTTGTCAAGGAAAAACTCAATGAATTAGAGCTTCCGCATGTCCAGAAATCGTGTGCCCGAGGCAGTGCAAAACGCAAGGAGCTGCAGGCTCGTGCGGGGAAATTCCTTGTCCCATTTATTGAGGATCCTAATACTGGTGTGAGCATGTACGAGAGTGCGGAGATTATGGAGTACCTCGAGAAGACGTATGCAGCCTAGGGGGATGGGGAGGGAGGGAGAGAGGGAGGAGGGGGGGGGGGGGGGGGGGGAGAGGGGAGAAGGAGGGGGAGAGAGAGAGGAGGGAGGAAAGGGGAGGGGAGGGGGGGGGGGAGGAAGGGAGGGAAAAAGGGAGAGAG
>Ga0160420_100472_pt1 | contig 17299 bp, 30 predicted proteins | sample CelAP2metagpilot_FD_108197 | JGI IMG/M metagenome (GOLD analysis project Ga0160420, IMG submission 108197) | Phycosphere-associated microbial communities from algal ponds in Kailua-Kona, Hawaii, USA - Cellana AP2-5-5 metagenome pilot | ecosystem: Engineered > Artificial ecosystem > Aquaculture >... | reverse complement strand
AGAGGAGAGAGAAAGGAGGGGGGGGGGAAGAACACATTGCCGGGCGGGAGGGGTGGGGGCGTGGGGGGGAGGGGGAGGGGGGAGGGAGAGGGGGGGGGGGGGGAGAAGGGGGGGGGGGGGGGGGGGGGAAGGGGGGGGGGAGGGAACGTGGCGGGTACATTGAATTAGTTTCATTCTACGTTTATCTAAATAACGTTATTTCCTTTTTCCCTTCTCTCCAATTCTTTCTCTCCCTCCCGTTGTTTTATTGTGTTCTCAAAGAGTCTTTTTGCTCTTTGCCTCGTGACCGAGGCGATCTTGATTGCCCTGACCTGGGCACACCTGCCATCCCTCCTTGTGCTTTGAACAGCGCCTTGGCCAACGTCCCGGAAGACATCGGTAAGAGCATGCCCTCTTCGAGCCCATCGAGCTGGCATCTGCCGAGGACCCTCGTCAACAGAGAAACCTGCTACTGCATCCACTCCTTTTCCCTTTTTGATAAATATAGCTGCCGATCGTCGGGAGATTCAATGAAAGAGGGCCTAAAATCATTTTGATCTTCAACCCAAACAGTATACCCTACTGACTTTTCGTTGCCTCCTCCTTCATTCTGGGGACAAAGGGGAAGGTAGGGTGGAAGGAGAACACGAGAACAGGGAGCAATAGCAAAAGAAATCATCTCTCATTTCAAGTACTAATACCCATTTTGCTTCGTGACTTCTTTGGCGTTGAACGGCTGTACGTGGTGAGGTGTAGTGGCTGGATAAGGTGTGAAAATGTGTTATTGTCATGTATGGACTTGACAACGATGTTCCTCGAGAGCAAAAGAGCGAGTGCCAGATGGGGGACGCAACAAAAAGCCGACACACAAGATTCGGTGCCTTGTGGACAAGGACACGCATTGCAGGCTTCGTAACTGGGGTTTAACTTCGTTTACCTCTGCCTGTACCAAGAGCTTATTGTCTACCCCATTCAATTTTTACCCATCCAAACCCACCCTCAGAGTCGACACACAACGCTGTCAATAGCCGAGCGGACAACATAATAAGCCAAGCCATCATCAACCTCTTCCCGACTCTACAGCATTATGGCTTCCCTCGACGAGCGTCTGGTCGACTCCTCCTCCTCACAAACGCCGCCTCACCCCTTTAATCGCCAGTCTACAATTTCCCAACCTTCAGAGGTGACCTATGGCTACAGGTAGGAAGAACAGAGGGAGGAGTACTTGGAGGAGGTAAGTGGGTTAGATGAATGATGTCGGGAAATTGACCATATCTCCCACTCTTCTTGCCTACTGATAGCTACGGCTATGCCTACTGCGCGCGCACCATGCGTAAGAGTATCCCTAAGCATGAGTTGCCCGACACGCCCTTGCCTGCCAATGTAGTGAAGGTAAGGAGGACGAGCAGGAGGCACAGCCATAAGACGCTGACCCAACCATTGGCGGGTTTTCTTCACGTCATTCGTTTGCTCACTAGTTTGTTTGTTTCTCCCCATCCCCACCTCTTCTTGCCACCTTACTCCGTATAGACTTTGATCGACGATGAAATGATCCTGGATGGCACGCCCAGGATGAACCTCGCTACGTTTGTCACGACCTACATGGAGAAGGAGTGCGAGGAGCTGATGATGGACGCAGCCAGGAAAAATTATATTGGTGGGTACCACGGGAGGCAGTGAAATGGAAGGGAGGGAAGAAAGGAAATGACGAGGGTAAAGATGGGGAAGTGGCGAACCAGACATAAGCCTACATGCTCCCTGTGATTGACGGGACCCTTCACACTATGGTTGATGACGCCGCAGATATCGACGAGTACCCGCAGACATACGAGATCCAGAAGCGCTGCGTGAACATGCTTTCGCGTCTCTGGCACGCCCCCTTGGAGCCGGAGGAGGGTAAGGAGGGAGGGCAGGGACGGGAGACGAGAGGCGAGAGACATAAAGAGAGACGGGTTGAGGGCCAAGAGAAATGTCAAATCCTGCTAGAGTCCTAGGCTACTGGCCAAGCACCTCCTTGTACTCTGGGTCACTCTCTCATCATGAACCACCATCTTAATTTGCTCCTTACTTTCACCCCACCAGATGCAACCGGCACGTCCACCGTGGGGTCGTCGGAGGCCATCATGCTGGCCGTTTTGAACATGAAGTGGGCCTGGCGGAAGAAGCGCATCGCCCAAGGCAAGCCCCATGACAAGCCGAATTTGGTGAGGAGGAGGGAAAGGGGAAAGAGGAATGGAGGGAGGATAGGATTAACCTTCATCGTCTCACCCATGGTCTTCTCCGTCAACGTCCTCCTTTCCACAAGGTCTGCGGCTCCAATGTCCAAGTCTGCTGGGAGAAAGGTAAGCAAGGAGCGAGAGGATTGGGATGTACATCTGGCCCTTTAAGGCATCTTGGTTTGACTCATCTTCTTTCCCTCTCCCCTCCCTTCCTCCCTCCTTCCTCCCTCCCTCTAGCCATGCGTTACTTCGAGGTCGAGGAGCGACTGGCCGACGTCTCGCCCGACTGCCTGGTGCTGACGGCAGAAAGAGCCAAGCCGCTGATTGACGAAAACACAATCGGCGTGTGTCCCATACTTGGGAGCACCTTCAATGGAGAGTTCGAAGACGTGCAGGGTAGGGCGACGGAGGGCGAGGGGGAGGGATAGGGGGGAGGGGACGGAAAAGACCAACGAGTTTGGCGCCATTTTTGCACTCATGAATGTAATTTTATCTATAAAACCTCACTTTACAGCGATCCATGACATGCTGGAGGCGCTGAATGCGGAGACGGGGTGGGACGTGCCCATCCATGTGGACGCGGCGAGTGGGGGCTTCATTGGTAGGTGACCCGTAGGGAGTATGTGGGAAGTCTGTAGAGAGTCTGTGGGGAGTCTGTTGTGAGTCGATCAGGCGGGGATGGAGAGGAGGGAGGGTTTTAGAGGAGGAGCAGGGAGGCAGTCAGTCGCCTCAGGCCACTGGTGCTGACTCTGGCATTGATGGCCTACACACACAGCGCCCTTCCATGACCCGCCCTGACACTCACACGTACAGCGCCGTTCATCAATCCGGACTTGGTGTGGGACTTCCGGCTGCCGCTGGTCAAGAGCATCAACGCCTCGGGGCACAAATTTGGGTGCGTAGCGGGGGAGAGAGGGAAGGGGGGGCGGGAAGGAAGGGGGGAAGAGTGAAGAAGATTGTGTGATGTCAGGGAGGCCTCATGTGTCCATCTTCTTCCCATCCCGCCTTCGTCAGGCTCGTGTATGCCGGCGTGGGCTGGCTGTGCTTTCGGGAGAAACCGGCCCTGCAGCAGGAGCTGACCTTTACCGTCGACTACCTGGGAGGGTCCCAGTCGTCCATGTAAGGGAATAGGGAGTGAGGGACGGGTGGTGAGGGATGGGCAGTAAAGGATGGACAGTGAGGAAAAGGGAAAGGGTAGATGGATGGGGGCATGGGGTGTGTGTCAAGAAAGGGAGGCAGGCCGGTGAGGTTCGGGGCTGTTTCTGCCTCCGCCTCAGCAGGGACATTAGCCGGTACCAAGTCATTCGATCTTTTAATGTCGCATTCGCCATGGCTTGGCGCGCATTGACAGGACGCTTAATTTCTCCCGGGGGGCGTCGCAGCTGGTGGGCCAGTACTAGTAAGTGGCGGGGAGGGACAGAGACAAAAAGGAAGAGGAGATCTTCCACTTTCTTGTTTTCGTTCCGAGCCACAATCAACACAATCCTTCCTTCCCCATTCCCCACTTTATCTTGATTCCGTCCTCCTTTCCTCCCTCACACCCTCTCTCAGCAACTTCCTGAGGCTCGGCAAGGAGGGCTATCGCGAGGTGATGACCAATGCCATGGAGAACGCTCGCTACCTCCGAGAGGCGCTCTTGGCGACGGGCAAGGTAAAAGGGAGGGAGGAGGGCGGAAGGGAGACAGGAGAGAAGGCTGCGTGTTGAAAAAATGGCATATGAATCAAGGGTGCAAGCAACCAACAAGGCTGGTTATCCCACTGCACTACACACCGCAGGTGGAGATCGTGGACAAGGAGCACATGCCTCTGGTCGCCTTCGCGCTCAAGCCTAACCTGGACATCCTCTACACGGTCTTCGAGATCCAGGACAAGCTGCGGGAGCGCGGGTAGGAAGGAATAGAGGGAGCGAGGGATTGGAAGAGGACAACGATAAAGGAATGAAAGTGAAAACGGAAATTCACACACAAGTACACACATTCATACATATTTTGAGAATTCACGCCTACAGGTGCTCTACATATTTATCCATGTACACATTTACTCACACACATACACACATATATATTCACTCATTCATTTACATATGTATGTACATTCATCTATACACCAGCTGGATTATTCCCGCCTACCGCTGCTCCAAGGGTGCCGAGAAGCTGTGCATCATGCGCGTGGTAAGGTGCCGGTGCGAGGGAGGGAAGCAGAGAGGAAAGTATGTGTGAGTTGCTCACACATCGCCACCTTTCATACATTATTGTTCCTCATAGGTGGTGAAGGAGAACTTCTCCCGAGATCTGGCCGAGCTGTTGGTGGACGACTTTCAGAAGGCGATGGCCTACTTGGACAAGGATCACAAGGCACAGCAGGTTGGAGAGATAAAACGAGGGGGGAAGGTCTATCGCGATCTCAACACTCCGTTCGATTTATTCAAACCATGTTGCACACTCTGTACACCCTCTACCCTCTACTCTCTTCTCCATCAACCAGGACCTCATCACAAAGGCGCGGGAGATGGGGGCAAGCCAGGCCCACCACATGGCGGACATAGTGGAGACGCTCAGGGGGAGAGCGAGGCGGGCCCGCAACATCTTTCACGACGACGCGCACCGCGCGGAAGAGAAGGCGACGAAGGGGGTTTGTTAAACAAAACAGGATATGAGGGGGTTCGGGTCGGGGGTCGACATGAAGAAACTACGAAGATGTTTGGTGTGAGTTTTTCGCGGGGGATTGAAAGGAGGTATTGAAAGACACAAAGACATGGAGTTAGGAGGTATTGAAAGACACAAAGACATGGAGTTAGAGGAGAAATGACATGCATAACAATAATAGTGAAATTAGGTGCCTGGTGACAGTGGCAATGAAGGCCCTTGTGGAGGGAGTACAGAAAATACGTATCCATGCGACTAGTTCCCTGCATGGCGGGAAAAAAGGAAAAGATGAAAGGCAGGGCAAGCCACAAAATCAAATGAAGACGTAGTACGACCAACTCCAGATCGCTCTCGGGTCTTCGGTTGCAGGCCTTGGTACTCGATTGATATTCGATAGATGCAGATTCATCGACAGACTATGTATGCTTTTTTGGGCTTTCTTCTCCCTATCTCCCTCCTACTCCTCATTTCGGTCTTCTCTTCGTTGCTGCGTTTCTCCCTCTCTGACGGCTTTTTATTTATTTCCTCCTTTCCTTGAACTCTCCCTTTCTCTCCCTCTATCCCTTCAAAACATACGAAAGGGACTGAGTGGAGGGCGTGGTTGATGTGGGTACAGCCAGCGGTTCTTCTCCTTCTTCCGCCGCTTCCCGACCTTTTACTGGACACGATAGATGTACACACACATTCACAGTTCCTCTTCTTTCTGTATTTCATTTGCTCTCTTACATCCCTTCTGATCGGGCTTGTAACCGATAATATTGGTGCACGCGCGTTCCTACCATTCTCCTTTTCATCCCCTCAGGCCAGAGAACGAGCAAAGGGTCATGCAATCAAGCCATACGATGGAAAAGAAGTGGGACAAAATCTTACTGAACGAAGAGAAAAGTTTTCGCTACCGCCCTACCCGTTCCTCTTCGTTGTTTTCCCACATTCATCTTGCTAGCTGGCATCCCCATGCGCACCGGTTGGTCCACACTTCCTGCCTGCACATTCACCTGCCTGCAAGCACATCGCATTGAGAGACAAGACGCGCGAATGGCGCTTCAGCAATCCCTTCCCGTCTGCTTCGGTCTCTCTGTCTGTTCCGCTGCTTCAGAGCGTTTTTGCAATGTGGTAAAAAAAAAATAACAAATCAACCGTGGGTGCGGGAGAGGTCACGAGAGGGAAAGGGGGTAAGCCTGGCCCCGCCTAAAACGACGAGTGCCTTCACATTTCCCCCTCATTATTTTTTCTCCCTCCGTCCACCCATTCTCTCTGTCTTTTGCTATGTACATGTGTCTCCCCTCCTCTCTCGCGTCTCTCTCCTATACTCCCTCCCTCAATGAACATAAGACAAAATAAAAATGATGAAAATAACGGAATCGCCCGACTCTCTTTTGGCCCCCTCTTCTGTCCGAGCACCTACATCATTAATCACCTAAACCTGTGCACCTGTATACCGACAGTTACAAACGATACTCACACCCTGCCCCGTAGAGGCAGGAAAGGCAGGAGAGGGGGAAGAAGGGCAGGCGTCTAGATCCTCTGCACCTCCTCGGCCTTGGATGTAAACTTTGTGTCCTCGCTCTCCACCACCACGAACGACTCGCCGCCAGCTATAAATTCGGTGACAATGATGCAAAATTTTGCGTCAGTACACTGTGACCAGCCACCCACACCCTTCCTCCCTCCCTACTACCTCCAGTACTTACCAAAGCCTCCCCACTTCAAGACCTGCCCAAAAACTTCCCCCAGGACATTCGCAGGGCTCCCTCCCTCTCGTCCGTCCTCCTTCCCGCTTTTCTCCGTCTTCTCCGCCTTCTCCGCCTCCTCTTCCTTCTGCTGCAGGGCCAGGGCGTGACCCACGGCCAGGGAGAGCATGTCGTCGTCGTCGTCGCCATCGTCGCCGTCGTCGCCGTCGTCATGGCCGGCCTCCGACGGCGTGCTTCCGCGGGAGGAGGGCCTGGGGGAAAGGGATGACGTGAGGGAGGCAGAAAGTCTGAGGAGAAAACGAAAGAAGTAGGGACATGCATCATCAAAAAGGAGATAATTAGATATAGGGTGGGGGGGAGGGAGGGTGGAAAAAAAGGAGGGCAGGCAACGTACCCCCGACTGTGGACCATCTCGAACTCGTCCTCATCGCTCTCCTCCCGATGTTCCTCCCTCCCTTCCTTCCGCCCTGCCTCCCCAACCTCCTCCACCACCGTGCCCAAGACGCTCTTGTGCAGGGAGGCCAGGAGGGAGGGCAGGGGGGTGGAAGCAGTCGGGGTGGGAAAAGGGCTACTGATGGGTAGGAGCGACAGTGAGAGGTGGAGAGGGAGGGGACAAGCAGTGAGAGTTGGTTTCAGATATGAGAAGAAGGGAGAGAGGGAGGGAGGGGGGGAGGGAGGGAGAAGAGAGAGGACAAGGAGAAGGAGCAGGGAGCACGTCCACACAGCTTCCACGTACTTGCTCGCCTCTCCTCTCTGTTCCTCCAGCAAAAGCTGCTGCTGCGGCTGCTGGACGGCAGCGGTCGGAGAGACTGGGACGATCGGCGTGCTTGCTCCCCCGCCCTCCTTCCCTTCCTCCTTCGTTCCCTCCTTGCGAGGCACGTAGTGGTTGTAGAGAGAGGCCAGGCGGGCGGCGAGAGATGAGAGGAGGGCCGTGCATGCCGCCCAGCCCTCGAGGAGGAGAGGGAGGAAGGTGTCTGTTATAAGGAGGGAGGGTGGGAAGAAGGAAAGTAAGGAGGCAACACAGAGTAAGCAACGAAAAAGGACCTCTCGTGTGCTCGCGAGTACACTCGCTATTTGGATCGCCCTCCTCCTCCCTTCCGCTCTCCCTCCCGCCCTCCACTCCCACCTTTCCCCTGGCTCTTGAGCTCGTCCAGACTGAGCCTGAGGGTGGTGCTGAGACTGCTGCCTGACCGAGCCGCCCCCCACCGCAGCCGAAGGAGGAGTGCTTTGCCGTGGTCTGACGGTAGGAGGGAGGGGAAGTAGGGGCGAGGGAGGGGGAGAGGGATGAGCGACGCCCTGAGAGCCGATGAACACAAATATCTTCCTTCCCTGCTTTCCTCTTTCCGTCAAAGCTTTCCACCTCTTCACCTCTCCACCCATGGCCTTCTTCTCCATCCCTCCCTCCCTCCCTCCCTCCCTCCCCCCCTCGTACCTTTCCACCCCTCCACCTGCAGACTCATCGCCTTGGCCGTCATCCAGTCCTTCATCTTTTCCCATTTCCCCCGCGCCCAGGCCCACAACGACACCACCGCCGCCAGCACCGACAGCAACTGCCTCCCAAAGGAACCCCCCCCGCCCTCCCTCCCTCCCTCCCTCCCTCCCTCCTCCTGCTTGGCCAGGAAGACAGAGAGGAGCGAGGCCATGCTGCAGCCCGTGGGACCTTCTCCCTGTTGGGATTGAGAAAGAGAGGTAGACGGGAGGGAGGATGTGAAGCTGAAAGCTCAGAACGGGAGAGAGGAAGTGAGGGAGGGGGGAGGGAGGGAGCACGTACCTCTCGCCCCTGCACGCAGGTTTGCAGACGCTGCCAGACGAGGTGCAATCCCCCGGTCCTGGCGAAAGCGACCACACAACTCCCCGCGGCGTGGAGGAGGGGGAAGAGACACGCGGGGACCTGAGGGAGGGAGGGAGGGAGGGAGGGGTCAGTGACAGTGCGTGGAGAGACTACCACGAGATCATCAAGAAAGCTTCTTCGTCCCTCCCTCCCTCCCTCCCTCCCTCCCTCCCTCCCTTCCCTCCCCCCCTCCCTCCTTCCTTCTCGTAAGCCCCTTTCTTACCGCATGAGCAGCAGCAGCGGCCGCCGCTGCCCCCCCCCCCTGCGCCGCCACCATCAAAGCACCCCCACCGGTCAGGGAGACAGCCACTGCCGCGAGGGCCCACGGGAGGAAACGGCGTCTCTTAGGCTGCCGGAGGAAGGGAGGGAGGGGAGGGGGGGATCAGGGCGAGGGGGTGGCGGAGAAGAGGGGGAGTGGATGAGGGAGGGAGGGAGGGAGGGAGGGCTCAGATGTGGCACGTACCTGCTTTCCTTGCGCGGCCCAGTCGTCCTCCTCCTCACTCGGCTGCTGCTGCTGCTGGTGTTTGTCGTACTGCTGCTGCGTCTCTTTCTCTTTCTTCTTCTTCTCGCTGATCTTCTTGGAGAGGGACATGGTGGACGCAGTCGCCGCCTTCCCCTTCTTAAGAGTCTGAGTAGCAGAGAGGGAGGGAGGGAGGGAGGGAGGGAGGGAGGAAAGGAGAGAGGGAGGAAGGAGGTTCAACAGATGTTGGTACTCATGAGACGCATCAGAAATATTCAAATGACCATATTTTCATCTTCCCTTCCCTCCCTTCCTTCCCTCGCTCGTGCGAGGCCCACCTTGGACTGACTCCTCGACGGGGTGGGCGCACACCACCTACTTTCCTCCCCTCCCTCCCTCGCTCCGTCCCTCCCTCCCTTCTTCCGCAGGAGAAAGGAGGCAGCAGCCCTGAGGGAAGCCTCCTCCAGCACCTCCTCGGCAGCCTGGGAGGGAGACTCCCCCTTGGCCGAGACCTATGGAAGGGAGGGAAAGGGGGGGGGGGAGGAAGAGGATATCGCACAAGGTGGGGAAACAGGCAGAACGAAAGGAGGTAAAGGGAGGGAGGGGGGGGGAACAGTCGGAATGAAGGGAGGGAAGGAGGGAGGGAGGGCGGACAATCTCTAACCTTCCGGGCAAGCTCCGAAAGACCGGAGGCGACCGCATCCACCGCCTTGCCAAATCGAGCGGCTGGTGGGGCCACGCGGGTTCTGTAGCAGCGACAACGACAGCAACAGCAGGCGGAGAAGGGGGAAAAGGATGAATTTTAAACGTGAGTATTAGACTACACCGTACACATGAGAACAACATCGAGCTCTCGCCTTCCCTCCCTCCCTCCCTCCCTCCCTCCCGCCACTCACTTGAGGTGGCCATGCATGCGTTTCGCGCCATAATGGACGCGCTGGCCAGCGGTAGCAGCAGCCCCAACCACGCCATGACCGATCCGTTTGGCCGTGTGGGTGAGAAAGACGCCGGTCTCCTGCATGGAGAGGGGGAGAGGGAGTAAGTGAGTGAGCCTACTCGCCCGGAGAAACAAAAAATGAAGGAGGGATGGGGTAAAGGAGGGGAGGGGAGGACGCAGAAGGTCACGTGCCTTGGGTAGGTTGTAGGCGCGAACGCCGCCCTCAGCGCGAATATCTGCTTGAGCAAGGGATAGGATCGATGCCCAGGCCTGAGCAAGGAGAAGGAGGGAGGGAGGGAGGGAGGGAGTGAGGGAGGGAGGGAGACGTCAGCTACATAAATTGTGTGCGGCAGCTGGTAGAGAGCCACGATGCAGAAAAAGATACTTACTGTCCCTCTTTCCTCCTCCCTCATTTATTTTTCGAGTTTTTCTTTCCTCTTCTCCCTTGCATCGGACCAGCAAACACAGACTTCCTCAGTCAAAAGAGGAAACCAACCGATAGGTCGGGGAGGTAGCATACACATCCCCTCCTTCTCTTCTAAACTCCCAATCTTCCCTCCCTCCCTCTCGCCCTTCATGCTCACCTGGCCAATACTCTTTCCAATCTTCCCTGTGGCCGCCCTGGGAGCCTTGACCAGCCCCCATTCCACTGTCCGGGCCACCACACTGAAAAAAGTGATGACACCCTGGACCAACGGGACGAAAGATGCTCGCAGCGTGGAGGCAAACACACGCACCACTCCTAAACCTCTGTCTTTCCCACTTTGAATAAAGGCCACGGTCACCGACTCGGCGCTCTTGCCGTCTCCTTCTTGTCGCTGCTGTTTCTCGAGCTGCTGCTGGAGGAGCTGCCGCTTCTTCTCCGCCTTGTGGTGCTTGGAGGAGGCCGAGGACTGGAACCACCCGGCAATCACCGGGGCCAAGGGTATTCCCGTCGTTCGGGATGCAGTACTGCCGGTGCAGGTCGCATCCAGCGGAGGCGCCGTGGAGGAGGCCGAGGCCGCGGCGGTGACGAGGATGAGGCATGGACAAAGGAGGATGAAGAGAATGAAAGATATCACGAGCGTGGTGGTGGCTCGGGTCAGCCTTGCACCTGTCGTGGCGCAAGAATGTGGCATGATTCCGGCGTGTTGGCTGGGTCCTGGATGACAGGGAAGGCGTATTCAGGCGCGGAAGTCGAAGCGGGGAAGGAAGGTGGTCCGTTTGGTGTCGGTTGTTTTTTTCAAGGCGCAGAGGCAACGACGACGACCACCCGGCTCGAGACGGCGGAGTAGCGACAACGATGCTCTCCTGCGGGTATAGGTAAACAAAATGATGCGTGAGTGTGAAGTGTCAGCTTTTTGGCCGCGTGCGCGTGCGCGGGGTAATTGAGTTTACTATAGAATATGGGCGGCGCGTTCCGTCGAGTTGGGGGGGGTCGTGCGTCTGTGTCTTTGATTGTTGGTTACATTATATTGCCATCCCCCGCCACAGGACCCACTGAACCGTTCTGTCAGATTGCAGGTGTAGCGCGACCTCAATGCAGCCTGCCGCAAAGGCTTGAAGATGCCTCGGGTCAGGAGCGGCGCTAGTATTTGTGCCTTGATGAAAACGAGACAAGATGACCCCTTCTTCTTCGCTCCTCATTTGCTTGCTTTGTTACGGGTGTTGGGGTCGTTGCAGCCTTCGTACCTTGACACGGGCATCTACCGTCCACCATCACGAGCGTGCACCAGGCTTCACGAGCGAGTGGCTACTGAAAGCTGCCTCACGAGTGCAAGTCACGCAGACGTCAATCAGGCCAGAACACAGAGTGGGCGAGGACTCGCCCGAGGAGTGCAAGCGCGCGAAGAGCAGCGATGATCCCGTATGGATCGAGCTCTCTAGCTCACCCTAACCCATCCTCCTCTTAATCCTCCACAACACCACGCAATCCGCATGCGTAGGGGAAGCTTCAACCAATATCAGGAAATTTTCTGCCACCACATGCTGCGACAGAGTTTAATGGACGCACAACCAGAGCCGCTGCTACCGAGAATCCATCTCGTTGGCGGGGTCAAGTCTCTTGCTCCGAATACCACCACGGCCGCCAAAACACACGTCACGGATTTTCGAAGCGTGAAGCAGGCGACAGGACTTGGATTAGACAAGAATAAAGGCGGGTTGATAGTCTTTGGGCATGGTCACGATGCGCCGCTACCTCCTCCCCTCCAGCAGCAGCAGCAGCAGCACCAGCACCAGCAGCAGCAACCGGACAAGGCACTCTCCAAGAAGCGCCCTCGTCAACAGCAGCAACACCAACAACAACAAGAAAGAGAACAAGAACAAGCTTTCGATACTGGAAACGACGTGGACAGGTACGCTAAATGAGTCTTACATGTATATACAGACGCATGCGGCTCGATACTGCCCTACTCTTCCTGCCACGGCTCAAACACCCCACCAGGCGATTAAAACCCAATGCGGACGCTCTGAAACGAATCATAGGGAGAGTAGAAGGGCACAACCAGAGGGTTCTGGCCGATGCTGTCGAACGAAGCCAGGACGGGACTGTGGAGCGATTAGGTGAGGGAGGGAGGGAGGGAGGAAGGGAAGAAGTGGGAGGAGAAAGAACGAAAGATGGGAGACTAGGCTATCCTTTTATTATAAGGAGTTCATGTTGGAAAGAGGCATGTCACCCTGGCCTTGAATTCTCCAACGGCTTCTGCGTCTTTTTTACACAAACATTCATCCTCCCTCATTCCCTCCCTTCCTCCCCCCTTCCTCCCTCCCTTCCCTTCACCAATTAGTGGCCTTGAATGGCGCAAAGGAGATTCTCCGCCTGGCACGCTCTTACGACATCGGCATCTCGTTCTCGGACACCTCTTTGGGGGCAGCGGCTGCGCAGGCCTTGGCTGAGGAAGGAAGGGTGGGCGAGAAGGAGGGGAGGAGGGCGAAGGGAAGTAATGGTACACCGTTTCCTGTTCTTGGCAGGATGCTGGGTCCCGAGGTCACAAACGAGGAGAAGGAGGGAGAGAGGATGGGAGGGAGGGCGGTGCAACTGCCGGTAGGGGTAATCGAGCGGGAGCCGAAGAGGAAGGAGGAGAAAATGACTGGTGGTAGTAGTACGGGAGGAGAAGGAGGCAGCAAGTTATTCGGCCGGGCTTTTGCGGCAGCCCTTGGAGGAAGGGGAGAGAGAGGAGGAGGAGGAGGAGGAGGAGGAGGAGGAGGAGGAGGAGCATCAGAGGGGAGTAGAGAAAAGCATGTTAGACATGTAAAAATAGAAGCAGCAGCAGTAGCACCACCGTTTGCAGGAGTAGAAACAGCAGCATCACCATCATCAGGAACAACAAGTGTAATACCAACTGCAGCAGCAGCAGCAGCAGAAGTCGAAGCAACAGGGGTAGAAGGAAGGCACAAAAGACAACGGGTCGTCATTGCACGTGGAAGCGATGGAGGGAGGGGAGGTGAAGGGGCAGGGGCAGGGGCAGCGAGGGGCTTCAAGGCCGCACTAACTGGCATTTTCTCAAAGGGGGGGATAGGTGGTGGGAGAGGGAGATTGAGAGGGCCACGTGAAGCGGCAGCATCAGGAGGACCTGGAGGAGGGAAGGGTTGAGAGCGAGATAAATTTTTGGTTTTGGGGTGTTTATAGAACTCACATATAAAGAAATGTCGGATGAAGAAGATGAGAGCGTGCGGCACTTGACTCGCTCGTGGTCTGTCTGAGCTCTTGTCTTGGAAGCGTTGTTAATGTGTGTCGTATGTCTTCATATGTCTTCCTCTGAGCATTTTTATATTGCTGGGAGTATTCTGAAACCACAGCGCTGCACCGATAAGAATTTGACCATGACTCTTGTTGAAAGTAAGAGAAGTTCATTTACCAAGCATTCGTCTCCTGCCAACCACGCCTTTGGTTACATAATAGTGCTTTCCAACAATTCTACTTCTTGCTGGCCGAATTGTGCGAACGGACCATGTTCGAACTCGAATAATTATGTTCTCCCCCCGGGACTTACGTGGTTGTGTCATTACTTACTGACTGCGTCCCCCCCGAGTAAACTTAAGCGCTTGCCGCATTCACTCTTTCAGGATTGTGTCTCAGGTTTACGTGCATTGATATATCAACAAACCCTCCCCTGATAATGCGCATGTGGCCGCCCTTTTTCCTGTGGCAGCAAGCTCGCATGTTCACGATTCATCCCTCAGGCCTTGAGGGACGCCCCCAGGACATACCACATGGATTAAGAAATGCATGCTTATTAAATGTGCTAGCAGCTTCCAAGCAACCATAAGGCCCTCAAAACTTAAATCACATAGCTGCCAGCCAACCAACCACATGCATCGTCTCGTCACCATCATCCATCCCGCAACGTAGCGCTGTCCCAGGAACACTCATGTGCAACCCCGCCCTCGCTGACTACCGCGCCCTAAACACCCAAACAAACAGACACAAACGCAAAAATAGCACGATGCGTACTCCAACGATTACGCGGCCGAAGAGGGGGGCTTCAGCCGCAGTCTTCTTGCCCAGCCTCCTCTCCCTCCTCCTTGTCAGCAGCAGAGCAGCCAACGCAGCCGTCGCTCATGCCGATCAAGCAAGCACTTGTGGCAGCAATTTCCAGCACTGTTCCCAATCTGCATCAATATCCACCATGTCCGCTCCCTGCGAATCAACGTCCCTTCCTGCTGTGCGTGAGAGCACCTCCCTTAGCCCGACCAAGGTAAAGAGCTGCAGCACCAGCGTCGAGCCGACGCATGCGCCCTCCTCCTCCTGCCTCCTCAGCACGGTCTCAGGCGGGTTCATGCCTTCGCCCACTCTTCCTCCCTTTAGCCGGTCTTTAAATTCCCCTTCCACCGCTGCCGCGGCTGCGGTGGCGGCAGCCTCCTCCCCTCCTTCTGCGGGCGCACCTGGAGCCCTCTCCTCTCTCCATGCTTCTGCCTCCCCTTCCATCTCGTCCGCCTCCTCTCGATCGGTCTCTCCCACCTCCCCCCTTACCTTACTATCACCCTTCACCGCTCCCTCTAACTACATCCGGAGCTTCAGCAGCGTGTTAGTCCGTCCCCGACCCACAAGAGAGACCTTCGAAGCGGAGGCGGAAGAGGAGAACGAGGGATGGCGCTTTCTGTACGCTCCTCCCGAGAGCTACGAACACTACCAAGACTTCCAAGACCCTTACTACCTGACTCCCTCCACCCTCTCCTCCCTTGCTACCTTTTCCTCACACGCCGTCACCGCTGCCCCCACTACCGACTCCTCCTCCTCCTCCACTCTCCGCTCCTCCCCCTTCTTCTCCCCCTCCTCCTCCTTCTTTTCCTCCTCCTTGTCCTCCTCTTCCTCCCGCCGCTATGAACGTGAGCGTCGAGCTCGAGCTAACCGCCGGTTACGAATAACCTCATCCTCCCCCTCCACCTCCTCCTTCTCCTTCTCCCCCATCTACCGAGATCTCTTCCTTCCATCCTCTCCCGCCTCCCCCCTGCCCTCCCTCCAGCCATTCCTTACCCACGCTAAGTCCCTCCTCCTCGCCCTCCTCCGTGCCCCCTCCCACCTCCTCTCTAAGCTGTTCGCGGGCTACAGTAACTTATTGGAAACGCATTTCTTCCTCACCTCCCTGGTGCAAGCCACCGTCCTGGGGATATGCGGAGACATCGCGGCCCAGAACGTAGAGGTTCTTGTCCGGGGCGGGCTCCTGAGGGCAGGAGGGCTGGAGGGAGGAATAGTGGCGGGGGTGCAGAGGTTGCTGCAGGGATTTAAGCCGGACTGGGTCAGGACGAGGAACGTGGCTGTGTTGACGACCGCGATAGGTGGGCGGAGGAGGGAAGGAGAGAGTGAGGGAGGGGGGGAGGGAGGGAGGGCACCTGTGGGTCTTTGGCCTCGTTGGTGTTGCCCATGCTTTGTCTAAGCAGTACATGTCACTGATATTTCTCGTAATTCCTCCCCGTTTTACCCGCCAGACGGCCTGCTTACCCCCCAATACTACGTGTGGATGGAGCGGTGGTTCTCCGAGAAGAAGAGCGTCAAGGTCATCATGCAGAAGCTGCTGGTGGGCATCTGTATTTTCGGGCCTCTTGCCAACGGGTAGGTTTTTCCCTCCCTCCCTCCCTCCTTCCCTCCCTCCCTCCCTTTCCCCACTTGTCTCCGTTCTTCCACCTGTCAGTCGCGTATGTTTGACGTCGATTCTTCTTGTTGCGCGCCCTGCTTCCCTCCTTCCCTCCTTCTCTCCTTCCCTCTTTCCCTCTTTCCCTCCTTCCCTCCTTCCCTCCTCTCCTCCCTCCGCTCCCGGTCGATTTCCTAACTCCACCTCAGAGATTTTTCTCGCTTACCCCCTCTCCCTCGGGCCCTCCCTCTCTCCATCCCTTCCCAGCACCTTCCTCGCCGGCGTCCCTGTCCTGTCAGCGGGCGCGCTCTCTGGCTTCAACCTGGCCGTGTGGAAGAAGCAACTCGCATACGCCACCACCCGCGACGTCCAGGTGAGGAGGGAAGGAGGGAGGGAGGGAGGGAGTGTCACTCTCAACCGTGCGCGGACCGTTCTACAAGGGCCGTCACGACGGAAAGTACACCCACACCGGCGTCCCTTCACTCACCTCTGCCTCCCATCCTCTCTCCCCCCCTTCCCTTCTCCCCCTCAGATGTGGAGTTTTTTTTACCCACTTAACTTCCTCTTCGTTCCCCGGAAGTTCCGACCTCTGGCCACCAACCTCATGGGCCTGTTCTTTCTCGTGGTCCTCTCCCTCTGTGCCTACAGCGGCTAGGCGTGGCCTCCTCGTCCCCTCCTTCCATGGCCTCCCTTCTGGACGAAGACTCCTCCGTCTCCTCCCATTTGTCCTCTCTTCCCGACCTACAGAGGAGGGAGGGATCGAGGGATGGGAGAAGGGAGATCCGCCAATGTGAGCAGATAATTCGAGCGTCAAAAGACCCTTAGGAAGCGGAGTCGCAGCCATAAGAGAAGAGAAGCAAATCAGGGGCTTCATTGGGCGTTATAGCATCCATTCTTAAAGCGGAATGCCCGCGAACAAGGTGGCGCAGTGTGTGTGCGCAAGAGCAGGCCTGCATGTTCAAGTAGAGGCCATTGGTTGTCGTTGTGTGCAATAAGAGGTATATGGAGTGCCGGAGGGAGTGAGCTGGCAATGGAGGATGCGCAAGAGAACATCACTGATTAAATAAGAGTGGATGGGAAGGATCAAATTGGATTGAACGGGAAAAATTAAGTTAGATTGAATAGGAAGGAGAGGGAGGGAGCCGAGATTGAGACGAGTAGGTAGATGTAAAACAATGTAAATATACTGGAAAAGCATCAGAGGAACATTATGTGAAGTAGCACACCCATCCATCCATCAACCTTTTAAATCCATCCCACATCCGCCACCAACAAAGCAAAAGATGCATGATTGGTTTCGACTTACTGTCTTTGATCATCATCATCCAACTGAGCGTCGTGACAAAGCAGCAGGTCCTTCTTCCAGCGGTCTTGTTCTGTTTTTGTGTGTGTGTGTGTGTGTGTGTGTGTGTGTGTGTGTGTGTGTGTGTGTGTGTGTGTGTGTGTGTGTGTGTGTGTGTGTGTGTATGTATGTGTGTGTGTGT
>Ga0160420_100471_pt1 | contig 17346 bp, 29 predicted proteins | sample CelAP2metagpilot_FD_108197 | JGI IMG/M metagenome (GOLD analysis project Ga0160420, IMG submission 108197) | Phycosphere-associated microbial communities from algal ponds in Kailua-Kona, Hawaii, USA - Cellana AP2-5-5 metagenome pilot | ecosystem: Engineered > Artificial ecosystem > Aquaculture >... | reverse complement strand
GGGGGCCGAGGGGGGGGGGGGGGGGGGGGGGGGGGGGGGGGGGGGGGGGGGGGGGGGGGGGGGGGGGGGGGGGGGGGGGGGGGAGGGCTTGGTTGAGGAGGGGGAGATGGTGGCGAGGGAGTTGATTCACGTGGCATTGACAAGGCAGGAACTGTGGCATGAGGGGCTGGAGGAGGCCAGTCGGCTCTATTTCGGTGGGGGGGAGGGAGGCGGGGCGGGAGGGAGGGATGTACGGGCGGCGGGGTTGGTGCTGGAGAGCCTGCATGTGAAGTTGGGAGGCACGGGGCTGGAGGGGGCTGGAGGGGGGGAGGGAGGGCGGGAGGGGGGGGAGATACGGAGTGTGCTGGCCTTCTCGCATGCATATGAGAGGGAGCTGGCGCAGGCGTATGTATGGTTGTGCCGATACAAATTGAGTGGGCTGGAGGCCGACATGTGTCAGGTAGGAAGAAAGGGAGGGAGGGAGGGAGGGAAATAGGGAGGGAGGGAGGATGTATGTTTCTTGTCGAGTATCGTTCCATCTCACCCTCCCCTCCCTCGTTTCCTCCCACCTTTAAGGCGTGGGACATCTATTGCAGCGTTTTCCGTTCCCTCTCTCAGTACCTGACGGGGCTCAAACGCCTCGACCTCGGACATGTCGCTCCGCGTCTCCTGAGCCGCAGAGCCAAGGACCTCATGCTGGCCGTGCCGGGTAGGGAGGGAGGGAGGGAGGGAGGGAGGGAGGAAAACAAGGGAAGGGAGGGAGGGAAAACGAGTCTCAGTTTTGTTATGAGCATAACATTCACGGCCCTCCCTCATTCTACCCATCCCTTCCTTTCCACTCAGGCACCTACAAGCCCTACCAGAGCATCATCCGGATCCAGTCCTTCTCCCCCTCCATCCTCGTCCTCGCCTCCAAGCAACGCCCTCGGCGGCTGACCATCTGGGGCAGCGACGGACGGAGGTACATGTTCCTCCTGAAGGGACACGAGGACTTGCGGCAGGTATGAAGAAAGGGAGGGAGGGACGAAGGGAGGGAGGGAGTCTCAACAAGGATCTGTGGCGGTCCTGGAAAGAGGGAGGGAGAGAGTGTCCAAAAGCAATTATGATCTGCGGCAAGTATGGAAAGAGGGGAGGAGTGAGGAGGTGAATTTGGATTTTGGAAACAGCGCTATGGTCTCTCACCGACCGTCCTCACGCGCTTCCTTCCTTCCTTCCTTCCTTCCTCCCTCCCTCCCTCTCCCTCCTTCAGGACGAGCGCATGATGCAGCTCTTCGGGCTGGTCAATGCCCTCCTCCGCCATAATCCCGCCACTGCCCGGAGTAGCCTCCACATCACTCGCTATAACGTCATGCCCCTCTCGGCCAACAGCGGCGTCATCCGCTGGGTCAAGAATTGCGACACCCTCCACCAAGTACGTCTTTCTTCCCTTGCCCCCCTCCCTCCCTCCTCCCTTTTCTCTTTGTTACAGACAGCCGTCAGCTTCATCCTCGCTTCCATCTGCAGGCCGGCATCCAACTCACTCTCCCTCCTTTCTTGCTTCCCTCCTTCCCTCTCTCCCTTCTTTCCTCCCTCCTTCCTTCCCCCCCTCCCTCCCCTCCTAGCTCGTCAAGGACTACCGAGAATCCCGCCGTGTCCGCCTGAACCTCGAGCAGCGCCTCCTGTCCCAGACAGCACCTGACTACGAGAAGCTCCCCCCGCTGGGGAAGGTGGAGGTGTTCCGGTCGATCATGCTGCAAACGCGGGGAATGGAGATTGCCAAGATGCTCTGGTAAGGAGGCCGGAGAGGGTGGAAGGGAGGGAGGAAGCGAGGAAGAGATGTCTTGTCATCATTGACCGCTGTTCCTTCCCTCCCTCCTCCCTCCCTCTCTTCCTCTCAGGCTCAAGTCCAGCAACTCGGAGGTCTGGCTCGAGCGCCGCAACAACTACACGCGCTCCCTCGCTGTCATGTCCATAGCTGGCTACATCATGGGTACGACGGTCGCCCGCCCTCCCTTCCTTCCTCCTTCATTCCCTCCCTCCCCCCCTCCCTCCTAGTCTTTTTCTTTACCTCTCGGCTTCCCTGTATGCTTTGCTGCCTTGGTCCAGGCTCCTCAACCTCTGTATCCTTACCGCCCTACCTCCAGGTCTAGGCGATCGGCACCCTTCCAATTTAATGCTCGATCGCGTATCAGGCCGCGTTGTCCATATTGACTTCGGGGACTGCTTTGAGGTAGGGAGGGACGGAGGGAGGGACGGAGGGAAGGAAAGATCTGCCACGGTTTGTCCATGGACAAGCTGATTTCTCATCTGCATATTCACAGCTTCAATTTGTCCCTCCCTTTCTCCCTGACTCCTTGTCTTTTTTCCTCCTTCCCCAGGTCTCCATGACTCGGTCCAAGTTCCCCGAAACCGTGCCGTTCCGACTGACCCGGATGTTGATCAACGCCATGGAGGGAGGTGGGGTTGAAGGGAGCTTCCGCCTCACCTGTGAGAACGTCCTGGAGGTCCTTCGGGACAACCGGGAGTCGCTCATGGCCATGCTCGAGGCCTTCGTCCATGACCCCCTCGTCTCGTGGCGCCATCTGCCTTCCACCACATCTGTCTCTGCCGCCTCCTCTGCTGCTGCTGCTGCTGCTGCTGCAACTGACACTATTGGCCCTGATGCTGCCGCTGCTTCTGAGCAGCAGCTCTCTCTGTTGGGGCTGCAAGCAGACGATAAAGCAGCAGCAGCAACAACAACAACAACCGGAAGAACAGCACTACCAATAGAACGATCTGCTCCCGCACCTTCCTCCCTGTCGGCTTCCACGACCTTCTCGTCCCTGGCCGTCATCATGGAGGAAGGAGGAGAGGACGGGGGGACGACGGGCAGCGACTCCGCTGGTCACGGCACGAATAAGCCATTTTCCATGGCATCTTCGCTTGCTGCTGTCACATCCCGGAGAACAAAGGCCTCTATGCTGAGCAGTAGTATCAGCACGAACAATAGCGGCGGCAGCAGCAGCAGTCGCAATGTCTTGATGATGGTCAACCTTGCTGCCAGAGGAGGAACAGAAGAAGAGAAAGGCATTGTCAGCAGCAGTAGTACGGCCAGCAACGGCAAGAGCCAAGCTGAGCCCCTCCTTTCAACCAGGGGCACTCTGGTGGCCGCTGGGACCGATGTCACGTCAGAACCTCCTCCCTCCATCCTTCCTCTTGCAAGAGCAGGGTCGGAAACTGCTACTACTGCTCCACCTCATCCTCTTCCACCACCACCACCACCACCACCTCTTCCAACTCCTCTTCATTTGCCTCCGACTAATTCGCTTTGCGGCACTGCAACTCCCAGCATTGACGCTGAGCTGAATCAACAAGCATTGGACATCATGCATCGCATCCAGCTGAAGCTCCTGGGACGAGACTACCCCCCTTCCTCCTCCACTTCTTCCCTCACTTCCTCCTTGTCCTCCACGGCGATGACAAGGACGGCGGGCTCAACTACGACAACTTCAAGAGGTAGTCCAGAGGAAGAGAAAGAATCTAAAGTTGGTAATGAGGAAGGAGTCGAGGAGCTCGGTACGTCCTCGTCCTCGTCCTCGTCCTCGTCCCTGGGGCACCAGCAGGCGCCGTTGTCGGTGCAGGAGCAAGTGGACATGCTGATCAGGCAAGCGACATCGGTTGAGAATCTGAGTCGATTATTTATGGGATGGTGTCCATTTTGGTAGGGGGGAGAATCGCGGAAAAAGGAGTGAAGAATGTAATGGATTGAGGGGATGGAAGAAAGCAGAGAACGTCTTAATTCAAGATGTGAAAAGGGAGAGTCTTTTGAAGAGAGATGGAAAAGGATAAATTCTGTATGTGTGGGATCTACCCAGCAAAACTGAAGGACAGTTTTTTTTAAATGAATAAACAATTAGTGCGTAAGAAAGTCCTGCAGGATTTTTGTAGGGAGAAGAAAGGCTTCTAGAAGCACATCAGAGCTCGGTGATACATCCAGCTCTCTGGGTGCAGACTCGCTTCGTATTTTTCTTGTTCCTTGTTACCAATTGCACGCCCACCGCACTGCTAATCGAGCAAGAGAGCATGCGACCATCTGAAAACAGCCCGTCACGAACCATGTCACCACTTGCTCAACAAAGTCTTCACCCATCTCTATTTTTAGAAAGACTTCGTGCGTAAAAGCCCCCACCAAGGTTATTACGCCCAGGGCAACGCCGGCACGCACAGATTCATCGACACCTGGAGCCCACGCCCGCGTAGTCTCGAGGCCACTTCGAAAGACACGGCCAAAAAAGGATGGGTGTGATTGTCTTTCACCTTCTTGTTGTTGTTGCAGTGGTAGTGTGGACTTGTATAAGAGGCTATAGGCTCCGTAGGGTACGCCGACACTGAGTACGCACAGCGTGATCTGCACCAACACGTCCGACGATGGATCCTCAGCGGGAGCTTTTAATGACGCCATGAAAGCAAACCATATGACTAGAATAAGAAGTATGAAAGAAGCGTGTCCGAAGATATTTAACGTGGTCACTACCACCTCGGAGAATGTGGCTGGCATGGTCGCAAGTTGAGGTCCCTATATGCGGCAGGATGCCTCTGTGGAGTGCGCTGCAACGATCCGCTGGGTCAATATATGATCGAATGCATCCTTAATGCGTAATTATTAACACTGGCTGATTGTTCAGGGGGGAACAAATGAAATGTTGATCGTCTGGAGGACTTTACGCACTCCAAGACACGTGCCTAGAAAGTGCCTCTTCGGGCCTTCATGCGATCAGCACGGACAGATTTGGTCGACAGTCTGTCTGGCTCCTGGTCGAACAGGCACTGAAACAAGCCTAAATCACGACATCATGCGGCTGTGAGCGTTCGTGTCCTCTGTCTTTTCTGGTTATGCATGGGCCTGGAGGACAGAGAAATGGAACAAACAAACAACGTCGACGTAGGCGCCATGAGGCATAAGACAGCTGCCCATGGCCCGTCCACCCAAACAACCCGACCATAGACACAGCAGCATCTGAGCTTTTCCCTTTCGTGTTTTCTTCTTCTTTCGTTGTTGTCAATTTACATAAATGAATGTGGTTCACTCTTTTCCTGTTCTATTGCCTTACCCTGCTCTCCATCCACACGCATGACAGGCAAGTAAAAGCCATTGGCATATCTGTCAATAAAGTAGCCAGAGCATCAGACCGCCGTGCAACAAGCAACGCCATGAAGGCCCAAGAGCTCCAGCTGCTGGGGAATATCCTGGCCTTTCTCAAGGTATGCATGCAGTGTTTGCTGTATATTACATGTAGCTCTATGCAGATGTGGGCTGTATGCGCGGTATTACTGGCCTCAGGTAGATGCACCATCGGTGGATACACCATCCCACGCCATTCTTCCCTCCACTCCCCATCCTACACACAGGCCAAGGGTTTCGACAAAACGGCCGCCGTGCTTTTGAAGGAAGGCAAGGGAAAAGGGGCCTTATCCCTGACTGTGGGAAAGCAAGACTTGCTTGCTTTGTATGTCAAGGCGGTGGGCGGGTCTGCGGCTGCTGACTTGGGGTTAACCTCCTCCTCATCATCATCATCGTCGAGCGAAAGTGACGGTGAGAGTGAGAGTGAGAGCGAAGGTGAAGGAGATAAGACGAAGCAGGGCGTGGCAGGGCCTGTCACGCCCAAGGATAAGAAGAAGGGGGCTAACACACCTGTCACCACACCTGCCGCCGCGTCTTCCTCCTCCTCCTCCTCCTCCTCCTCCTCCTCCTCTTCCTCCTCCTCCTCCTCTAGTGAGAGTGAGAGCGAGGACGAAGAGAAAAAGACCAAGCCGAATGCGACAGGTCCTGCGAAAAAAAACAGTTCTGCCAAGGCTGCTGCTGATGCCGAGGAGAGTGACTCGTCTTCCTCTTCCTCCTCCAGTGACAGCGATGAGGAGGACGAGGAGGAGGAGACGACGACGACAACGAAAAAAAAGGCACCTGCGGCCAAGCGCAAAGCAACTTCTCCTCCTGCTACTGCTGCCTCATCTTCGTCCTCCTCATCATCAAGCGAGAGTGACGACAGCGAGGAGGAGGAGGAAGAGGTCAAAGAGAAGAAGGCCTCCACTCCCAAGAAGCCCGCAGCGGTGCAAGTCGCCGCCAATAAAAAACGAAAGGCCGCAGCTGATGCGCTCTCCTCCTCTTCCTCCTCGTCGTCGTCGGAGGATGGCGATGACGAGTCCAGTTCCAGCGATGAGGAGGAGGAGGAGGAAGAGGAGGAGGTGAAGGGGAAAGTGGAGGGAAATAAGACGACGAAAACGAAATCTGCTGCGCCTAATAAGAAGGCCAAGGTCGCGAAAAGCAAAAGCAAAAGCAGTAGTAGTAGTAGTAGTAGTAGTAGTAGTAGCAGTTGTAGCAGTAGTAGTAGTAGCAGCAGCAGCAGCAGCAGCAGCAGCAGCAGCAGCGAGAGTGACAGGTATTGAATGTACCCCCCCCCCTTCTCTCCTGCCATCCTCCCTCCCTCCCTTCCTCCCTCCCTCCCTCCCTCCCTCCCTCCCTCCTTCCCCTAAGCATCCTTTGCTCCCTTCATCTCCTCTCTGAGTCCCCGTGCCCTACCCTCCTCCTATCCCCTCCCCCTCAAACACCCACCAGCGAGAGCGAGGACGAGGAGATGGTCGCCGCCCGCAAGGCCGCTGCTGAAGAGGATCGACGACGGAAGTCGGTGGCTGCGGCCATGGCATGGCAGGCAGCCCAGGATGAGAAGGAGCAGCAGCTGCAGAGCCCCGGCGGAGGCAACGGCAGCAACAGCGGCGGCAAGGGGGGAGGAGGGAGGGGGGAGAGGGCGCCGGGGGAGGCGTTCAGGCGGGTGGATGACGTGTATTGGGGTGGGCAGATCAAGGACGAGCGGTTGAAGGATAACTCTTGTGAGTAGGGAGGGAGGAAGGAAGGACTGTGGGTTTTAAGTGGCTTTCGTTCGAAGCTCGCGACACAATAGGAAATGATGGCACTCACCTTCCCTCCCTCCTTCCCCCCCTTCCTCCTTCAGACGCTGGCACGTTCGGCAGCGGTGGATATGGCGCGAAAGCCAGCGAAAAGTTAATGACGGTACGGGGGAAAGATTTCCGGCACGAGAAGACGAAGAAAAAGAGAGGTAACTACAGAGGGGGTGCCATCTCCCTAGCGAGTCACTCGATTAAGTACGACTATGGCTCAGATGAGTAGGGAGGGAGGGAGTGAGGGAGGACTTGAGAGAGGGAGGACGGGAGGGGTCCGGGTGGGGTGTGTTGTGTGTACTTGTGTGATGGGTTGAGGAAAAAAGAGAGAGGAAAAGAAGAGAGAGGGGAAAATGTGGAGTGGAGGAGGAGGAGGAGGAGGAGGAGGAGGACGACGAGGAGGACGAGGAGGAGGAGGAGGAGGAGGAGGAGAACGACTTTGTATCGGTGGAGGGGGGGTGGGGGGAAAGAGGGGGGAAGCAAGACATTAGGTAAAGAGGCAGGCGAAAGGGAGGAAGGGAGGGAGGGAAGGAGAGAGGGAAACGAAACAAAGAACCAAACCCATATATTTGACTAAATGGCTCTACTACATTTCATCTTCTTTGTTGCCGCTGCTCCTGCTGCTCCTGCTGCTGTTCTACTTTCTTATCGTCACAAGCTCAAGTGCCCTTCACCATTCCTACCCCTACTACTGCTACTTCGGTCGCTGCTCTTTCTCTCATTTTGTGCTAGTGGTGTTTGTCGTGCTACTGCTGCTGCTGCTGCTGCTGCTGGTACAGTGGTAGTGGCTCTAGCTGCATCACTCAACGTTTCTTTTCTTCCCTTCCTCTTTCCCTTCCTCCCTCCCTCCCTTCCTTTTTCTTTCACAACACAATTCGACTTGCCACTACGATTTAAAAATAAAAAGAAGAGTACACAGTTATCTACCCCTCCCTCCCTCCCTCCCTCCCTCCTTTTCGTCACGGTCCCACGAGCAGGGAGTGGAGGCAGAAAACCAGGAAGAGTGCGCCGCCCTGTACGAGGGAGGGGGGGAGGGAGGGGGGGAGGGAGGGAGGGAAGGAGGGTTGGTGGGCGTCGTGTCACACAGAGAGGGGGGCAGGAAAAGAGGGAGGGAGAAGGGAGGGAGGGAGGGAGGAAGGACGTACCGTGGAGGCGACGGTCTTCTCGCTGATCCTGGCAGCCAGCATGCGGCCACCTACTACCGCCAGCCCCGTGCACAGCGAGTGGCCTAAGATGCCCCCGGCCGTCACTGGAGGGAGGGAGGGAGGGAGGGAGGGAGGGAGGGAGAGGGGGGAAGGGAGGGGGGGCCTGGGCAGAGAAGGCCAGCAGCCATTACTTTGGGGGGAGAAAGGGAGGGAGGGAGGGAGGGAGGGAGGGAGGGAGGGGACGTACCACCAAAGGGATCCTTGGCAGCAGCGAGGGCGATCGTCGCGATTTGAGAGCGGTCTCCCCATTCGGCCAGAAAGGTGAGGGTGAGGGCCTGGGAGAGAGAGGACGGGAGGGAGGACGGAAGGGAGGGAGGGAGGGAGGGGAAAGATCAATCGTCTGTCCTCCTGTTTCTTCTTTTCCCTCCCTCCGTCCCTCCCTCCGTCCCTCCCTTCCTTCCCAGCAAAAACCATCCTCGTCCCTCTCGCTCCTCTCCTTTCCTCTCCTCTACTCCCCTCCCTCCCTCCCTCCCGTACCTGCGTGAATACCTTCGTCCCTCCCCCCCCCTTTCCTCTACTGTCCTGCGGGTGGTATGATCCCTGCCGCCCATGGCCCCCTCCCAACGGCGACCCGCTCCTCTCCTCCCTCCCTCCCTCCCTCCCTCCCTCGCTGCAACTGCCGCTGTTGTTGCTGCTGTTGTTGCTGCTGCTGCCATTCTCGAGGTGCGTCATCTCAGTCGAGTGGGGGGAATGGCATACGTCTGGGGGAAGGGAGGGAGGGAGGGAGGGAGGATGAAATATGGTAGAAACGGCACGACCGTTGCGTCAGGTGAGCAAAGGCGAGAACGAAAAGAAAGGAAAACGGCGGGAGGGAGGGAGGGACGGAGGGAGGGAGGAAGGGAGGGAGGAAGGGAGGGAGGAAAGGGGAAAGTACCTTCTTTCTTGTGAAGTAGTTCCTCCTCCACCTCCTGGAGCTCGTCGCTGGGGCCAGAACCCTCCATGCCCTGAGCTTCCATGAGGAGCTTGATGCCGAAGTAGAGGAAGAGGAACTGAGGGAGGGAGGGAGGGAGGGAAAAAGGGAGGAGGGATGGGCCGAGGGAGAACGACGGGGAGTCGAGGAAGAGGGAGGGAGCGAGGGAGGGAGCGAGGGAGGGAGCGAGGGAGGGATGGACGTACCGCTGAGGCGTAATGTGTGTATTTCCGGGGGAGGACATTAGGGAGGACGTTGCCGATGGCGGCCGAGAGGATGGTCATCAGGATTAGGGCCCCTGAACAGACAGACAGGCAGCGTCGGAGAGAGGGGGGGAGGGAGGGAGGAAGGGAGGCACGGAGGGAGGGAGGCAGGGGAGGGAGGGAGGAACGGAGGAACAAGAAGCTGTGAGCACCAATAAGAGATATCAAGGTCAAGTTCTTTAATGCATTCCTTCCTCCCTCCCTCCCTCCCTCCCTCCCTCTCTCTCCCCCTCCCACTTACCAATGGCCCCGCCGAAGATGAGGAGTCGGTCGTAGCGCATGGCCAGCACGGCAGCGATGAAAAATGTCTTGTCCCCAAGCTCTGTAACGAGGATCATGGACAGGGAGTTAAAAAATGCGGGCCAGAAGCCCAGGATGGGCATACCCGACTGCAGAGGAGGGAGGGAGGGAGGGAGGGAGGGAGGAAGATGGAATGAGGTGTGAAATGACTTGTAGTATGCGGCATCCCTGTTTGACGGGACAATTTTCTCTCTCCCTCCTTCCCTCTTGCTCACCTCGTCTACATCGGAGGCCATAACCTCTGCCGCCCCCTCGATCCTTTTTCCCTTCCCTCCCTCCTCCCCAAGGGCTGGATAAGCGTCATCCCCGAAGTTGTCTGCCCGAAAGAAAACGACGCTGCCATCCCCGCTCCCGCTGTCGGGGAGCGCATTCTGTGAGGGAGAGGGAGGGGAGGAGGGAGGGAGGGAGGGAGGGAGGGAGGGAGAATGAGCTGAGGAGTCGACAGGGAGTAGAGGAAGAGGGAGAGGAGGAGAAAACGGAGGGAAGAAGGGAGGTAAAAGGGGGGCTTCACATTGCACGTACCTCTGCGCTGATTAGAGTGATCACGCCAATGAGAAGGATGGCAAGCACGAGGAGGCTGCCCATGCAGAGGGAGCGCCTGGGCTTAGAGGAGAAGGTGGAGGAGGACGACAACCACGAAGAGGAGGACGTGGAGCGGGAGAGGGGAGGAGGGGCAAGAGGTGAGGTGCTGTGGGTGACTCTTCTTCTTGGCATTATTATCTCAGTACCACTGCTGGTTGTTTATGGTCGTTGAGAGGAGTATTAAGGCCTTGACTTGGCGAGACTCCTTCTGATGATGATGGTGGTCTTCCTTCGTCAACAGAGAACGTGACAAGACGAGAGGGCGCGCACACTCCAAGCCGGAGGTGAAGAAAAGCTCGCAGCCAGCGTAGCAGCAGTGCCACGCCTTGTCGTCTTGAGTCTGTGGTGGTGTGAATGTGTGCAGGGATGGTGGGTGGACGGTGCATGCCAGTGAGTAACTAAGTTGTAAACGATTCAAACGGGTCCGATCATCCTGACGAAGAAAATTTACTCCTCAATTCAACTCGAGCCGACGCAGCACAAGTGCCATGCCCTACGTTCCGAGCAACATAATGCCCTCCGTCCCTCCCCACATACTTGGCTCTCATAAGCAAACCACAGAGAATTAAGTTGAACCGGAACAAGAGGCATGGCCCTGCATTTCCCTTTCATGACTGTTGCTTGTTTGCTTTTTTTTTTATCTCTTGATCTTTGTTCTTGTTGCTTCCTTAGCCACACCGGTACCTCCTTCGCTCCCTCCCCCCTTCCCACGCGCCCGTGCACACACATACTCAGTGTCTTCTATTCAAATTCCCTAGCACTTGTGAGCATCGCTTTTTCGTCCTCTTCTGTCACTCAGTCCTATCTCTTCCTCCCGCCGATATTGCCCTTTGTCTCCTCTTCTTCTCCCCCTTCCTCGTGCTCCCCCGCTCCCCCGCCCTGAGGCGTCCCTCCTTCCTCCAGAATACCGCACGACGTGTCGAGCCGCACATTCTGCACGGCAGCCAGGGACTGTTGTGTGTGTAGGAAGGGAGGCGTGAGACGGGACGGAGAATGAAAGGCATATGGTGATGGCCTGAGAACATCAGGCATAGAAGATGCCCCTGTGCTCTTCTTTGAATATACATCCTCATTCCCGCCCGCCCGCCCTCCCTCCCTCCCACCCTCCCACCCTCCCTCCCTTCCGTTGCACTCCTCGATGCCACATACCGACATCTCCGCCTCCCCTCCCCTCATCCCCTCTTCCTCTACCCGCACGCCCTTCAACCCTCCTCCTCCTCCTCCTCCTCCCTCCTTCATCCATCCCTCCTCTCCTTCCTCCGCCCCGACCACGAAACCGCTCTGCGTGTACTCCTCAAAACGGGTGCCCATCCAGGCGGCCACCCACACCAAAAACGCCGAAATAAAGACCGAGACCAAGCCTGCAGGGAGGGAGGGAGGGAGGGAGGGAGGGAGGGCCATTCATGTGTGAAGGGAAAAAGAAAGAGAACATGTTGGCAGGATGCCGACATGTGACCCAGGAGAGAACAAAGGAGGGAAAGAAGGTGGGCGAGAGGAGGGGGGAAAGGGAAGAAGGGCGCGAGGGAAAAAAGGAGGGAGGGAAGGTGGACGGGAGGGAGGGAAGGAGGGAGGGAGGGAAGGAGGGGCAGGAACACCACCACCACCACCGAGACTTGCCTCCGTAGAGCACGAGGCTTCGGACCGAGTCGGACAGGGCGTTGGTCACGACCGAACCCGCGGCCTTCGCGCCCCTCTGCCCGAAGATGTCGATCCAGCTTTTGGATTTGAATTTAATCCCCGTGGAGGTGGGCTGATAGAGCATTTCTTTGCAGGGGTTGTTGAGGGAGTAGGATAGGGCCTTGAGGAACATCATGCACGCGAAGACCACCTGGAGGGGGGAGGGGGAGGGGAGGGAAGAGGGATCATCGGGTCGCGGAAGGAATGGAGATCGAAGAGGAATGGAAAGCCATCTCCCTCCCGCCCGCCCGCCCTACCCATAAGGCCGGCATAATGACGGCGATGGCGATGGCGCCCATGCAGAGGATGGGAAAGGCCACGAGGGAGCGATAGAGGCCGAGGCGGCGGATGACGAAACTCGTTCCCGTGAGAGAGAAGACGAAGGATATACCGTTGGTGATCTTGGAAACGAGGGAAAGAGGGAGGGAGGGAGGGAGGGAGAGAGGGTGAGGAGGAGGGTACGACGCTGGGACAGAGAAAGGGATGAATTGTATGAAATAAATGTATAAATATATGCATATGCATACTCATACACAAGCGTGTGGGATTAATGTCATACTATAAATATACATGCATGCACAAGTGTGTGTAATTACTTATACAACATATAGATATATAGAGAGAGAGAGAGATGTGTGTGTATGTTATTACTTTATATAAATACAAGCATGGATTGTGAAAACTATTTCGACCTTCTGCCCTCCCTCTCTCCCGTCCTCTCTCCCTACACCCTCCCGTCCTCCCTCCCTCCCCCCCGTCCTCCCTCCCTCCCCCCCTCCTCACCTGCCCAAAGAGGCCCATGAAAGAGGCAAATTCATCTGTCACCCGCAGAGGGTCATTCGGGTACAGGGCAGTGAAGTGGCGCTTGGCCAGGACCTAGGAAGGGAGGGAAGGAGGTAAGGAGGGAAGGAGGGAGGGAGGTGGAATTAATGATGACAGAAAAGGGAGGGAAGGGGAGGGAGGTAGGGAGCGAGGGGGGGAGGGAAGGGAGGTAGCTACCTTCATCATGTAATCGAGGATGGTGACCTCCACCATAAAAAGGCAGGAGAGCGCGAAGATGCCGCGGACGTAGCCGTGCTGCATGAAGAGGTGAAACCCCTCCATTACGCCGGCTTTGCTGCCCTTCTTCTTCCTCTGACAAAGGGGGAGGGGGGGAGGGAGGGAAGGAAGGAGAAGGTAAGAGAAGACGTGATTTGCTGCTGGTGTCCATCAGTGGGAAGAAGGGAAGGAAGGAGGGAGGGAGGGAGGAGGGCGGAGGGATTAACGTACGTTGTTGACTTTCTCTTCCTCTACCTCCACCCCGAACTGCTGCACGTATAGGAAAATGGAGACGACCATGAGGAGCATGCAGAGGGCGCCGCAGAAGTAGAGGGTAGGGACGCCGATGGAATGCGCGCGAATGACGAGGGTGGGACCCAGTATGGAGCCGACCTGATGAGGGAGGGAGGGAGGGAGGGAGGGAAGGAGGGAGGAAGGGAATTGGTTGGGGGAGGGGATGGCGCTCTCTTGGGGCTTAATAAAGAAGGGCCTTTGGAGGCCCATGTTTGAACAACCTCTTCTTCCTTCCCTCCCCTCCCTCCCTCCCTACCTGCGCCCCGGCGATGATGAGGCCATAGGCCTTCTTGGCTCCTTCCAGATCAATCGTGGAGTTGACGAAAGCCCAAAAAAGGGAGACCCCAATGGAACCGAAGCTTTCAATGGCGCAGTACGAGAACCAGCCTGAGGGAGGGAAGGAGGGAGGGAGAGAGGGAGGGAGGGAGGGAGATCAATGGTGGTGAAGGATCAATGGTGGTGAAGGTCGCACACGGGTGGGAGGAATGGAGGGAGGGAGATAGGGACCATACCCAGCAGCCTGGAGGGATCGGCCTTGGTGTTGGCGAGGCCGTGGGTGGGTGACGCGAGCATGAAGGCCACGCAGGAGAAGACGCAGAAATAGAAGAGTCCGACGTAGTAGAAGAGCTGGTGCTTGGGCACCAGGTCCAGTAGCTTGTTGTAGACGAAAACGAGGGCCGTGACCACCAGGAGGGAGATCATCTGCAGGGGAGGGACGAGGGGGGGAGGGAGGGGGGGAGGGAGGGGGGGAGGGAGGGTTTGAATCGGGGCATGCTATGTGACTACCGGTGTCTCGTTTTCCTCCCTCTTAGTCCCTCCCTCCCTCATCGTCTTTCTCTCCCCCCGTCGTACCTTAGCCTGAGGGATGTACTCCACACCATTAATCGCCACCATCACCGAGTCCTGAGTGTAATGAAACATTGAATGACCATGGATACCGTGAAAAAGTCGTCGTCTGTTGCTCCCTCCCTCCCTCCTTCCTTCCTTCCTTCCCTCCCTCCCTTCTTGTGCCTACTTTGAGCGATCGGAGGAGCCAATAGCCGCCGATGATGAAGAAGAGAGTGCCGGCGAACCACGACACTCGCAGCAGATCCCTTGGAGCCATCTCGCCATAGAGGGTGACGAACAGACGGGAGAAAAAAGAACCCGTACCCGAGGTAGGGAAGGAGGATGAGGAGGACGAGGAGGCAAAGGCGGAGGTGGAAGAGGAGGTGGTGCTGCCATTGAAGGGAATCTTCTGCCAGTCGCCCTTGACGGGGGCCTGTGGTGGCGATGTGGAGAAAGGGAAAGGAGGGAGGGAAGAAGGGAGGGAAGGAAGGATGGAGGGAGGGGTGGGTGATGGGGTTCCGGGTAGACTTGCATGTCCCAAGGAAACAGCGGGCGCACTATCCCAGCCTTCCATCTGAAAGCCTCCTAAATTGCAGTCGTGTGCGTGCTTAGCTTTTCCTCCTTTCCCGTATTTATCCGTGCCGCATGAGTTCCCCTTCTTCCTTCTTCACCTTTTCTGCCTCCACGTTGGGGTCCGCGCCACCGGCCAGGATTTTTGTCACCACCTTTGGCATGGGTAGAGGCGGGGCTTTTGGTGCTTGCTGCTGCTGCTGCTTCTTTTTGCCCCCGTGGCCCGGCATGATGGCGGTGTGGCCTTGCCTCTGGGTTCGAGGACTGCAGTGCACGTGAAGGAGAACGAGATGACGCTGGTGCGTTGGCGCGGCGCGTTAGGCCAGCCTCGGTTAAGTTCCTCGCTCCTTAATCTGGCGCTTCCGTCTCGTGTACGTTACACTTGCTACCTGTGCGTAGGCGGAGTGTGGCGTGTGGGTGAGACTTGACAGGAGGCAGGGGAAGTGAAAAGAAGAACGACTGCTGCGTTCGATCGCCGATAGGAAATGGAGAGCCACTTGTCGCTTGCAAGGGTTGCTTTCAGTAAAGCGGGGTGGCACTCAATAAACCACGGCACGGCCGGGCACAATATTGATGAGCCCGAAATCCTGTTTGTGATTTAGTATAGTGCCATGGGGAGGGGAGCGTGTAGAGAGTGTTTGGGCATCATGCGGTGATGAAAGATGGACCGGCTGTTGATACGCCGCACAAGCCTACAAAGCATGCACCCCACCAATTTTAAACGCCATAGGCAAGCATTACCCACAGATCTCTGCCTACTGCTTTCTCCTTTTCCGCGTCTTGGTTTTTTGGGGGAACAATCTTTGGCCTTTGAGATTGAGGCAGGCACTCTCGGGCTCCTTCACAAGCAGAGGTAACGTCCGGCATGGGTAAGACATACACAAAGGCGAAATAAAAAGGATAGACAAGGAAGTCACCGGCCGCATACAGAGTCATGGAGCACTTTGGAAGGAAGCAGGAGCAGGAGAAGGAGAAAGGGGATAACGAGGCGGAGGCGGAATGGGAAGAGGAGGCCGGGGGAGGAGGCGAGAGCACAGCTTTGTTCGAAATGGAGGCCACGCAGCCGAGTATTGGCGAGAGCGACACCAGCAGCACCGGTGGTAGTAGATGGAGCACGAGAAGAATACGACCGAGGGAGGGGAGCAGTGGGGCCAGGTATGGAGGCGGAAAAGAAGGGAGGGAGAGATGGGGGGAGGGAGGGAGGGAGGGAGGATGTATCTCTGACGTCAACTATCTATTTTTGATCATTGCGATAATCCTTTTGGGAAAGCCATAGTATTTTTCATCTCTCGTTTACAGCCGCGATCTCTCATTATCCACACTGCCATTCGGACCGATCTCTGCCTCCCTCCCGTGCCCCATTCCTCCCCCCCTCCCTCTTTGGTCTCCTCCCCACCTCCCAAAAAACAGCACGCGCAGAAGACGCTCGGAACCACCTCTTCCCTCCTCCTTTACTGGTGCCGCTGCCTCCTCTTCCCCTCAAGCAGAGTACCACTTGCTGAGACCCGCCTCTCCTTCAAATCCTGTTCCTCTCCCTTCCTTGGGAGAAGGAGGAGGAGGAGAGGGAGGAGGGGAAAGAGAGAAATGGTATTTGGACCCGACGGAGTCACTTTTGAGGGGGAGTGAGAGCATGGATAGCTCCAGGCGCTTAAGCAGTGATAGGAGAGGGGGAAGGGGAGGGATTAGGCAACAGCGGCTGAGGAATGTCCTTCAAGGAGGAGCAAGTGAAGACGAGGACGAGGGGGAGGGGGAGGGGGAGGGGAAAGAGGAGGAGGAAAATGAGGAAGAGGAGGAAAATGAGAAGGAGGAGGACGATGAAGACGAGAAACAGCACCCGATGAGACGGTTTTTTGTGTTGTGCGCATGTACGCTCGTTGGCTTTGTCATGAACGTCATGGTCTCGGTGGTGGCGCCCTTCTTCCCGCAGGTACCCGGAGGAGATGAGGGAGAGAGGGAGGAAGGGGGGGAGGGAGAGGGGGCAGTAACCAAGCATCTGGTGAGTGAGTACTCACGCGACATGCCTCTCTCCCTTCCCTCCCTCCCTCCCTCCCTCCCTCCCTCCCGTACATTCCTCCCTCTGTGGACCCTCTAGGAGGCCAAGGCCCGCACTGGCACGAGCAACACGGTGGTCGGTCTCATTTTTGCCGTCTTCCCCCTCACCAACCTCATCATCTGCCCCATCGTCAATATGGTACACGTCCGCTCGCCCTCCCTCCCTCCCTCCCTCCTCACCGTCCTCAGCATTCCTCCCCCGCCCCCCTCTCCCTCTCCCTCCCTTCCTCCCTCCCGCCAGGCCATCCGCCGGCTGGGACGAAAGAACCTCCTCCTCGTCGGCCTCCTCACCCTCGGCGCCGCGACCATCGGCTTCGGTCTCTCCTCCACCATTGCCGGCTGGACCTGCAGCCGCATCTTGCAGGGGGCCGGGTCGGCAGCTGCGGGTAGGTAGAGGGAGGGAGGGAGGGAGGGAGGAAGAAAGGGCATCTTCTCTCTTGTCGAACCGGTCAACCTCACTCTCATCTACCATCTCCTCCCTCCCTCCCTCCCTCCCCCCCTCCCTCAGGCGCCACCTACTACGCTATTCTCTCAGACATGTACTCCAAGAACCTCGGGCTCATCATCGGCATCCAAGAAGCCGTCACTGGGCTGGGTATGCCCTCCCTCCCTCCCTCCCTTCGTCCTCACAATTAATTCTCCTCCACTTTTTTCCTCCCTCGATCACCTCCTTCCCCCTCTTCACAGACCCCACCAACTCCCTCCCTCCCTCCCTCCCCCCCTCCCCTCCTCCCGG
>Ga0160420_100469_pt1 | contig 17369 bp, 22 predicted proteins | sample CelAP2metagpilot_FD_108197 | JGI IMG/M metagenome (GOLD analysis project Ga0160420, IMG submission 108197) | Phycosphere-associated microbial communities from algal ponds in Kailua-Kona, Hawaii, USA - Cellana AP2-5-5 metagenome pilot | ecosystem: Engineered > Artificial ecosystem > Aquaculture >... | reverse complement strand
GGAGTACGTACCCATGCCCAAGGGCGACGTGCACAAGAAGAAAGAGATTGTCCAAGACGTCACCCTGCACGACCTCGACGTCGCCAATGCCAAGCCCCCAGGTCGGCTCCCTCCCTCCCTCCCTCCCTCCTTCCCTCCCTCCCTCCCTCCCTCACATATTTAAAAAATCCTCTCATTCCCCCCGTTTCTCCTTCCCTCCCTTCCTTCCTCCCTTCCTCCTTTCCTCCCTCCCTCCCTCCTTTCCTCCCTCCCAAGGAGGCCAAGACATCCTCTCCGTCATGGACCAGCTGGTCAAACCCAAAAAGACCGAAATCACGGACAAACTCCGAAACGAGGTCAACCGCGTCGTCAATCGGTGCGTGTCTTCCTTCCCTCCCTCCCCCCCCCCTTTCTTCCCTTCCTTCATCCCTCCCTCCCTAGATGCCCTGGTCTTCGGGACGAAAGGGCGCTAGGCCTCCCACTACCGTCTCCACAACCCTCACCACTCAATTCCCTCTCTCCCTCCCTACCTCCCTCCCTCCCTCTTTTTCTTTCTATCAGTTACATCGACCAAGGCATAGCAGAGCTGGTCCCGGGCGTCTTATTTGTGGACGAGGTCCATATGCTGGACATCGAGTGCTTTACATACTTGAATCGGTACCTCCCTCCCTCCCTCCCTCCCTCCCTCCCTCCCTCCCTCCACACTGCCCTCCCTCGTTTTCTTGTTTTCATCCCCGGACATGCATCGATCTGTCTGTGTAGAGATCCTCCCAATTCTTCCTTTCCCAATATACTCCTTCCCTCCCTCCCTCCCTCCCTATCTCCCTCACTCGCTTCTGCAGTGCCCTCGAGTCCACCCTCTCGCCCATCGTCATCTTCGCCACCAACCGCGGCGTCTGCACCATCCGAGGTGGGGAGGGAGTAAGGGTGGAAAAGGGACGAGGGACGTAGGAAACGCAAGAAATATAACGAAAACTCTAGCGGCTGTTTTCGGCCGTGATCTTCTCCTTCCTGCGGCTCTCACATTGATCTCGACCCCTCCCTCCCTCCCTCCTTCCCTCCCTCTCTTTCTTAGGCACCACTGACGTTCTATCCCCTCACGGCGTGCCGGTCGATCTCCTGGACCGCATGCTGATCATCAGGCAAGAGAAGAGGGTGGGAGCGCACGAGGGAGGAAGGCAAGGAGGAACGGGAGGAGAGAGTCAAAGAGACGAAGAGCACCGACAATTTCGTTTTTGAAACTATGCGCGCACAGGTGGTGTCCGCCAAGGCTTTCGCTCACACTCTTCCTCCTTTCCCTCTTTTCCTCCATCTTTATCTTCAATTACTACTCCTTCTCAATCCTCCCTCCTTAGGACCATGCCATACTCGGTAGACGAGATGGAGCATATCCTGTCCATCCGCGCCCAAGCCGAATCGATCGAGGTGCAGGAGGAAGCCTTGTCAGCTCTGGGAGAAATAGGCGCAAGGAGCAGTCTCAGGTACGAAGAGTAGGAGCGAGGAACGGCGGACAGTCTAATGTCTGAAATGTTTGGGTGGCTAGTGCTGTGGGTGTTCGAGGTTGCGATCGATGTCGAAGGTGCCGCTGTCTATGACACTTTCGTACATGCAACCAGAACTATTTCCACTGAAACCATTTATATCTATACATATAAAACATATTTTTGTGCAGCTCACTCATCTCCACATTTACCTTTTTTCTCTTTTCAGATACGCCGTGCAGATGCTCACCCCCGCCCGGATCCTGGCCGAGACATGCGGAAGAGAGAAAGTGGGAGCAAGCGACGTGAAGGAGGTGGATCTTCTCTTCAAGGACGCGAAGCAGTCTGCTCAGCTGCTGGCACGGAGTGAGGGATGGTTGAAGTAGATTACGGGCAGATATTGTCGTAAGAGGAGAAGCACCAGCATCGTCGGTGTAAGACGGCAATATAGAAGCAATTAAGATTATTCATGAAAATATGTGTCTTCCTGTATAGCTTGCGAGCTTGTGCCCTTATTTTGTTCGCATTGCACAAGTCTGCTTCGCCTCATCTGCTATACTGCGGTGTTGGAAGGTTAGGGTTAGGGTCATGCAGAAAGTTATGTAAGTTTTTTGTTGTTAATTTTTGGGGGGGTTGATCACCACTATGAGCTTTGCCACCGGCCTGGTGACATCTACTTCTATCACATTTTGGTCACCAAAATAAGACCGCCCCGGGTCACGGGGTACATGCCGGCATCAGACCACTGACGTTTCCACGGAACGATGGCGCCATCCCGCATGGATCATGCACTGCATCGTACTACGATTGCTGAAGAATATGGCCTTACTGGCCAGAGAAGTAGTGGTAGTTTGCAATTTATCAAGGAAGGTGCAAACGGGGAGAAGGAGGGGGAGGAGGAGGGGGAGGAGGGCGAGGGCGAGGAGAAGGGGGAGGAGGGGGAGGGGGGGGAGTTTATTTTTTGGGGGTTTTGATCACCACTATGCGCTTTGCCACCGGCCTGGTGGCATCTACTTCCATCATATATTGAGCATCAAAATAAGCCCGCCCCGGATGACGAGGTAGATGCCGGCATCAGTCCCACTCGTGGTCACGGGATGATCGGCAGCCAAAGGAGTGACTTGTTTAGAGCGGAATGGCGTGATCGTTCCGCGAGCCTAACCCTAACCCATCTCATATCAGGTCCGCTCTGCATCCTAAGCAAGTGAACGACGTGACGGTCCTAGAAGTTCGGTTGAGAGAGATTCGCAGCGTCCACTGGAAGATGCACAAGAGGTGGCATCGTTTGTGACAGCATCCGCATGTCGATACGTGTTCGCTATCGGGCAGACATGCATTCAGATATACCATGCATTGATCCTTGTCTTCGATTGTGGCGAGGGTAATAGATTATGACATTTCTTGATTTTTTAATGTTTACGAAAACATTTATTGGTCCGCACCGTGCCCCACGTCCTTTCCCCGCATGAGGAGCTGTACGGCATGGAAACGCGGTTGGCTTCGGCAAACGGACTCGGGACGACGCCCACGGTACCGAAGCATGTCGTGAGATTATGCGGCCTAGGCGAATTGTGGTGGCGCGCGTCCTGTCATGTTGGCGATCAGAAAGATCATAGTCATCCAAGCAGAATGGGTTACCCTACGACTGAGCCGTACCTAATATTGAGAAAGAAATCCTAAATGACGTGGTCTCTGAAACCTCCCTTTTCTCGACGAGTAAACTTGGAAAGAAAATCCCTAAAAAACTAGCATTGACTCCATCAAATCGTATCTATCCGGTGCTAACCGAGGAGTTGAAACGTTCGGCCAGAGCGTTCCCACGATTTTTCCATCAAGGGCAATTTTCGCAACCCTATTGCCACAGATATGCTTGTGTACATCATTTAAAACACACTCAATGTGGTTGGGGTCAATTTCGTGCACGCTAAAAGATGCTGCCTCGTTTTTGGTTTCCTCTAGGCTTCCTCCCCTTAAACGCCTAGAAGAAAGGGAGGAAGTCTGAGGAAACCAATTATGCGACAGTCTTTTTTTGCATGCATGACTTTGAATCCAACCACAATGAGTATGTTTTTGATAATAACACTACATAAACACATGCGTGGCAATAGGGTATCAAAAGTAGCACTCAATAGAAAAAGAGGGCGAGCGTTTTATCCCCTCAACGCACCTTGCCTTCGAGGCCGACCAGCGGCCGTTTCTGCAGCGACGCGCAAATCTCCCCTCCTCTCTTACGATGCGGGAAGATTCTTTTCCTCGTCCTCCTTTACCTCGCAGTGCTATTTGCGTGTGTAATATACTACGATCGCGATCAATCTGACGCATTATGTTCATTTATCCATCCAATCGCCAACAGAAACTTGCAGCAGTAGTGTATGGAGGCTACATCTACACCTCCCCATAGGTCTGTAACGTGGGAGGCTAAATGGTGAGAATAAAGTGCGACTATTTTTAAAAAAGTCAGTAAATGCATCTAAGAGTTTTTTTTCTGTTTCTACAGTAATTCACTACAAATTCTCACACAAACGAAAATGACCAACCAAATTTCGCAACGAATACAAAACGACTACAAACAATACATGGAATCTTCAATGAAATTCTTACCGACATGGTCGCCAATCTGAATTCCAAAAGTTTATTGGAAATCGACAAGTTATTCAATATTGGCGATAGAAACAGTCAAGAACTGTATTTTATATCCTCTATTGTTCACTTTTTGTATAGAAATGGCGACAGTCTCATTCCACCATTTGATCCCCCCAACGTAGAAGCGAATATGGTGGGACAATTGTGTTACGACTTGAAATTGGTCTCTCACCTACGATTTTTTTAATCAAATGAAGACAATAATGATGATGATGCCATGGACGTTAATAAAACTCTCGATGCTTCAAACATGGAGAAAATCAGGTTTAGAAATCTCATTAAGTACTTGGAACTGACCAAGGTGATCAAATCGATTTTGGAAAAATACAATATTTTTGAATTTCTGGAAAAGCCAACGACATAGTCAGTTACTACAATAACGTTCAATTCAAAACCACAGTTGACATTGAAGAATTCATCTGTTCCCTGATCCAACTGCCGAGATATAGTGCAAGTGAATTCATCGTGTTCCGTGGAAAGTGGAACAGTAATGGATCTTTGCCAAAAACATTCAAGAAAGACAATCCAGCCCTTTTGTGCGAAAAGGAAATCTATCTATACACCAAAACCCGAATTGCTAAAAGTCTGTATCAGGACGCATACAAAGACACTTTATCATTCCGACATTCGCGTGCCAATATGGTAAGGCCAATCGCATTGCCAATGTCATGGAAGATTCCGGTGGAATCTCTATCCCAAAACTTCAACATTAGTACCTACAAATACCTTGCGATCATTTTCCAGCTTCTTTACATCTATGTTCTCATGAATATGTTCGGGATAACACATAACGACGTCCACCTCGGAAACATCATTTCTATGCCAAGAAAACCAAGCGGAAATGTCTTTCATCGTTTTGACTACAACGGCCAAGTGTTCGACATTTCTCCCTACGGCATTATGTACAACTGCAAAATACGCGATTTTGATCGCGCTTCTTCCACCTTCCAGGATATCCTTTCTCTCGTTAAAACCGGGCTGTGCAGAGACTTTGGACAATGCAATCGCAAAGATTCTGAAAAGGACGTCTCCAACAATTTGATTTTGATCCATATGTTTAAACCCAATGACGCAGTGATGAAATCTTTTAATCTGTTGCTATGGGAAGAAATGTCGCGCGTCAATGAAGCAGCAACCAAAGAAATGAAAAGTATGGTCATGCAAATTATGACCACTGGATCAAACATACTGTAGTTCGAATCATGTAGTCAAATGTGAATTTACTTCATCTCCATTGATGGACCTCACTGTTTTCATAAACACTTTATGCGACACCATGGAAAACTAGGATCTATATAGTAGGCTGCCGACCATCCCGCAATCACGAGTGGAACTGATGCCTGCATGTACCCCGCGACCCGGGGCGGGCTTATTCGGGTGCCCGTAATGTGATATGAGGTATGTGACACACCATACAGCTAAGACCTTAAATACGGCACTGTACGCTTCTGATAAGTCCTTTATCCGTTACCTTCGGGTCCTTAATCCGTTCCCTTCGGGTTGAGCGTGGCCTTCCACGTGTTTTTGTTTTTAAGCATATTTCTGTTCAAATAAAACGCGAAGCGCGTACGTAGCAACAAACAACATAATCCGTACGGACTATACAGAAAGTTATGCAAGTTTTTTTGTTTTTATTTTTTGGGGGTTTTGATCACCACTATGCGCTTTGCCACCGGCCTGGTGATAGCTGCTTCTATCATATTTTGAGCACCAAAATAAGCCCGCCCCGGATGACGGGGTAGATGCCGGCATCAGTCCCACTCGTGGTCACGGGATGATCGGCAGCCAAAGGAGCGGCTTGTTGAGAGCGGAATGGCGTGATCGTTCCGCGGAAACGCAAATGGCCTGATGCCGGCATCTACCCCGTCATCCGGGGTGGGCTTATGTGTGTATATTTGTGTTCAAAATATGATGAAAGTAGATGTCACCATACCGGTGGCAAAGCGCATAGTGGTGATCACTCCCCTCCCAAAAAAAGAAGAATAAAACCTTAAATAATTTTCTGTATTGTCCGTCTAACAGTGGTTGGACCTAGTTCCTCAGTAGCCCTGCATGGGTGGCGCTACTCTTACTCCGACCCCTATTTCAAAAATAGCTGAAGCGCTTGTCCTGAGAGTTCCTATATTTGTTTTCTGCCAAATGTTATTTTAGCCCACCCTATTGCCACACATGTATTTATGTTGCGAGGGTGATTGGTACTTGAGTCGGAAGTATGGTGTCTAGATTCAGGAAAAGGGGAAAGAGAGTGTGAGATAAGACCGGTGTAAGGCTGAAAAGTGGATAGTATGATTCAAAGGACACCATGTACTCAGACATGCGTGGGTGCACAGGCGTACTGGGTGAAGAGGGGAGGGTAGAAGTGAAGTGAAAACCAAAGTGAAAAAGAGAGTGTGAGTAGAGTGGGCAAGAGACAATAAGGACTACTCTGCACAACACTCGCAATGTTCGACAACACGCTCAACATCGTTGACGTTGCGCACTGATGATTGCAAAATACTATGCTTGAGAAGATTACAAAGAGGGGTAGCAATTCACTGCACATGGTTGGGGTCAAATTCATGCACACCAATACAAAAGATTGTCACATTGGGTAAATTATTACTTTATTACTTTTATCTTTTGGTTTTTGGTTAGATCGATAATGACCGTGATTAACCATTTTTTTGTTTTCAGGTTTCTTTTTTAGGTTCTCAACCCCCCTGTACATCAGTTCAGTTCCTCCTCCTTGCTCTCCTGCCTCCCTCGCCCAACGTGCCTTTCTGAGTGGTGATAATTGCATAGGGAGGGGAGGAAGGGAAGGTGGGAGGAAGGGAGGGCAAGGAGGGACAAGCCTATTTGGAAACCAGATGCGGCATATGGTGAGGTTGGTACTGAGGTGTGTGGTGGAGGAGGAGAACTAGGGAGGGTTAGAGGATGAGAATATGCATGCATAGAACGGCGCAAGGAAGGCGGTTGGAGGGAAGGGGGAAGCAGAGGAGGAGGGGCTGTTGTACAGAAAGTTTGAGGAGGAGGTAGTAGAGTTGTTGGCTCCATTGACGCGATTGGCGAAGAGTCATGATTGCTCATTCACCACACACATAAAGCAAGAGTGGGTGATCCAGGACTGTATGGGCCTGAACATGTGTGGACAGCTTCTTACGGCACCTTCTCTCTGGGGCTTAGGTCGGAGGTCCTAGAAAATGCACAAAATTCGGTGCGCATGTAGCGATTTCCTCTTGCCTTGGAATGTATGCCTCCTCTTCTCTTCTTCTTCTCCCCTTTTCTCTATTTTCAAAGAAAGGACCAAAATTGCCCTCATTTCGTCTCTATTTCTCTTTTCACATCAAATTTCACTTTCTTTTCCAGTCATATTCACAAATGTCCTTGGACTACCCGGCTTCCATCCGGGCGAGGCGTGCCGATGCGGGAGTAGTCCCGTGCATAGCGCTACCACGAATACATCTTGGCCTAGAGTATCCATAATGCCGGAATCATGCCTTGCTCGTACACCTCCAAATCAGGGAGCGAGAGTAGTTGACTTCGATGTCCTTGGCCAAGACGTCGTACACCGCCGAGTAGCGTTCACTGGACCTTCAATATCGCCCCGATCTCTCCTTCAGGAGCTGAAACTGCACGTCCGACTCGCCACGCTTCTACACAGCGTGACAGGTCTTGAACACATTGTGAGGGTCACTGGACGCCAGTATATTGCTCGTTTTGTATCCCAGTAGCACCTTCTATCCCCCCGAGAGCTGCGTGCTGATTTTCCTGCCATGGGCTGGACGACCTCCCCGCCGTCGTCCTAGGATGCCTTGTCCTCCTTGTCCTCGACCTCGCTCTCGTTCTCTTGCTCATCCTCTTTCGTCTCCTTTTCCCCTTCTTATTCTCGTCTTCATCACCGTCTTGGTCTTCCTCGTCCACGCCGCCAGCCGCCTGCATTGCGTTTGCTATCCAAATCCTCTTCTCCTCCTCCTTCTTATAATTTCCTTGCAGGGCACGTCGCCAGCCACAGAAGAGCAAAGAGTGCGCGTCGCCAATCCTCCTCCCTTAACTGAATGTAATCATGGTCACCTGCAAGGACATGGCTGCATGTCCTGTTGTATTGCGTAGGAAAGAGAAAGTGAAGAAGTGTGAAGACCTCCCATCTCCCCTATTTCCCCCCCTCCTTTTCCTTTCCTTTCCTCACATTTTTTTCACGCTTTTAGATTTTGATCTGTACACGAGTAGATTTATAGTAGAGTGTGCATGCAGCCAGCTATTGCAGGAATCGGGAAATCATTGTAGTACACGATCGCCATCCCTGCACTTGACGAAGAACCATCGACTTGAGCCAGGCGCATCCCCCCCGGACCTCCCCCATCGAAGGAAATGTGATGGTTCTTCACTTCAAATTTCGCTCTCGCTTACCCAACACACGAGTAAGTACTGGCACTTCCATTACCAAGGCAATGCATAGAATTCATTCGAGCAGTAAAAAGATGGAGGTCTATTTTCAGGGCAGCATTCCGGAGCGGTGAAGGCGTTTAAGGCCATGGCGCCGGTATTGTTGACGGCGCAGCCGCCGTCGAATTTATGACGCTGGAGCATACAGGCGCGATACCGCACGCACATGCCATTTTGAGCGTATTTGGAGCCAGCATCTAAGCAGGCTATGCTCCTGATGGACCTGGAGGACCTACATGAAACGCTGCACAAGCACCAGGGGGTACCACGGACGTCGCCAACATTTTTTTGGCGATTTCCCTTTCGTCTCGTGTACACTCGAGGAGCCTGGAAGCCAAGTCTACCACCGGAGAGCAGAGCTTCCATTGTCATCGATTTCGCACTCTCTTTTTTTCCACTTCCCGTTCCCCCTTTCCCCCTAGACCATAATTTATGTCGCTGGGTCCATCTTCCGATCGCCCCACCATCAGCCTTCTCACCACCACCACGACAGCGGCAGCATGTTCAGTCCTGCTGGTTGCCTTGTTCGTCCCTGGCTGGGTCAACAGCGCTGCCTCTTCCACCAGCACGATTGACCAACAGCCTTTAGCCGAGCCACAGCCGTGGCCCTGCACCATTCCCCGCGTCTCCCTGACCTCTCTTTCCTCCTCCTCTTCCTTACCGCTGGGTCGATCCCGCACGCCCTTCATCATGGTCATGGACGACGATCGTCACAACGAAAACAATGACGAGAGCACATCATGTAAAGTACACAACGCCCACTTTGCCTCGTTGGTGGCGAAAGATGCCTTGGTTGCTTCTTACGGGCATTTAGAGGCCCGCCTGCTGCCGTACACCAATACGAACAACGCGACAGGTCCCGACGGAGTCGTTTCCCTCCAAACCTACCTGACCAAGCTCCTCCAAGCCGACCATTGGGACGGAACGAGAGTGAAAGAGACCCGCTACCTATTTGGCAATAGTCGCGGGGAAGGGTGGAAGGATCTATTCCAGCACTACGTGCGACCGCCCTGTGCGACGTGCGGGGAGGAGAAAGGGGTGCTAAATTTCGGCGCGGGTGGGCTGCACAGTGGCGTTGGGTGGCATACACATGGACCAGCTTATTCAGAGACCTTGTGGGGCCGCAAGCGGTGGTTTCTGTACCCGGCGAGTGAGTGCTTGTCTTTCCATGGCGTTCGTCCCTAGCTCACAATTATGAGCTCTTAGAGTGCTTGTCTTTCCACTGCATCCGTTTTCGGGCTGATCTTTCCCATTATCTATAGCTCTGAAATCGCCTTTGTTCCTGCCCTCCCTCCGTCCCTCCTCCCCTTCTTTCTCCCTCTCTCAATCACTCCAGGCAGTCCTTCCGTTGCCCTCTAAGAGCAACCGCATACCCCCACAAAAAGCGTCTCATGCAAGAACACCCCGGTCCCCCTTCCTCCACTCTTCCTTTCCCTTCTTCCCTCCTACCTTAAAGGCGTGTCCAACCCACCTGGTTTTGATCCGGACAAGACCACCTTGGCCTGGACTCAGGATACGTGGCCAAGCGTGAAGGATGCTCACCCGCCTCTGCAGGAGGGAGAGAAGGAGGAGAGCGAAGAGGAGGAGAAGCTGCTGAAAAATACCACCACTGGCAAGAAAAAAATTACTGCGGAGGCCTTTGCCAAGCCTCCCTTGACGTGTGATTTGGTCCCAGGGGAGATTTTGGTGAGTGGAGAGAGGGAGGAATGAAGGCGGTGAAAGAGGGAGGGGATAGTGGAGCGCGGAGGGGAGGGCTTCTGCTTGTCGACTCGGTCACACCCATGCACCACTCACCCACATATCAATGACAGTACGTGCCGAGTAGATGGTGGCATGCAGGTGTGTAGGCCGGACGAGGGAGGGATAAGGGAATAGGGATACAATCATCCCATCGTCTTATTGGATGACATCAATTCAATGTGATCTCCTCCTTTTTTCTCTTCTCCCCAATCCCCACCCTTTGATCTTCTTCCTCATGACTATTCTGAACTCACGCTCATTACCTCCCTTTGTTCCTCCCTTCCCTCCCTTCCTCCTTGCTTGTATTTATTTTCCAGTAATGAATGTGGGTGAATACAATGCCTTTATGACGACCTTCAGCCACGAGTAAGAGAAGAAGGGAGGGAGCTATGGAGGGAGGACAGGAACGCAAATGAACATCAAAATAGAATTCTATTTTCCTCTTTGGCAAATGTAATCAACTTCTGTTCGGGGAAAGATGCGCACTGCCTTGCCTTATCATGAGTAAATTTGTCAAGTCGCTCTGTAGCGGGAGCCCCCCCTTCTGTCCCTGGGACTCATCGGTTATCGAAACCTGGTTCTGGAACTTTGTTCTTATCTTCTCTTGTTTCTTTCAAGTACACTGGCGCGTGCGAAGCAAGTCAAGAATGTGCCGTTCAGAGCATCACACCCTATTCCCGTGGACAGGGCGCTCAGGCCTTTCTCCTGCACGTGGACCACCTCGAGGCTTGTGCGGCTGTTGCACATGCATGCCCGTCCTTCAAAATAAAATCGGGGGGAGAATACGATACATGCCGACCTGTCTTATTATGCTCCCCTCTCTAGATACGCCCAAATCTCGATTATACTCCCATTTCATGATGTCGCCCTTTCCATAATTTCTACATGTACATTTTGTCAATGTTATTTTTTCCTTACTGAAAGTATGCCTCCTTCTCGCCACCCTTATCTCTTTCATCACTTGGTGACAGTGGCCTCGGCTGCCATTGCATTTGTGTGCCTCCTCGCGGAGGAGAACCCGAGAAAGGCCTGCTTTCATGGCACGGAGGTCGAGAGGGAGGAGAGAGGAAAGAAAGGAGGGAGGGAGGGGGGAAAGGAAGAAACGAACGGAGGGAGCAAGAGATGGTAGATAACAAAGACGCGTCGGAGGAGGGCCTGCTGGGTGAGAGGCGGGTGAAATAGCACGGGCTCTCAGGCCTTTTCTGTTGGCGATAATTTCGCGCGGGCAACTTTCGGGACGATGAAGGAGGTGATGGGCGAGGAAGGCATGAAGGGCTTGTAAGTGGTGGTGGGGAAGGAAGGGGGGCGGTGCGTAGGAGAGAGAAGAAGGAAGGGAAGTGCAAATGTAAAGATGATGCGGGTTTGTACGTGGGTGACGTCGCAAGAATAGAGGAGGGAGGGGGTGAGGTAGGTAGGTAGGGAGGCAAGTGAATTGAACGGACATCCCTAGTAACGGGCATTTCTTTCGAATTATATCTCGTTTGCATTAGTCGGTGGTAAAGGAAGTCGCACACATATGAATATGGTTTCTTTTCCTTCCTTCCTACTTCCCTTCCTCCCTCCTTTATGACAGCACGAGCTCGAAACCTTGTCATCGTCGCCCTTGTCCTTCTCCTCGGGGCAATCGGTGTCTGGTTCTGCCCCCCGTCTTCCTTCACATTCTTTTTAATTGATTAACTAGCTAGTTTATGTGTTCACTTTATTGTTCGGTGCCTTTTGTTATGCTTCATTTCCAGTCACTCGAGCCTCTATAGCATCTCGTTACCTATTTTTTGCTTTGGCACGTGCTTGCCCTGTCGTGATGAGACATGAGACACACGTAGAATACAATAACAAAGTAAGGAAGATCTCAAAATGCATCCGTGTAGCAAGCTTTATTCTCACTCGCATTCTTACTCCCGCGTCTCTTACTTCCCTGACTTGTGTGAAGACCGCACATTGATGCTGTTCTCCCCCACCTGCTCGTCGCAGAGGCCCGCGCCGTTCAAATAGGCCCTAAAATTCAGGGAAAAGCCAGCGGGAGCATCGACCGCTACGCGGGCCACGATGGTGAATTTGAGTCGGCCAACTCCCTTGGCAGACGCGAGGAGTTCGCCCACGTCCTCCCAGGTCACACTGTCAGCGGGAGTGTCGTAGATGGCAACTGGCCTGTTGTGGACGCGCCCCTTCACGTAGGCCTTTTTCACTGTTAAGTACGGCGACAGATCTACACGCAGCGCCACATCACTCCCCAAAGTGACCCCGCCCTTGGCCCGGGTGATAGTCAGGCGGTAACGCACGGTCTGCTTGGGTTTGGCACCCCGTTTCGCCCCTGGCTTGAGTTTGACGACGCTGGGGTCGATGTAGTCGCTCAGGTTGACGGTCTGACACATCTGGTAGACCAAGGCACTGGGCATGACTGATGTGCTGTCGCATGAAGTGCAGCTGCACACATTGCTACTATCTTGAGAATAGAAATTGAAAAAGTTAGCCCCCTCGATGTCGCAGGTAGTGAAGCAATCGTTCCGCGTCGAGGCATTGACAATGGATTCAGGCAGGCAAATTTCATCCTGCTTCACCAATCCAAAGTCGCCAGGCACTCCAGCGGTCGGACAGGGCGGATTACCAGGACCATACTGGATTGCAGCGCTGGCCCAGCTGGTGTTGTAGACTATGTTGGTGCATTCTGAGGCGGTGAACCCTTGGCAGATATTTTGAGAGGCTTCCCAAAAGCTGTACACGACCGTATTGTCCTCATTGAGACCAGCATTGACACATCCCTGCAGGCTGTCAGCAGACCCTTCAAAAGTAGAATTCACCGCAGAGGAGTCGCAGCGCCATCCCACCGGGCAACTGGAATAAGGCACATTCGGGCAATCTGCGAGGTCCTGGATGGAGGATAAGGATTTACAATGGAAACATTACCACCACCGAATGACTTTCATGAACACTTTCCCTTCTCGCCCCCGGCCTTGGTGTCTATACTGTGCGACTTACAGGGGGAAATTGATTGATGAAGATTGCGGCATTGGGATTGTCTGGATCGAAGAGAGGAGTGCATGTGTCGTAGCAGAAGCAGTTTTTGACAGTTTTTGACAGCAGTTTTTGACATTTTCTGCAGCCGTGCCGTCGAGGACAAAGTACTTCGCAGCATCTTTTTGAGTGCAGCTATCGTAGCAAAGTGCGACGTCATTGCCTACGGCATAAGAATTGAGCAACGTTCCTACGCAGCGGCCACTGGAGTAGCAGGATCCCATGGCTAGGTAGGCTGGGTAGCGGATGGGAAAGGTCTGTACCTATTGGAGGATTCAATGAAGAAGAGGGGCGGTGTCATTTTGGGGTTAAATGGAAGATGGCTCGTGAGCCTCGCAGTCTGGGCATGGGGAGGTATCCAAAGGAGCACCACATCTGCGTGGTGACAGACTATACAGAAAGTTATTCAAGTTTTTTGGGGGTAAATCACCACTATGCGCTCTGCCACCGGCATGGTGACATCTACTTCCATCATATTGTGAGCACCAAAATAAGCCCGCCCCGGGTGACGGGGTAGATGCCAGCATCAGGTTACTAACGTAGCTGCCGGTCATTCCACCTTAAGGCAAACCCTGCATAGTAACGTGCTGTTTGTGTGTGTTTATCAATGTCATAAATACATCATGTGTGTCTGTGCTCAGGTTCAGTCATAAATGGGCCTCAAAGGCAACGCCCCGATTTGAATGTGCGGGACACCTTTGGCGACCAATTACCAAGGGGGGGGGGGGAGGGTGGTGGTGGTGCTGCTGACGCCGATGCCTCTCATTCCACCTTAGGGCACACTCGGCATAGTTATGTGCTACTCATGGCTGAACGTGAGCTTAGGTCAGGATGAGCCATAAAGAGGCCTCAAAGGCGACGCTCCTATTTGGGACACCTTAGGCGACCAGAGTGGTGCTGATGGTAATGTTTCTCATTCCACCTTCGAGCTCGCCCTGCATAGTTATGTGCGCTGTGTCTGGATAAATACATCAATGCAATTGTTTCTTTCCCATGTAGACCGCCCAGATATTACGTGTGTCTGTAAGTGTGTATATATATATTTATATATTTGATATATATATTTGAATTTGCCAGAGAAAACCCTCGGCAAAATTGTGTGCGGGGACACGTTTGGCGAGTAACGACCATATCTTTTGCGTATGGAAATATTCACGGTTTTCACCTTTGTGTTTTTCCCACACACCACCCCGCCAATGACTTATTTGCATGAAAGATGGAGACAAATTAGGTCTTCAAACCTCACCAGGTGACTCGAATATGTCTTTTTCCTCTGTGTTGTGCATTTAGGTTTTCGAGTAATTTCTTTGGGGTGTTCGTGCTGCTTCTGCTGATGCCTCTCATTCTACCCGAGAGCACTCCCTACATTGTTATGTGCTCTGTGTATGTATGCATAAGCTTGTGATTTGTATATGTCTGGGCGTGCCATGGTCACACCCTGAGCCTCGTTCAGTCATGAAAAGGCCTCAGAGGAGGCAAAAGCCCGATTTGACTGTGGGTGTCACCTTCAGAGGAGACAAAAGCCCGATTTGAATGTGGGTGTCACCTTTGGCGATCAACAACCACCAACAAACAGGGTAGTGCTGCTACTGCTGCTGATGCCTCTCATTCTACCTTAGGGCACACCCGGCATATTTGTGTGCCGTGTGTGTATGTCAGTGTATATAAATGTCTGGGTGTGCCCTGGGCGACACTTCTTCTGACAATTTTTTGAACGAATGTGGCCCTGTACCAAGTAAATTCTACATACTTCATTCGACTTCATTTGTGAATTAGTACGAGAAATTCGTCAGAATTCGTCATAGAATTCTTCGGAGGTATTAAGTCTCTCGGCGCCTATGTAAATGTGTCCCAAGTGTTCCATTTGCCACCATGTTGTCACAAATTTATATTTTATGATGATTGGCAGCACTCTTGGCGTGGTTGGAGTCATTTTCATGCCGCCAAAATCAGTTGTCGCATTTTTGGTTGGGCCGGTACGGTAACCTCCCCACCCCTCTCGGGCTGAAAGCAAAAGCGACCCAAAAGAGGCCAAGGACGTCGATATCTCCATTGTAGACACACAAACCAGCTCCTAAATTGTGTCCCTGGGATGTAATTGCAATACGGGAGGGTATACATGGGTCCCTCCCTCGATCCTCCCTGTAATTCGCCTGCGCGTGGTGCTGGAATATACTCCGCCCACGACCTCGTCCCAGTTGACGCCGCCCCATGTGATTTACAAGAGGCCACCTCGGGGGAATTTATGAACACGACGTTTCTTTTCCCGTCCGCGGAAGAGATCAGCCTCAGATCAGCCTCCGCCCGAATCTCATGGCCCAACTCCACTGTTTTCTCATCCTCTGTATCTACCCACAGCTCTTATTCTCCTGTCTACGGCGAGGCACACGCCCCCGTCGTATCAGGTGCCTTGCGATACCCAAACGGATTTCGACTCTTGCACCTCCAGGTGTCCTCACACATGTCCTTCACCCCCCTCGTCGCCTTCCACTTCAAGAATCGATACGCAAACCCCGGGTCCGTATACAAAGACGCCACATCCCCCGGCCTTCTCTCCGCCATTTTCATCGGGATCTCCTTCCCACTCGCCGCCCTCCTCGCCGCCACCAATTCCAACACACTCACCCCATCCCCCGTCCCGAGATTAACAGGCACGCACCCCAAACTCTTCCCTCCCTCCGCCCTTGCCTCCATCATTTTATCCACTGCTGCTACATGGCCCTCCGCCAGGTCCATCACGTGGATGTAATCCCTCACTCCAGTGCCATCAGAGGTGGGGTAATCATTACCAAACACACTGAGGGCATCACGGCGCCTGACTAAGACTTGACACACACGCTCCCCCCCTTGTCTTTAAATGAACCACATGGGTCAGTTGGAGCTGGTGTCGCCCTGGTAGGCCCAGTGGAAGATTGGGAGGGACGGGAAGCCTCTGCCGAAGGAGTGGGTCAAGCGAGGAGGGAAGAAAAAGTTTTAGAAAGGAGGAGGGAGGGAAGATGGGAGGGAGGGAGGGAGGGAGGGAGGGAAAGGAAGGGAAGGCAAAGCTACAAGAACAAATAAAAAAGTAACGTGAGTGACGGCAGGGGTCTATCTACTGCTATTTTGTTGCGTTCTCTAAATTGTCCTTTTTCATCCAGAAGATAGGTAGGAACTGGAAGCCCCTGCCTAAGGAATGGGTGAAGCGAATGGGGAAGAAGTTCTAGTGCTTAACCCTCCCTCCCCTCCCTCCCTCCCCTCCCTCCCTCATCCCCTCCCTGCTGTAACGATGTGTGTGTCCTTAAGGGTGAAGACGAGGTCGTTCAGCAGGACGAGCAGCATGAGCTGGATGACGGGCAGCTGGAAGTAGGGCGGCCAGTCGTAGCCCGGCGCCGCCGTGCGGGGCGACCCGCCGTACAGCTGGAACTTGGAGGGCGGCAGGGCAAAGGCGGCGATGAAGAAGAAGGCGATCAGGAAGATGGCGTTTGTTATTGCTTTTATTTTTTGGGGCTTTTGATCACCACAATGGGCTTTGCCACGGGCAAGGTGATATCGACATCTATCATATTTTGATCACCAAAGCAAGCCCGCCCCGATTGACGGGGTAGGTGCCGGCATCAGTCCCACTGGTAACCGCGGAATGACCGGCAGCCAAAGGAGCGGCTTGTTTAGAGCGGGATGGCGTCATAACCGCGGAAACGCCAGTCGTGATGCTGCTGCTGATGCCTCTCATTCTACCCCAGAACACGCCCTACATTGTTATGTGCTCTGGTTATGTATGCATAAGCGTGTGAAAAGACATCTCAAGAAGCCCGACAATCTGAACGTGCTCGAGAAGATTCGCTACCCAATGCCGTTTCCGGACATTGTGATCACGGTGAACGTCACGGGAACGTCCATTACGATGACAGATACGCAGCCATATTCTTTGGTTGCAAGTGGCCCCTTTGTAAGCGCCGCGTGGTACTGTCAAGATCCTACGGGCGAAGGGTTTTTTTTCTTCGCTCCATATAAAACGGAGTACTGTACACTGTGTGGAAGATACCCCAAAAGACCTTTGTGTTGTGAGACACTTGGCGGTCGACGTGGGAGCTCATTTAGAGACGGTAATACGTG
>Ga0160420_100468_pt1 | contig 17498 bp, 24 predicted proteins | sample CelAP2metagpilot_FD_108197 | JGI IMG/M metagenome (GOLD analysis project Ga0160420, IMG submission 108197) | Phycosphere-associated microbial communities from algal ponds in Kailua-Kona, Hawaii, USA - Cellana AP2-5-5 metagenome pilot | ecosystem: Engineered > Artificial ecosystem > Aquaculture >... | reverse complement strand
GCTCAAGACGACTGCATCCCGGGAGGAGGGAAGAGAAGGGGGGAGGAGGAAGGCGGATGCCTGGAAGGAAAGGGCCGCAAACAAAAGATGGCAGGGCTTCATGATGTGAGTAGATGGCAGGTTTCTGTGAAGGGTGCATGTGAGGATGCGAGTGTGAGTGCTGGAAAGAGATGTGGCAAGGAAAGTCGTAATGATGCCATGCGAACGGCCTTACTTCATGGTGCTGTATGTGGCGAGAAATACGAGCCGTGCTTCTTGCAGGTAGGACACACAATTGAAAACAACAGAAGATGAAACTCGACATATATTTAATTGCGTCTTAGTAGTTGACAGTGGCTCAATGTAAGGACATTGTGCGTAAGACGAAGAAATCCGAGTGCGTGGCGGGATTAGACATAATTGTCGACTTTCCCGTTGCTCTCTCCCTTTCAATCTCTAGTTTGTCTTTACTTCTTTTCCTCTGCTAATTCTATTTCTTCCGGTGTACCATACACCCAAGACAAAGCCTTTTTTTTCTGTATTTTACTATCTACACTCTCTGCTGCTCCCGCTGCTGCTCCTGCTGCTCCCGCTCCTTCCTCCTGATGCTCTCACCTAGTGCGACGAGTCTCTCTCAAGACGACGACTGCACTCACCATGTACTCAGCTACTCACCGTAATTATAAAATTGTCATGTCCCTCGAGTCAAATTAGAGCGTTACCGAGTCTCGCTTATTTAGGCGTCCGAGGCCGCCATGGTTGGTACTCCTGTTTTTCCTCCCTCATTTTCTCACTCCTTTTTCATGTCCCTACTACATGCGTGTGCGGTATCCCTCCCGCTTTTCCAGTCGCCACTCCTACTATCAAAATGTCTTCTTTCTATTAATCATCCTTTTCCTCGCCCTCACCCTCCAGATGCTCCCTGAACAACCCAAACTTCTGAATGCACTCATGCACGCTTGCTGCCGACGGCTCGCACCTCTGCAAATCATCCTGTTCGTCCGTGCTCCCCGCCTTGTCAATGCAAGCCTTAAATACAACAAATACATCCTTACACGGGCTATTCATCATGTAAGTACATAGCGGACACTCCCCCTTCACATCCCCTTCTCCTTCCTCCTCCTTCGGTGCTTCCACCACTACCCCTACCTCCTTCTTCACCATACACTGCGCTGCTCGATCATCATAATCCCCGGACGCACACACCGTCCCCTCACATGCGATGGGGATTTCCAGCTCCCTAAAAATTGCCCTCGTGGGTGGGTACTTAATCCCATCAAGTACCTGTCCGGGCAAGACCCCATCCCACGACCCCTTGACATGCAATATCCCATTTTCTAACAACCGTCTCGCCAGATCCACGCCTAGCAAATCTGCGACATCATCGTCCCAGCTTTCGGATGCCATCGAAATGGTAGGAACGCTCCCATGCCCGTTCTTGGAGGGGGTCAGACGGCTGTGAGGGCCGCTGCCGACGCTCACGTCCACGATGATGACCTGTTGCTGGGTTGAGACGTCCGTGGCCACACCGCGGACCACGACCTTGGCCTAGACAACAATTAAACGAGAAAAAGACAGAGGGGAGACGTCAGTGTCGTGAGTGGCCCGAGAGGTAGTTGACATAAACTTGTGTCCTTATGGAGGATGCAAGTCAGTGCCTCCAAACTAGGGAGATGAATGACAGATCTTCCTGCGATCCCACCGCTCGCTTTGGCCCCTCCTTGACACACACATACCTTGGTCCCAAATAATGGTGCAAACGAGCGCTTCAATTCCGGTTCGGGGTGGAGCTGAATGAGGGCGTGGGCATTGCGGGAGAGGGGGCCGCCGACCGCGTTTTGCACGCGAGCCACCGAGGCCGCGTCCAAAAAGACCCCCACGAAGCCAGCCGTGTCCTTTTCCCGGTCGTCCAAGGCGTGGTCGAATACTAAGCGCTGTTGTGGGGGTGTGGTGCGCCTGAGCTGCTGCTGCCCCACTGCGTCGCAGCGGGTGCTGCTGTTGCCTTCGATATGCTTGCTGCTGAGGACCGCAGCGCCTACGCCGGCGGCTCCAAGGCGCGACGCAAACCGCAAGTGCTGAGCAAACATGGCTCTAATACTTTTTTTGGTCTGTGTGTTGTGCACGCCGATAGGTGTGTGGACGTAAGATAAGAGAGATGAGTATAGCAAGCAGGCAGCCTGAGGGCCTTGCTAGAATCCCGAAGGGACTCATTCGCGGCGGTTGTTGCCGTGGCGGCGAGTCCTACTCGCTTGTGGTTGCCCTTTGACTTCATGACTTCACTATCCCGTCAAGATCCCTACCTTAACGCACAAACTTCACGCAATAAATACCTATCGCACACAAGCACAGAGCCAGTCACCGTTCTTGTCGTCCCCACATGTCCCACGTCCAGCAAATTTAGCCCCCTCCCGAGACTCCGAAGACAAGACGCGTTGAGGAGTGCCGCCCTCCCTCCACACCATGCAGACACATGCGATGGCCTCTGATGCTGTCGTCCCTAAGGCCCGGCCACGCATAAAAAGGATGAGGCAAAGAGGGCAAGGAACGGCAGCTGCAGTAACCGGGTTGTTCATTCCTGCCGTCGGCCTCCTCGCCTTGGTTGGGGGATGTTCTAGCAGCGGCATGGTCGTGGCGGCGGTGGGCAGTGGGGGAGTGGCGTCCTGGGGAGGAGATGGCAATGCAGGGGTACGTGCAACTCTTTAAGTAGGATGATGTGTACATTTGAGATTGTACTCTGCCTGCACCTGTAACTTGTCGTCTTCGACGAGCCAAACAAATGATGAAGAAACCTGAACATGACAAAAACACTGAAACAACTCTGTGATGTCTGAATCATTATTATTTCACCTCTTCTGATATTCGCTCAGGACAAAACGAGCCTTTTGTCTCCAACCCATGGGATGGAAAAACATGCCGGTGCTTCTTCCTTTGACCCCTCCTTCCCTCCCTCTCTCGCTCCCCTTCTTCCTCCTTGTACAGGGATGGCGACCCTTACCTTCGGCTCCATACACAGCTGCTTCGGATAGCTATCCTCCTTACCCCACCAGTGGTAGCGGAAAAGAAGGGAGAGGACGAGGGGATGGGGGGCAAGTAGGAGGGGCACACAAAGGCAGTGGCAGCAGCGAGTACAGCAGCAGCGGCAAGAGCGGGAGAGGAGGGGATAGAGGGGATAGAGCACCACAACCTTCGCATTCTCACCCACCACCACCATCACGACAGCGACATTACCCGCACAACCGACCCTATCAGCAGCAGCAGCCTCCCTCGCACTTGCACCCACAGCGTCAGCAGCATCCACTGCAGCCACCAGCCTCCAAGCAACGTCCACAACAGGAGGACCACCACCAAGGAGGGCGGGGGGGAGGGAGGGAAGGACAATCTTGGGAGGGAGGGAGTGATGCAGGGGCACCAACTCCCCCCTCTCCTTCAGACGACTACTATACAGGAGGCGACCAACCGCTGCCTGGCTTTTCTGGTCCTCCACATCCTCCTTCCTCTTCCTCGCTCGCTCCCTCCTGCCCGGACGCCGACCTCGAAGCCTCCCTCCTTACCCACCCTCCTACCCCATCCGCTCTCCCTTCCTCCTCTACCTGTGGCCCCTCTTCTGCATCTCCCCCTCCTTTCGAAGGAAACGAGGACGTGAAGGCCCCCTGGCATGGAGCCGACCTCTCCGTCCTCGACAAAGAACAGTTTTTTGATGAATTAAAACGACTTTATCGGAAGAAAGTGCTGCCCTTGGAACTCGCCAGTAAATACGCGCAGTTTCATTCCGCGCCGTTGAACCCTGCGGATTTTGAAGCCAAGCCGATGGTGTTGTTGTTAGGTTCGTCTTCCTCCTTTCTTACCTTCCTCCTTCCCTTCCTCCCTCCCACCCTCCCTCCATCCTCTGAGAATCTCCAAGGCTCATGGCTGTAACGTACATGCGCCCTATTCAAGATAATGAGAAGGACATGATGGGAAACACTCTCTCCCACAGACGCAGACATGCACACAATTACACATGCATGCACGCACATGCATACCCACATTTTCTATACCCAACCACACCAACCAACAGGCCAGTATTCCGTCGGGAAGACCTCCTTCATCCGCTCCCTCCTGCAACACGACTTCCCCGGCCAGCGTGTCGGCCCAGAGCCAACCACAGATCGATTTATGGCAGTCATGCATGGGCCAGAAGCACGGCTGGTCCCAGGCCACGCCCTGGCGATGCAGGCGGATAAGCCCTTTCGGGGGGTGGCGGCTTTTGGGAACAATTTCTTGACGAAATTCGAGGCCGCGGAAGTCCCGGCGCCGATTTTAAGGTGAGGATCATGGGACGGAGAGTGGGACGGAGAGTGGACGGAGGGAGAGGTCGAGGACGAGCGGAGGTAGGAAGCGGTGGAGGGGACAGAAAGAGAGTGGTGTGGGTGTTAAGCTGCTGGACAGTTAGATGAGGAGCTAGGAAGGAGGACTCACTCGCCGACTCGCTCGACCCGCCCTCCTTCCCTCCCTCCCTCCCTCCCTCCCTCCCTCCCCTGTTTGCAGAAATATCACGTTGATCGACTCGCCGGGGATTTTGTCGGGGGAGAAGCAGCGCTTGGGCCGAGATTATGACTACCAGGTGAGCGGGGTTGAAGGAGGGAGGGCATGTACACACGTTGTATTTGATCTTGAGTGAATGAAAAAGGATTTTTTGTTTTTCAAGTACTCCATTTAGTTTAATTTAAAATAAACAAACTCAACGTTTTCTGTCAAAATTCTTGGAATGATGAAACCCAATGCTGGCACCAATCTGAGTGCGTCGCCTCATTCGATGCCCGATAATGAACAGCTACTTGGCTCCTACCGCAATTGCGAGTCTCTGACTAAGGAACAATAATGTACGAAATCATGAGTTTAGAGTATAAATCAAAATTCTCGGCTGAAACAATCATACCTTCCCTCCATCTTTCCTGTATCCCTCCCTCCCTCGGGTCTCCAGGCTGTCATCCAATGGTTCGCTGACCGGGCCGACCTTATCATCATCATGTTCGACGCCCACAAGCTCGATATTTCCGACGAGCTCCGCGTCGTGATGGATGCCCTCCGCATCCACCAAGACAAAATACGGATCTTGCTCAACAAAGCCGACCAAATCGACTCCCAACAACTCATGCGTATCTACGGTGCCCTCATGTGGTCCCTTGGAAAGGTGGTCAACACCCCCGAGGTCTGTCGCGTGTACATCGGCTCATTCTGGGAACATCCGCTGAAGCACTCCCAAAACCGCTATCTACTCGAAAAGGAAAAGGCGGATTTGTTGGGGGAGCTTGGTGGATTACCCCACAACGCCGTAGTGAGGCGAATCAATGAACTGGTCAAACGCGCGAGGTCCGTCAAGGTGCACGCGTATTTGATCCACTATCTCCGAAAGCAAGTCCCGACCGTGTTTGGAAAAAGTGAGAAACAAGCCAAGTTGCTCCAGACACTACCCAGAGAGTTTGTGGCTTGTGCTCGACGGTATGGCTTGCCCCTAGGGGATTTCCCGGATATCAATAAGTTTCGGGCGCGTTTGGGGGAGGTGAAGGATTTGAGGTAGGAGGGGAAAGGCGGGGGGGAGGAGGGAATGATTTTCGCATTTCCACTCAGGTACATTCACTCATACCCTCCCTCCTTCCCTTACTCCATTTTTTACAGGAAGTTTCCTAAATTAGACAAAGCGATGGTGTATGAAATGGACCGCGTCTTTTCTCACGACATTCCCAAGCTGTTAGAGAAGGCGAGTCGCCGGCCGGAACATGGGGAGGGTGCGTGGGAGGGAGGATCTGATCCTTATAGACGGGGGGGGCGACGGTGAGGAAAGAGAGAGAGTCTTCCCCTCTGGTGAGTGTACAAATTGAAATTTTGATCGTATCCCTAACCCAGGTAATTTAACTATAATGATCTGACGAATGAAGAGTTAAAAGGAAGAGACGACATTTTGTGTCCTCTCCTTCCCGGTGACGGGAGTAACGGCAAGGGAAGCATTAAATGCGCCACAATAAAAGCAAAGCAAACACGAAGGGATATGAGAATATGAAGGAGAAATGAATACAGAATTGATTTCACACACGCAAACCACAGTCCAGCAGGACGGATGACGTTTTCCGGACTGTCACTTTCAATTTTCTCCCCGTGTTCTCTCGTGCCATTTTTGTGTTTCATGACAACTCTCGGATGCATTCGCACAATGCCCCTGTAGCAGAATTCCCCCTTCGTGTTGTCTCACCTGATCTTCCTGGGACTTTAAATTATTTTCCTTTTTCGTCCTTTCGGTGCCGTGCGTTCTTGCGTTTTCTTTCCTTTTTTTTCCTTCCCTCCTTTCCATCCCCCCCCTAATTACTTTTTCTTCTGTCCGGTTATCACCCCAAACTTAATCAATCCTACTGAGTACCCCACCATCATGTACAATATCGCCAACGCCCCCTTCCGTACCGTCTCGCTGGTGAACAGCACCTTGATACTTTTCCAATTCAAGCAACTCACGAGCACTGCCGGCCAAAACGGCTTCACGACCTGAGTCCAATCCGCCGTCTTAATTCCCTCTAACCCCTCCTCCTCCGCCAGAGCCACGTACCTATTCATACTGACCCACGGCGGCAAAAAATAAATCGAATTGATCAATTTGAGCAACCCCCTCTCAAATCTCGTCAATTTCTCCCCGTCTTTTAAATTGCGATGACACCAAGTCACTACGACAATTCTTCCCCCGGGCGCCGCCACCCGGACCAATTCTCTCATGAACTGCTTCTTATCCGGCATATGCTCCCCACTCTCCATACTCCACACCAAATCAAACGTCTCTTTTTGGAAAGGCATCGCCAGAGCATCCGCTACCGAAAATTTCGCCTTATCTTCTAACCCGGCCTTCTGCGTCAAAAACTGCGCTCGTCGACATTGAAACGGACTCAATGTGATCCCCCTAACCTGAGCTCCGTACTTTGTCGCCAAAAATCGGGACGACCCTCCAATTCCGCACCCCACATCCACCGCCCGCTTCACCCCGCTGGTTGTCACATCGCCCACCCCTGCAAACTTCAGGGACTCTTCAATCATGTCAACTTGCGCTTTTTGATGATTCTTCTCCTTGCCTGTGTAGTAATAGCCGTGGTGCAAATGCTCTCCCCATACCTCTTCCCAAATGGCAGTGGACTCGTCATAAAAGGTCGCGATCCCGTCTTTAAGCTCTGTGCCCACGCCAAAGTCACGGTACTTGAGGGGGTTCAGCTTGTCGAAGAAATGGGAGAAGCCTTTCCTTTTTGGGGGGCTTGGGGAGGACGAGGCGGAGGAAGAGAGGGGCGTGTTGGAAGTGAACGACGCTGGACATGATGACGAGGAGGGTGGCGAAGAGGAGGAGACCTGTTGGGGGTTGCCACTGCCACGGCTGCTGCTCCCGAACAAAGGACTGGTCGGCTTGGGGGAAGGTGTGGAGAATGCCTGGGTCAAGGCCATGCTTCCGACGAGAACGACGGTAGTGGTCAACTTCATAGTATGTTTTTCGAAATTTCCTTGTGGCGCCTAGAGCCGAGGCGGACGTGCGGGCGGTGAAAAATGCGTCGAAGCTTTGTCTGAGTGTGGGGACGGGGGCCGGGGCAGCCTGCCAGTGAGGAGGGGAGCGGATGAGTTCTGCTACTATAGAAAATTATGCCTGGAGCCTGCCGTCAATACGATGATGAGACTAAAACCATCTGCTCGTTCTCCTACGCTTGCTGTGCATGTTGGTAGAGTGGTTGCCTTTTGACGGACTGGGCGCGCACACGGGCCAGAGATATCGCCGACAAGAGCGAGTCATCTCGGCTTCTCTAATCATATTCCCTGGCCCCCTTTTCCACTTATTTCTTCACCACTACATCTCTGGCGTGCACAGGACGCAAGCTGTTGGTCTAGGGACAGCAGCAGCAGCAGCAGCAGCCGGTGGGCATCATATCATGCGGCGCGAGGATGAGGAAAACGCGCACTTGGTTCTGAATTCTAATCGCAGCGGAGCTAGTACGCAACACCCGCAGTCTTACGGTGCCTTTGTGAAGAGCACGAACCGCAGCAGCCTAGACACGGCCTCGCTCCGCGGAGATGGGACTAGTCTTCCATCATCGCGGCTGCCCCGGCTTCGCGAGCATTGGCCCGTCGTAATGGAAATGTTGGCCTCCTATGTCCTCGGCCTGGCAGGGTACAGCAGCCACAGCAGTCCATGGACAATGGGGCTCGTTTTTGCGGGGCTGGCACACGCGGCGTCGACGGCGTCTGTAAGCGGGGGGGCGAGCGCGAGCGGCTCTTATTATGTGTGCGGTAATCCTCTCTTGACCATGGGTCAGCTGTGTCGAGGATATGTCAGCCTCCCCCGCGCCGTGCTTTTTTGGAGCGCGCAATTTTTGGGGATTACCCTCGCAACGCTTACTTCCACTGTGAAAAATGGCCAGGGTCATGCCCATGCCGCGGTACCAGGGGGGCTGGGGGTGATCGCACCACTCACTTCCTGCCAGACTCAATCATGGGGGAATGCCCTATTTCTCCTTTCCCTTTTCTCCAGCGCCTTCGTGTACGTCGGCTTGGCCGCGTGGGATTCCATGGCATTAGCACTGGAAGCATGCTGCTCGTTCTACGGACTTGCTACAGGTGCTGCATACGCCTCTGCTGTAGCCTCGGTTCAAAGTCGAGGGATGGCCTCGGGTCTTCTCAATCCCTGGATGGGAGTCTTAGGCTTGATATATCACGCTACTACCTCCCCCTCAGCCTCCTCCGCGTCTCCTATCGGTCTTGCTGGACATTCGACCACTCTTGCTCCAAGCAACATGGCATGCGATACACTCTTCATCCTAGGTCCGATCCTCGGGGCCCTCCTTGGCGTTTTTCTCTCATGGCTAACCAGCTTAAATGGCAGCGAGAAAGAAAGTTTTCTGCGTTCACTCTCACCAATAGCGCCCCTGCTCGTCGAGACGCTTGGAGTGATGTACCTCGTCGTCACCCTCGGCGCAGCACACCGAGGCTGGACAACAGGTGCTCTAGCCCTCGCCCTTACTCTTTGTGCATGGCGTCGGTCTGGCGCTCAGTTTAATTCGAGTATCACTCTGGTGATATTCTTGTTGAAGAGGCAGATGTTTCGGTGGACTTCCCTTCTCTTTTATGTACTCGCCCATTTGGTTGGGGCGTTGCTGGGTGTGTGTTTGCTCTTGCTTCTTCCGCCGTCGAGGGACATGCCCCCCGTTTCTATCCTAGAAGAGCCTGTGGTGTTGGGAGCGCGGAATGCACTGATGCTCTTTGCATTCACGACTGCGTATTTATGTGTGTTTGTGGCCAACACAGACGCGGAGTATGATGAGGGCTTTCTGCATCCGGCTTTGATGGTGGGGCTGACGATGACAGGTTTATTAGGGGCCATGGCTTGCAACAGTGACGCGGATGTGTTAGAGACCGGGCTTTTCAACCCATCGGTGACTCTGGTGTTGTGGACCGCGTCGAGAGCCAGGGTAGGGACGGTATTGCTGGGGGTGGGGATGCAGTTGTTGGCGACTGCGGGGGCCTTTGGTATCTTTTGGGGGAACGCCCAGATGTCGTTGTGAGGTTATAGGAGGGAGACAGGCAGGCAGGGAGGCAGGGAGGGAGGCAGGGAAGGAGGCAGTAAGTTGTATATGTACTTGATATGGATGCTGGGAAGTCAACTCAAGAGACTGATTTTTTGTTTTATCTTGGGGCAGGCAAAATAAGCAAGATAGAATGGGTAAGTAGACGAAATGTGACGACGAGAAGACGACGATGCTGCCTTCGGCCTATGACCTAAAGCTCATTATTATTATACGTATATAAGGACGATAGGAAAAAATGAAGTACCATCCTTAAAAATCCAAAATTGCGGAGGGGGAATGGAGATCTTGCTTGCATTTTCGCTTGCCATAGCTTGTCGCGTGCTGGTTCAGTCGCTCGGTTATCACATGTCGGGTTTTCTTCTTCTGGTCGTTCGTTTTCAAACTCAATTCCTGCTTCCCCTTCTTTATCGCCGTCTTCTTCTTCGACCTCGTGCGCCTGCGGAAGGCAGGAATCAAGGTCGGGAGGAAGACAGGGAAAAAGAAAAGAATGTAATTCATCCAAGACCTAAGCCCAACAACCCAACGCAAACTCCTTCCCTCACACACACTCACGCTACCCCCCTATCGTCGTCGTATGTATCCTCTACCTTCACGTTATGCACCCCTCCTTCGCTCTTCCTCCAAATTCTTCTTTCATGTTCTATAAGTCTCTCTTTCATGGTCGAAGTCTTTTCATATCTGTCATTCCCATCGTCGTTGTGGCTTGCACTTTACGTATATAGCGACTATAGCTTTAGACGCAGGATGCGGGCAGCAGGAGCAGCCCTGGCGGTGGAGGGAGACATGAAAAGCTTAGAAGGCACCCTGGCCGTCATTGAAGGGGCTCAAGTGGCCGCTGTTAGAGAGGAAGGGGAGAAAGGGGAAGTGGGTTGGCGAGTGTTGGTGTATGTATGCGCATGAAAAATGTCATACACACTATTTCTCCTTCCTGTCCACTCGCCCTTGTCTCCACTCCTGGGCTCTCTTCCTACTTGAACTGACCTGTTGATCTGCTCAAGCACACCCTGGTTCGTGAGCGCCTCTTGGATCAGCATGCCCGCCACCGACACCATCGCCAATCGTCCGTTCTTGATCTCCTTCAACTGCAACTCGTTGAACGCATCCTCCGTCTTGGGCGCCAGGTTGAGGGGGTCAAATCCAAAGTCCCCCGGGGCCTTTCCCTCGTTCGCTGCCAAACCTGCAACTTCAATCGCGCCAATCGCAATCAAAATCTGAGCAATCGCCTGAGGCCGCTCCGCCGACACCTGGAAGAGAGCATCAAGGCCCTTGGGGTTGCTGAACACATCGTCCGGCAAGTGGAAGGCAGATTGGACGAACAACCCAAGGGCTGCCAACATGCAAATACGCCCGTGTTTGAGCTCGGCCGAGCGGTACCAGGCCAAGCCTTCGGGGTCGCGCTCCGCGGCTAGGTTCCAGGGGTCGAATCGAATGGCCTCCACATCGGAGCCGATCAACCCACCAGCAAAGTCAGGGTTAGACAAGGGTGCGGCCACCTTCTTGACAGGCACCGCCTTTTTGACAGCGGCGGTTGCAGCCTTCTTGACGGGCGCCGCCTTTTTAACAGCGGCGGTTGCAGCCTTCTTGACGGGCGCCGCCTTTTTAACAGCGGCGGCTGCAGCCTTCTTGACGGGCGCCGCCTTCTTGACGGCGGCTGCAGCCCTCTTAGGGGTTACCTTAGCCGGGGCGGCCTTGCCTGCGGGCTTGGGGACGGACACACCGCCTTTCTTGCCGAAGTTCAAGAACATAGTGGTGGGGGTGGCAGGGGAAGCCTTAGTGGGTGCGGCGAAGTTCTTGCCCATGAATCCACCCATGAAGGCAGAGGCGGGGACGGCAGCCAGGGCCAGGGTAACAAGGGATGTCTTCATCTTAGGAGGTGGGGTCGTCTGGAAAGGATTAAAACTGTGGTTTGGTTGCGATGTGTGGTGAGAAAGGGGAAGAAGGAGAACCATGCATCTCTGAGAATGAGGACGACGCCGTATGTGGGCAAAGGTCTATTCCAACCATCCGCGTGGTAGGCAAACGCATGGAGCATGGTGCTCATACTCCGATCATTTCTGTGCATGCCCTGGAACAAGGCCAGATGGCCGTGTCTCGTCCCAAAGAAAGGCGTGCTGCAGTGCTGCTTCTTGAGGTCGCACCCTTCCCTGGTCCATCCCCGTAGACCTTACACCCATCAACAGGCATCACACATGCACCAACGCAGCCGCTCCCATATATTCAGCTTCAGTTTATTCGTCCGCTCATGCCCGCCCCATGTCTATCTTATGTGTGTGTGTGCTTGGTCGTGGGGGTGAGGAGTCTCCGTTTGGATCGAAAGAGACTGGAGAGGAAACGAGGCGCAGGGGAGGCTGGGCTCGAGTTGTGGGCGTGTCAAATCCGAAGCATCAACCCACAGAGTCACAAACATACCACCGATGACGTGTCAAGACTAGAGGCTATCTTTCGGGAACTGGGTTTGAACAAGGAAGCAAAATAGGTCTCTGCTTGAACAGGTAGAAGATAAATCTTAGGGGGCTTGAGCAGGGCAACGGCCGCCGCTCAGAGGCAAAGGATGAGACTTTGCGAACCGGGATGAGAGAACGTCTTCGCCCCTTTTTGTTCACTTCGTGCTTCCTTCTTTTTTGTTTGGCTTTCCTCTTTCCTTATTCGTTGCAATGAAGTCGATATAATTCTCACTATGACTCACATTTGGAGGTCTATTGGTGCTGCCGTCGACGTCGGGGCCCCGCTCTCGCGTCCTCCTTCGTCTTTCTCTCCCTCCAGGGGGGTACGCAGCGGGGGGAAAAGGTGTAAATTGCGAATGTTAAAGCCCAGTCTCTTTTCATCACCCTCTCCAAAATAATCCGGCAATCTGGACTTTCGTCGATGGTCGATGGGGATGGGCGGCTTCAGTTGGATGCCTCCAGACTCTTGCTCGACGGCACCACTAGCAGGGTAAGTGGCCCCCTTCATCCCGCGCGCACCACCGCAGCCGGTAGATGCCATGTTGCCAGAGCTGCTGCTTGTCGAATCAATGATAACGGTTCCATGCACAGAGCCATGACGTTGAAAATGTGTGGAATCTCTCTTCCCTGAATCTCTTGATTTAGCTGCCCCCTCGCCGCTCCCCTGGGAGCTTCCAGTGATCACGCTAATGGTGCCCGCCCGTCCTACATTTTTGCGGGTTAACAACATCGAAGGTGAGGAATAACGTATCTTCGCCGATGCTCCTTGTCGTTGCTTTTTGGTACCGTCCACATCCATGAGTGCGGCCAAAAGGATCCTCCTCCGGTCCTCCATGTCCTCCTTCTCTTCCTCCTCGTCGGCCCTCGCGCCGCTAATATCACGGCTCCCTCCGCTACTTGTTTTCCTACCTTCCCCATAGGCCATGGCAGAGGGGCTTTTTAAGGCGGCCTGTACACGCTCCAGCTTTTGGTTGAGGATGACGCGGCGCGGAGGGGATTTGGGTGATCCTTTCCGTCGGACGCTTTGTTGTTGCCCAAAGCTGTCGCCTCGACGAGAAGCTAGTGCAGCGGCAGTGGTAACATTTCTTTCCACTTCTTCCTGGCTCAGCAGCTGCGGGCTCGGTGACTCGCCTTGCGAAATATTGAGCTGCCCAGAGATCATGCCTCGTCCGTCAGCATTTCCAAAGAGGTCGCCAGGAGGAATGAGACGCCTAGGCAATTTCCGGCGGACCCACTGCCACTTCCCGTCTAAATCCATAATCAAAATTTGTTGAGCTCCCTATCCTGGAATTTTGGCCTGATTTGGGGCGTGTGTGCGGGCGGGGTAAGTGCAAAAACGAACCTAAAAACGCTCGACGAAAAGAGAAGACCGTTGGTTGACGTCGGCTGCAGGGGGCAAACCTGGTCATCAAGGCCCCACGGCTGACAAGAATAAAATAGCAACAAAATAATTGACCCCTCCCAAAAAAGGGGCGAGTTTTGATTAGTCGCTGACATATAGCGCCCCTTGGGTGGCAACGGCGACCGGTCACACGACCTCATACTCATGCAACACTCATGCAACCAAGACATATGCCACACAACACCTGTACGCCTCAGCAAGCCCTTTTTTTCCGATCCACAGGGTACGTGCTGTGCCGCAACTGCTTCCGACTTCTCCCTTCTCTGTGCTGCCCGCACCAGCATCCTTCGAGGGTCGCACAATACACGCAAGCCGCCGCAGAGAACAAGCGAGAGATCGATCTCTCCTTTTGCGACACACCCGTTCGGCCAACCTCGGACATACAGACATGGGTTTGCCGGGCCATGAGGAGCTTATTAATGCTGTCAAATTCACGCCGAATGGACGATTGGTCGCCTCGGCCAGCGACGACCGGACGGTATGTGCTATTGCATCAATGGAGGGAGGGGTGATGATTACGTGTGGCAAGTTCCATGTTGGGAAGGAAGATTCAAAGAAAGGCAGGAATGTGGGTAAAACAGAAGTATTTGGCATCATGCTTAACCACGAGGGTGGTGGAGTATATTCGCTTTGACAGCCCTCTTGCTTGGCGCTGTGTGTGTCGCCATCTCTCTCCACATGTTGAAGCGCAGGACTCCCCTGCTCATGAGCACACAGCATACACATAAACGAGCACCCTCCCCACTCTATCGCATCGACTCATTAGGTCCGCATCTGGAACGCTAGCACAGGGTCCTGTGTCAGGATACTGCGGGGCCACACGTCCATGGTCCGCAGTCTCGCCGTCATGCCGGATGGAAATCGTGTTATTTCCGCTGGCACTGACGGCACTTTAAGGCTGTGGGACATTGAGACGGGGCAAAACCTGGCGGTAGTGGGCGGACGTTTGGGCCACGTGTTGTCCTTGATTGCCTTGCCGGATAGACGATGTGTGGTTTCTGGGGATTATGATAGGGTAGGTGCGTGTGAGACGCAAGGAAATGTGAAGGAAGTTTGGAAGCTGTATGGACCTCTCTCTCCTTTTTCCTTCGCCGTTCGTATCGTGGTTACTTATCATCTTTCATTGTTTCTTATCTGCTTGCCCGACCCCACAGCACGTTAAAGTTTGGGACCTCTCGGCCTCGACGTCTTTTATCGCCAAGGTGGGTGCCTCCACCCATCCCGCTGAAATCCGCGCCATGACCGTTTTTCCAGGCACAACGCACATCGCTGTCGGTTACATGGGGAATGAAGAATGTACAGAGATTAGGGTGTGGGATGCTGTAGGACAAGGAAGGATAGGAGGAGGAGGAGGAGGAGGAGGAGGAACGGAGGGAGGGAAGGTGGTGGAGGTGCCCCCGTTGTGGAGTGTGCCTGGGCATGATGACACGGTAGTGAGCTTGGGGGTTATTGGCGGGGAGGGATTGGTGTCGTCGGGGTATGATCGGACGGTACGTCTAGAACAAGAAAGAGCCGATCGGGTTTGCGAGATTGTTGACTCGGATATAGAGGGTGCACGAGAATTGGTATATATATCAGTGTAGATCTCCAATTTGGACTCAGAGAATTACATAAAACAGGTACGAGTCTGGACCCCATCCTCCCCTTTAGCACGTGCAACATGGTCCACACCAAAGGAGAAGGAAGAAGCCAGCCTCGTCATCCATTCGGGACAGAACATCGCCATGGCAGCCGTAGCTTGGGAGGATGGTAGGGGGCTGGCCTACGGATGTGATGGTAAGTCCGCCCTTTCTCCGGAAGATTATCAATACTAGAATAATTCTTCATTTGCGTGGTTTCGGACTCTATGATTTCTTGTTTTTTGTGAGTAATTCGCCACCAAGCTTTATTTGCTTACTTACCCGACACACACACCCCAAAAAATACTAACACAGACGGGAGCCTTCACATTTGGGACCTGAAGCGACGGCGTGAGGCACTGAGCCACCCACAACGGCATCCAGATGGGGTAAAGGCCCTCGATATCTCATACGATGGCAACACTTTGTGCTCTGCGGGTGCTGACCATGCCATTCGTCTTCTGCAAACAGGCGCGACCTGTGACGCTGCTCCCTAAGGGGGATGTAGTTGGTACAGCATCTGCGCATTAAACCCAACGGAATATGGCAGAGGGGCGAGCATTGAAAAAGAACTGTCGAGCCTGTACATAGGTAGTAGAGAGCGGTGTTGTGGCATTTAAAAAAGCGACACGCAGACATACAGACATGCACAAACAAAGGTTGGCAAGTTTATGTGCCTGGACAGGCTTGCTTGGCTTTTCGTCAGTGAGTCTCTCGGATTCGAGGTGTTGGATCATGTCGCCTCGTAGGAGTCGTTTGCAAGATGGACTTTGGACTACCGTTGGTGGTATAGATATAAATATTTTGTTCTTGTCTCTTGCTTCTTTTCAGGACGTGCTCCTCTTGACCTCCTCCCCGGTGTCCGTCTCTAAAGCGCGAGATCATCGGACGCTTTGGCTATTACCCCTATCATACTCCTCACTTCAAAACTCACAACCCGCCCATGCACTCATAAACACGACATAAGCAACTTATGCACGCTGGTATATGGGTTGCTTGTCCGCAGCACCTCTCCTCGTCGCGCACGTAAGCCTCCAAGTTGCTGATCGCGCCAACACGGGCCATAAACTCTAGCTAGCAGCACAATGTCGGAATGCAACCATGCCACTGTAACCGCGCCGATCCCGCCTGCTTCAAGGGCATCATCATGCTCCGTTTCTCCACCGCGAGGCAGCGCCCTGCGGGAATCCCACATGTTTGCCTCCAGCGGCACCACCATTTCCACAACTACAACCAACGGGAACGGCCTCTCCTCCACCGCCGCGTTAATGGCCTATAAAGCCTATGAGGTGGAGGCCGAGGATGCAGGCATGGGCAGCGGTGCCATTCAAGGGCTCCAGTCCTCTTCCGTAATTACCCCTCTCGTGGCCAGTTTAACCTCTCCCGTGCAGCACCAGGACCACCAACAGCAGCAGCCGCAGGCGCATCAACAACAACAGCAGCAGCAAGCATATCAATACCACTACCAGTTTCCGCCTTACCCATCCCAACAACAGCATCAGCAGTATCAGCAGTATCAGCAGCAGCAGCTACAACAACCTCCTCCACAATACCAGCAGCAACAGCACCATCAACAGCACCAACAACAGAGGCAGCAACACCAACATCAACCATCCTTTCAGCACTATCAGCAGCAGCAGTTACCACTTCCACCGCAGCAGCAACAGGAGCCGTCGCCAGACCCTACCTCAGATTCAATGCAGTACATGAAGCCCGACCAACTAGTAGGTAGGTCAGTTCACCCACTAAAATCTATTTATTTTTCTCTTTCCTTATTTTTGCATCCTCGATAATTACCTACAATTTTTATTGCTGTTACGAATAGAAAACCTTGTCGAACAGTTCTGGGTCTCCGAGGCCACCAGAATCCGCCAAATTGACCCCTCGGCCACGGATCTCCGCCTGCAAGAGCTGCCCCTCGCCCGGGTGAAGAAAGTCATGAAACAAGACGAAGAAGTGCATGGGTCCCCTAAAGTCCTTATCAGCATGGAAGCCTTAGTAATAATGGCCAAAGCATGTGAGCTCTTTCTGTTGGAACTTACTTTAAGAGGATGGCAGATGACAAAGCATAATGCCCGGCGGACCCTGCAAAGAGTAGATTTGGCCCAAGCAATCATAAAGTGCGATGTGTTTGATTTTTTGATTGATATTGTCCCGAGGGATCAGGCCATTCCCACGACACGGGCTTACACCAGGCATGCCCCTGCAATTGATGCTGTAGCTATTGCTACTGATTATGACATAGGGGCAGAAGCGGATGGGAAAGAGGAAGTGGAGGGAAAAGGGAGGGAGGGGAGGGTGGATGGTGGTGCTACTGCCAGTGGCACAGGGAGTGGAATGCCGGATGGGGAGGGAGGAGGGGGGGCGGGGAGGGGAAGTTGTGGAAAAGAGGGAGTAGAAAGTGGAGGAGGAGGAGGGGGGGGAAGAGGAGGAGGAGGAGGAGGAGGAGGAGGAGGAGGAGGAGGAAGAGGTG
>Ga0160420_100466_pt1 | contig 17534 bp, 21 predicted proteins | sample CelAP2metagpilot_FD_108197 | JGI IMG/M metagenome (GOLD analysis project Ga0160420, IMG submission 108197) | Phycosphere-associated microbial communities from algal ponds in Kailua-Kona, Hawaii, USA - Cellana AP2-5-5 metagenome pilot | ecosystem: Engineered > Artificial ecosystem > Aquaculture >... | reverse complement strand
CCCCCCTTCCCCCTCCCCCTCCTCCTCCTCCTCCTCCTCCTCCTCCTCCTCCTGACCCTCCATGACATGCCGCAGCAGACTTCCTCTCCTCACTACACGTCTCTTCTCCTCCCCTACTCCCTCTTCTTCGTCACTGCTGCTACTCTCCTCAACCTCCTCCTCCTCCTCTTCCTCCTCCTCCTCCCCCTCCTCCTCCTCCTCCTCTTCTTCTTCTTCTTGTTCTGCCTCTTCCATGTATTGTCTGTTCTTCCTCCTTCCTCTCCTCTCTCCCCCTCGTCCTCGCCTCGGTTTGGTCACAGCCTCCGTCTTCCTCCTCCTCACATTAACCCGACGAGGGACATAAATGGATGCAAGGCCGCCCTCCTGCCACGGAGAAAAAGAAGGTAGGAAATGAAAAAGGGAGGGAGTAAGGGAAGGAGGATGAGGAAATCATGGAGTGGAAGCGTGGGAAAGAAAGGGAGGGAGGAAGGGAGGGAGGGAGGCAGGGAGGGAGGGCCAGGGCCGTACCTCATCGTCCGAATAAGCTTCGGCGATGCGTTCCGAGCGACGACGACGGAGGGAGGGATCATCCCTCCCTATCACCTCCACCTCCTCCTCAGGCAAGAGGCGGAAGGTCGGACAATGCACGAGGGAGGGAAGGAGGAAGGGGGAGGTGTCCTGGGCAGCGGCAGCAGCGGCAGCAGCGGCTTCTGATTTAAGTGCGGGAAGGAAGGAAGGCAGGGAGGGAGGGAGGGAGGGAGGGAGAGAGGGTGAGTAGGAATAGAGGTCATGACAATAGGGCCAGATATCCCTCTCTCCCTCCCTCTCTTCTCCCTTCTCTCTCTCCTTCCCTCCCTCCTTCCTTCCCTTCCTCACCTTTCCGGAGCTGCTTGGCTGCCACATTCCGCTTCACCACCGCACTTATCGATCCTTCCTCCTTCCCACCCTCCCTCTCTCCCTCTTCCTCCTCCTCTCCGCTGAGTATAAGCAGGGTTATCTTGCTCGTGGCCGTGAGGGGAGGGAAGGAGGGAGGGAGGGCGAGGAAGGCTGCCTCAGAGAGCCCGAACCTGGCTTTGCACGACAGCGAGAAGGCGAGGGAGGAAGAGGAGGAGGAGGAGGGGGAGGTGGTGGGTCGAGATCGTTTCAGGCCGCTCATGGTTGGTGAAGGGAGGGGGGAGGGGGAGGGGGAGAGGGAGGACGGTTGGCAGGAAGGGGCGCGATTTTCCTTGCCACTCATTCGGTGGCCAGGGACACGGCCTTGGGGGTGTATGTATGCCGCTGATGATGCTGCTGCTGCTGCTGTTGTTGTTGTTGCTGCTACTGCTGCTGCTGCTGCTGCTGTCGTGCCACCATATCGCCTTCCCCCCCTCCTTCGATGTCTCTCCTTCAAAATTTGCCGCGGTTCCTCCTCCTCTTCTTCCTCCTCCTCCTCTTCCTCCTCAACCTCGGGCTGCTCTTCATGGTAATACCGTTGCCGAAGATATCTCGGCCTCTTCTTTCTCCCTGCTCGCCCTCCCTCCCTCCCCTCCTTCCTTCCTCCATGGTTGGGATGGTGAGAGACGGAGGCCACGAGCACTGCGGCACCTGCCGAGCCTTTTCGACGATGGGAAGGGAGGGAGTGGGGGAGAGAGGACAAGTGCAAGGTCCGTGCTCCGTAGACTGCGCTGCGTTTGCCGCTGGTGCCAGTGGTGGTGGAGGAGGAGGAGGGTTGGGAGGGAGGAAGGGATGGGGGAAGGGAAGGACCACGCGTGAAGGGGGAGAGGATGGTGTTGAGGATCATGCCGGTCAGGCCCTGGAGTTCGTCAGGAGGGGAGGAAGGGATGAAGGAGGGAAGGAGGGAGGAAGGGGTTAAGGGAGGGAGGGAGGGTTAGGGTCCTCCACAGGGAAGGGAGGGGAGGGGTGGGTGCGAGGGGTGATGGGAGAAATGGGTAAGAGGGCCAGGCCACGCACCATTCCTCAAGGTGCTTTCAGAATGCCCTTTGTTTTGCTTCCCAGACCTCTGTGCGAGAAGTAAGGCGCGGGACCTATTCCCTCTCGCTCCACGATACGGCACAACTATTCTTTTTCACCCTGCTGACGACTATTAGGCTTAGGCTGTGCTTCCTGCTGGTAGCTCACGTCCTGTGCTGGAGACAGACCGACCACACCACACCAGACGCAAGACCGCTCCTCCTTGCTACTACCGGCGCTGCTGGGCTGGCGCCGCGGTTGGCGCTGCAGCTGGTGCTGCTGCCTGTATGCAGTCGTAATGGCATGAAGGAGAGGTGAACGGTGAGGAAAATCATCAGAAACCGACCACGGTTTTGGACATGGGAAACTAGATGGCTTTATGTCCGCCGCGCGCCATCCCTTCCACTTGCCAGACGTAACGTTTGCTTATTTTCATACGGCGTCATTGGGTACGGTGGATTTGTTCTCTTGGAACCAGAACATTTGCGCTCGGAAGCGAGCAGCCGAGACAGACAAGACAAGGGAGAGGAAGAGGCGCTTTTTCCTTCTGATGACTCGTAGCTGCTCTTTCTTCCTCCCTCCCTGTATGGCCTGCCTAGAACCGCCCAAGCCAGCACCACCGCGCTTTTCTCGTGGCATATATATCCTGAGTCCACCCCCTTGAGACAGGAGTTGGGTGAGTGTGTGTCGGCATGATTGGAGACCCGTAAAGTGGAGTGAGAAGATGCGTGAGCTGCTGGTCGCTTGACTTGAGATGATGCAGCTGTAATGATGAAAAAGGCCTCGGTTTTGCATACGCAGGTTGCATGCAGTTCTAGAGGTATTAGTACTACACCGCTGGCAATCCCAGTTTTGACTTGTCGTTGCCTGAAAGGAGAAAGCAATCAGGGAAGCACGACGAGCCGGCTGCACCCAAAGGAAGATAAGCCCCTCATCCCAAGCTTTTATCCAAGGCCCTTTTTGACGTGCAACAACTTTTACCCCCCAACACACGATACGACTTGCAGTGCAGGCGTGTACTTGCGCACGTTTTTAAAAAAAAGAAACGCCAAAAGCTCCATGAACAAGCACACAAATTTGCCCTGGTTTTTAATCTTCTTTCCTACCGCTATACAAGTCCTCATTGTGACTTGTAACTGCCTCCCCGTCTCTTCCTCCTCCTTTTCACAACGTAACCACATGCAGCCTTGCTTCCATGCCTTTCCTCCCGGTGCTACTCGTCGCTCTCCTATCCTTCTTTCCTCTCTCATCCGTCGCTAAAGGAGAACAAGGCGTCGTCGAGTCCCTCTACTGCGCCCCACTAGTCGTCCTTCCTCCCTCCCCTCCCTTGCCTCCCCACCTTCCACCAGTTGGCCGCCTCTGGACCGTCGCCTGGCAGGGCGAGACACAGGGCTACATACTGTCCTCCACCCCCTCCTCTATGGACCCCAAGAGGAGGCTGCTTGCTCAGGGCCTCATATCGAATGCCTCGGTGAACCATTCGGGATGGTGGCAGTTGGCCATAAGCACGGACATCGACCTCGATGACCACAAGGACGAAGGCGCGGAATACAAGGAGAAAGGCGATTTGGGAAGAAGCCATGATAAGACCATCGGTTTAAGGCATCAGAACAGGGACGGCGACAACAACAACAACGGCAAAGACGACGGCAAAGACGACGGCAAAGACGACAACGAACACGCTGCTTGGATCCTGCGACGGTGGTATGCAGCCGGACTCGTGGAAGGTTATGTGACTGCGCCCCTGATGGCCGAGTACGCCTTGAATGCCAAGCACTCTCTCTTTGGTGCCCACCACTATCCCAGGTCAGAAACGGGACAAAATTGACATCTTTTTGATGTGTGCTTGTTTGCTGCTTTTCCGTACATTTCTCCCATGATTCCTTCTTCCATTCCCTCCTCCATCCAATACGCATCACCCCTCCTTTCTTTCTTTCAGCGATGGTCTCTTGGATTTCTTTGAGGAAAATTGGGCCTATGTCCGCTCTCAAATCAACTTCTACTATGGTCGGTATCACGAGCAGCAGCAGCAGCAGCAGCAGCACACCGAGGGAGAGATAGAGGAGGAAACGAATGACAAGACGGTTGAAAGGAACTACTGGCTAGGAGCCGCGGCTGTGCTTGCTCAATTTCAAGGTACGGTTGTGACACTTTGAGATGTGGGCATGTCTACAATGGCCCATTTCCTCCCACCTCTCACCTCACTTTTCATCCCTCCCCCCCCCTCGGTCCCTCTCTTCCGCATCTCCCCATCCTCCAGGCCTCGTGGCAGGATACCACGCCACGGCCACGCATGCCCAACACGCCCCCCTCTCCGCCCTTGAACTCTACCTCCTCAATGCCTACGGCGATATCTTTGATCTCTCTGCCCTCTTTCCCCCTCAACGCGGAGCGCCACCCTCTCGGCTGGGACGGTGGTTGGGAGGGAGGGAGGGAGGGAGAAAGGCAGGAGACGAAGAGGTGGAAGAGGAGAAGGAAGGTCGGGGGACAGCTGTGTGGGAGAGCAGAGATAATGACCGCTGTAGTGTTTTGATCAAAGGAACGAAGGGGAAAGAGGTAAGTGTGTGACTTCCGTCACCACACTCACTAAGTTCACTACAAATAACAGAGGTTCGGGCACCTACCCCCTTTCCTCCCTCCTTCCCTCCCTCCTTTCTTATTTCCTCAGGGGCCGGATGTGCTCATCGGACATACCACTTACGACTACTACATTGTGGCTTGGCCTCGCATCGTCAAGGAGACAGTCCTTCCCTCCGGGTACGTGAAGAAGAAAGAAATGGGGAGACGAAAGTCACAGCACTCTGACACTCTGTTCTCCCCTTGTTAATTTGATATTTTCGTTACATCCAGTTTGGGCTGGACCCGCTCCTTGTATTCCTCTTCGCCGGGACAGCTGGCTTCTCTGGACGATCTCTACGTGCTTCAGGGAGGAGGAGGAGGAGGAGGAAGAGGAGGAGGAGAACGAAGGCGAGAACGACGCACAGACCGACAAGGAGGAAGAGCTGAGCTAGAAAAGCAAATGGTGATTACAGAGACTACCATTAGTATGGTAAGAGGGGAAAACGCGGGAAGGGAAGGAATGAAGGAAGGAGGGTTGAACTTCTCAAAATATACAACTCAATACATGCAAGATCCAAATCCACGCTCTCCGCCTCCACGTTCATAGAAAGACATAAGAACAGACGCACTCCTACCCCTTCTGAAACCGCAAGCCTTACTGTACTGGATGCGTGTTGCGATTGCGAACAGCTGGGCGCAGAACGGGGAGCAGTGGACTGAGGTATAACACACCCTACTTATTTTCCTTCCTTTGTCCTTTTTGGTCGTATTGGACGCGCTTTTGGTATCGAGCCCTTCTCAAATCAATCTCCCTAAGATCTCTCTTTGTATCTGATTTGTCATCCCTCCCTCTGCCCTTTATTGTTTTTCCTCTCCTTCCCTTAATTTTTCAGATTTTTTCCGAGGAAAATAGTGGAACTTACAATTGCGAGTGGATGGTGCTCGACGTCACACAGCGTTCCTTCCACGTGTTGGACCAGGTGGGTGAGAGGAGGGAATGTGGAGGAAGGGGAGGAGAGGGAAAGCGAAGCAAGTGTAGATGAAGTTCGACTCGGCGTGCTTGTATACAGCATGCTGGCTTCTTTGACTTTCTGATCTACCTCCCTCCCTTCCCTCCTCACTTTCCTCCTTGCTTCTTCCCCTTCTCTCTATACCCTCTCCAGGCCCCCGACAAGGTGAAAATCACCGATCACACGCCTACTCTATTCTCTCCGTCCACGTCCCCATTCTCCAATTACTTTGCATCGTATAATATACCCTCGGACAAAGAGATCTACGATTACCTCGGTTTTGGCCTCAAGGTAAGGTAAAATAGGCGTGAAGGAGGAACAAAGAGCAGGAGAAAGAAAGGAAAAGAGAAAATGGTCGCATGTTTACACAGAGATGTCTACGTGGGCTGTGTCGGTACCAGTATTGATGACGATCAGTCCGACTCATACAATTCTTATTTTCCCTTCCTCGCAGGATCCCCACAAGATCAAGTACCTTTTGGAGAAGCATGGGGAGTCCCCACGTGCTCTCATGCTCGGGGAAGGACAGCGAGAGGTGTCTTCCTTGGGTGAAATGAAGGTGAGTGGAGGAAAAGGGGAGGAGAAAGGGAATCGGATGGGAAAACAGTTCAGTTGCAGGAAGGACGACGGAAATTAGCACAGAACAGATGCGCTCCCCCAATTGTCATGTGAAATGCGTCATAATTGCCGTCTCCTTATTTGCACAGTACCTCATCCAATACAATGATTATGAGCACGACCCTCGCTCTATGGGTCATGCCTACTTGGCTGTGGCAGGCCGAGGCGATCTGGAGGCAGCAAATACAGAAGTTATGTTGGCCAAAGACCAAGAGGACGCGACGGAAAACGATCCGCTATTCAGCTCTTCCTCCTCATCTTCGTCCCAATCTCCCCTCTATTCGATCAGCCCGTCGCCCGTATTTGCACCGCTGGAAGGGGCGATGGACGCCAAGGTGGTCTCAGTGCGCGAGGCCTTCTCCAGCCCTGACGGTCATCTGAGTCTGCACGCTCGCGTTGGACCAACACACGACCAACAAATACCTTTTTGCTGGGCAGGTCACGAAGAAGAGGACGGGGAGACGACAGATAAAGGAACACGACCTGCCTGCTTCCGCTTTGCGTGGGAGCGTCTCTCCCCCGGGAAAGTGCTGGCTGAGGAAATTCAACGCCAGTATGGGCGACGGTCCTTATTGTTGCGTGGGGGAAAGGTGTAGGTGTATCATTGTTTGAAAAGGTGCTTCGATGCACAATTAAACTGAATTATGCCCTGTATGAATGATTGAGATCAAATTAGGGTTATGGTGTACTTAAAAATACGTAGTTGATAAAAAATGTTTCATACTCTTGGCAACAATTTTGTCTCACTGCTTCTCTAAACTGTGCTGTCAAGATATGATCGAATCGATATAACTACACAAGCATGGACCTATCACTTACATTACTTGTCATGCATCATTAACCTTATCTTTATTGAAATGAATGCTCTAAGGATCGGCGGTAAACCTCCCCTTAAGTTGTTCTCTGCGTATACAAATTGCCTTCATGAGAACTAGAAGAGCACATAGACGACAATTTTTTTGTTATCTCAAATCTGCAAGGACCGAACTATTTGCTTCATGCCCTTTGATGACTTGTCGTGTCTCGTTTTCCGACCGTTAACGGCAGTTAGGGGAGGTCATGAGCAGCTCGAAGCCGACAGCAACAACAACATCAACAACAACAACAACAACAACAAAGATGACGCTTACTAATAATAAAGCTCTCTACACTTGCATGGTGTTCATATAAAGTTTTGCGTAGCTGGTGCAAAAGGCCTCTGTAGAAGTCGAGCGGTATGCCGCTTCGGCGTGCCTCATATTCCTTGCTCCTCCCATATTTCAATGCCTCCAGTTCGTTACTCTGTTGGCCTTCCCCTTTCATATCCCTCGCCACTTACCCTCACCGCTACTGACGAGCTCTCTACACCCTATTCTGCTGTCTTACCTCTCCCCAAAAATAGACCTAGAGATAACAAAGTGTAACCAAAAAAATCATTTTATGCCCCTGATTACCAATCCATCCATCTCACATGCTACAGCTCCAGACTTCCAGATCATTTTAAAAGCAAATAAGGCCGAGATCCGGAGTTATGGTATCTTCCCACCTCTTTGTCGTCATCCTTGCTTTATGCTCCTCCGTCCGCTCCACTACCGCTGTCATCTCTTCCTTCGTCGGAACCCTTGACAACGACCCTGCTGCAAGGGATCGCCACCTCCTTCCCACAGTGAACGCCAGTAATGCAGCTGCTACCCTCCCCCGTGGTCTTGAAAACGAGGACATAGCCATATGCTTTGACTTGGACGTACCATTGCAATGGACATCTGAGGAAGGGGAGCTGCGCGTGAACGGCTTTCCTTTCCATCTCAAGGGAATCTCATGTATGTCAATACTTTCATTTCATTTTTCAACCCACTCTCCTATCATTCATTTTTACACATTCAATCAATCTATTGCAGATTTTGGCTTCGAGACGGGCACCATGTATCCAGGTGGCCTGTCCGGGAAAACCACCGTGCGTGACGTCTTCACCCTGCTTCGGGCCGAGGGCTTTAATGCTTTGCGTATCCCTTTTTCAGCCGAGATAGCCCTGAATCCAGACCGTATCCTCCGCGTCCAAGATCCCGATTTAGATAATCTCGGACATATGGCACGCTTGGCCAAATTTGTCGACGTGGCGGCTGAATTTGACCTCCTTGTGATGCCCGATATGCACCGCCTGTACGCGAATGGTGGGATTGATGCGCTCTGGTACGACAACAGGACACCCTACTCCCGTCTTTTGGAAGCCTGGACAAACATCATGGGGGCGATAGAGGACAAATGGAACTTCGCGTTTATCGATTTGAAGAACGAGCCTCATGGGCAAGCCACGTGGGGAAATAGCAACCGGGCGACAGACTGGAACAAGGCGGCGGAAGAGCTCTCCAAGGCTTTATTTGGTCGTTTTCCGCAATGGCATGGGCTTGCTTTCGTAGGAGGTATCGAGTGGGGTAACGCTATTCAAGGAATGCGCAACTTCCCTATTGACTTGGGTCGCCCTGATTGGACGCGCCGCGTTGTCTACTCCCCTCATGTATACGGACCCGATGTGTACGACCGACCTTACTTTAATTTTGGTTTTCCGGACAACTTACCAGGCATCTGGGAGTCGAGCTTTGGCTTTGTAGAATCCCTCTACGGGCAAAACGCGGTGGTTATTGGCGAATGGGGCGGTAAATATGGACGAGGTCCCAGTGGGAGACGAGACAAGACGTGGGCGGACACTTTGGCTAAGTGGGTCGTAAACCGTTGCTTGGAGGATAACTTCTACTGGTGTGTCAATCCAGACAGCAGCGACACGGGGGGTATTTTGGAAGATGACTGGACCATGCCGGTAAAGCCCAAGCTCGAACTCCTTCGCCGCGTCCAGCCCCATCCGTCGCTTTTGTACGGGACATCGCAGGGTAATGTTGTGTGCTTGTCTGAAGGAAAGTATGCGAACCCCAACTGCCGTCGCAAGTAAATGAGCAAGGAAATATTGCAGAGGGTGAAAATGCGTATGGAATTTGAGAACGCAACAAGAAAAAGAAAAAATATAGCACAAATACCCGTCAAGAAGTAACTGCTTCCCGAAGAAAGATAGCTATTCTAGATATGAAAAAGCAGCAAATGAAGAAGAACGGGGGAAGTAAAGACATGCATCAGGCTGTGAATAATGGGTGATATTAATAAGACACATAATCATAGGCAGGCTTCGGAAATTTCCGAGGAGGAAAAAGTCGACAGAAATTCAGAGGAGGCACTGAAAGTACACGATTAATAAACAAGGAATGAGATAGAACATCACCGAGAAGTGTCAGTATAGAAAAGTAGAAGCATTTCCATATCTGATTCAAGTATGCAATACTTCGGTGTGGTCGATAATCCTCAATTTGATTTTCTTTTTTATCATATCTTTGGCGGTTTAATGAGCCACAAGGTAGGATTGCTTCATGATACTTTTTGTTTCCATCTCTTTTTCGCTTGTTGTGCTTTGCATGCGCTGACGATTTGTTTTTGATCATATTTCTTTTTTCTTGGATCATCTTTCCCTTCTACCAATTAAAGCCATCTTATTCTCCTCACTTTCCTAACCTTTGTGACTTTTCATGCTATCGTTACCTGCTCCTTCCCTTTCTTGCTCACCATCCTTCTTCGATCCCTGCCCTCTCTAGGCCTGTTCCTGTCCTGCCTTCCTCTACCTCTTGATTTACAAATTGCAGATGGGATTCGCCGAGCTGCCAGGCATAAAAGACCACCCGCCCTCTGGCTCGGCGTTGCGGAGTAAGACCGATGGGCGGGGTTGTATCCGGGCCAGCAACGCCAATTTGGCTTCGTTAGGGGTCCGCCAATCGGCCGATAGCACACCGCCTGTATCTTTGGCATTAGGATTAAGGGCCCAGTAGATAGTGTCGTCTAAGCACCGGTCGATAAAGTAATCGGCAACGGCCTTGTGCCACATGGCATCACCCTGCTGCGCATCATCGAGGGAACCGCCCCACTTGCCAACCACCACGGCTCGGCCAGTCGCCTCCTCTACGCGACCAAAGAGGTCGTCATAAGCCGCATACATCTGATCGGGGAAAGATGTGGTATATACATATCCCATCGACGGGGAAACGGAAGGCCCCATGAGCAGTACTTCGTATACCACACGCTTTGTACTCGCCGGGGTAAACAGGTCCAGCGACTGGGTCAAGGCACCGCGCAGGTCCGTCGCATATTGGGCTGCAAATTCCCCGCCCTCAATACCTTGTATTAACCACAAGCCATGGTACTGAGGGTATTCCTGAATGAGGATGGCTGCCGTGTCTTGAGCTGCCAAGTTCCAGTCCGTGCTGGGGTTGTTTTCGGCCCACGTTGCGCGGCCCCGGCCTGGGCGGTCGAGCAGGTCCACACCCAACAGGTTCCAACGGTCGCCATATCGAGTCAAGAGCCGGCGCCAGGCGTTTTGGAAGTTTTGGTATGAAGCTTTGGAGCCATACCACAGCCCCTGGTCTTGGGAGCCGAAGAGTGTGGTAGCGTCGTCGTTGTAGAGGGCAAGTACCACTAAAATGCCCCGCGCTGCTGCCCGCTCAAAGATGGTGTCGAGTAGCTTTCCCACGTTCAGTCCGTGCAACGAGGAATCACCGGATATAGCTGAGCTCGGAACGCGCAGGGCCAAATCACACGCTATGGTATATGCAACAGGAAGGCGAAGCACGTTGAACTTGTTGAGGGCCAAGAAGTCCAATACGTCGTCAAGGGTCGTAGCCCACAAACCGTGAGGAGCCCGCGTGTCGGCCGTATCCATGCCAAACCTTGGAGAAGAAAAAGAAAAGGCAAGAAAAGGAGAAACAGAGAGGAGAGAGAGTCAGGAGTTATGTCCTTCTCTTAGAGGACAAAGCCCCCAAGGGGTAAGAGGCGTGCCCGGCCTCTGGCCAAGAAAATCGAAGGTCGCATACTTTTACTCACCACGTCAGTCCCTTCATGCGAAAGTGATGACGACCGTTAAGTAGGATAGCACCTTGTCCCGTGGTCCACGATAAGCCACGCAGAAGGAGACAGGCGGTGATGGGCGTGGCGAGGGAGGCGAAATCGCTTTTGCCGCCGCGCAGCATACTCCGGGCCGGCGCCCGGGACGGACTCTGGGCGGCGACCAGGGCGAGGAGCATCTGAAGGAGAGTAACAGCAATAACAAAGTATACCACCATTTCGGGTCGCGGGATGTATTTGACGCGCCGGGTGTGCTTTCTTGCGGGTAGTCGAAGGGTGGAAAGGATCGAAAGAGTTTGGAGTGAGGAGGACGCGATGGATGATAAACACCAAGGAAATATGATCAAGATGTGGAGACTACATTTGTGGATTATTTGGGTCTTCTTGCGTGCATTTGGGTTTGAAGTGGCATATGGTCGCATGCATGGGCGCGATGCTGAGAGACATTAGTAGCTCGAAATGGGGCCGAAGGAGGCACAAAAAATGTATAGAACAACGTCTGACGTACACGTGAAATCAGAGGCCAACACAAGCGAAAATCACGCCTTAAATGCGTTTTCATCACTCAAAATCCACAGACAAGCAGGCCATGGCGGCCAGAATAGAAGCTATGGCCACTGTCGCAGCAGCATGCTTCGTCCTCCTGTTCTTTCCTTTATTGGCCTCCGCCTTTTATCATCACCCTCCTCTCCCCCTCCTCTGCCGGCAACCTCCTCATACCCGCCTCTCCACGGCCATGGATGGCGCCATGTCTCCCTCCACCACTTCGTCGTCCTCCTCTTCTCAATCCCAGGCCCCTCTCCTTCGCTTTGCCGCAGATGCACCCGGCGTCTTGCAGCACATACAGCCGGCTATTGCCGCGTTGCTGGCGGGGTACGTCAAGGGAGCGAGGGAGGGAAAAGATGACAGAGAGAGAGGACAACGCGACGGTAAAAGTGAGGCAACGACTCCATGGAAGAAGCGTCACATTTGTATAAAACCTTCTCTCTCTAACAGGCGAGGGATCAAGAGGAAAAAGGGCAAGAAGAACCTGGGCGACTATATCAGGGAAACAGAGCTGACAGCTCTTTTGGTGCGTTAAGAGTAGTGGAGGGAGAATATGAGGCAAACAGGCAGGGAGGAGAGGCGGAAGGAAAGAAGCGCGAGAGAAAGGAGATTGGGAGAGAGGGAGGGTGGACGGAGGGAGAGGGACATGATAGAGGGTAGACTCACTTCTTTCACTCGTCTTTTGAAACAAACAGGAGGAGATGGTGCTGGACGAGCACCCATTTCTGGACGATCAAGAAGAGGAGGAGAAAGAGGAAGAAGGGCCGCGAGACTTCGGGGAGAAGACAGGTGGAGGCAGCATCAGCAGTAGTAGCAACAGCAGCATCAACAAGGAAAAGCAGTCTCGGCAACGGCCCCGGCGTCCTCTTCACATTTCACTGGTAGAAGACGAGGAGGAAGGCTACCGGATAGCGGTCAGTCCTGAGGGAGGGAGGGAGGGAGGGAGGGAGGCAGAAGAAGGACGAACGAGAGGAGTGGGGAGGGACGGGTGAGGGAAGAGACAGAGGGAGAGGCAAGACAGATGGAGATGGAGGGAGCGGGGGAAAGTGGCTGTAGAGTCTCTTTCACTAGATAATCCTCGCTCCATTGCCTTATCCCTCCCTCCTTCTCTCCCTTCCTCCCACTCTCCCTCCTGTCTATCTAGATGCATCTTCTTCCCTTCGCCGGCGACATCCTCCCTCCCTCCCTCCCTCCCTCCCTCCCTCTCGGTCTGCACCAGCCGCAACAGTCGCCTCAGCAGCGCGGACAGCGTACCTTCACCCTTACGAAAATTTTGCACGGCTCGCTGCTGGGGAAAAGCACCCGTCCATCCCCCTCTTCCTCCTTCGCTCCCTCTTCTCCCTGGTGTGCTTGTTTTGGGAGCAAGGTCTGTCCGCGGGCCCAATGCGACTGGAGGGAAGAGCGGGCTCGGCCTTCATCCGTCCCGTCCTCGTTCTCCCCCTCCTCCTCCTTGAGTGAGATCAAGCTGTCGGCGTCGTCCCCTCTCCTGGTGATGGACAGCGAGGAGGGGAGGTACGAGGGAGGGAGGGAGGGTGGGGGGGGCAGTCTCTCCCTCCATGCCTTGGAGCCGTCTGTGCTTCTGGAGGTTTCGTTTCTGGTGAGGGAGGAGGAGGAGGAGGAGGAGGAGGGAGGGAGGGAAGGAGAGAGAGGCATGGGCGAAGAGTGGGAGGCGGAGGAGGAGGGTATGTTCTCCCCGGCATTTGTGGCGTCATTGCCATTTCCGTTAGGAGGAGGAGACAAAGAAGGGCCGGAGAGAGGGAAGGAGGGCGGAAGTGAGGGTGGAAGGGAGGGCGGGAGGAAAGGCGGGAGGGAAGGCGGGAGGGAAGGCGGGAGGGAGGGCGGGCTTGAACGACGGATGGTGGAGGGAGCCATAGCTCTAGAACGGTGGGCGAAAGGGAGGGAGGGAGGGTGGGAGGGAGGAGGGGCGTACATCCGCAGGTGGAGGGACAAGGAAGGAGAGGCAGAGGCAGCTGATGCGGGGGTGGGAATGAGGATAAAGGGGGAGGAAGAGAAGGAGGAGGAGGAGGAGGAGGAGGGGGAGGACGCCGCTATGCGGCTGCTGTCCTCGAACCCGTCGAGGCGGTTGAGGGAATTGGGAGTGGGAGGACTGGATGGGGCGTTCCAGGAAATTTTCCGTCGGTAGGTAGGTTGGTATGGAGGGAGGGAGGGAGGGAGGGCGACCCCTCGCCGCCCCCGCACAATCGAGGTGGCGATCCATCTGACCTCCCTGCCTCCCTTTAACCCTTCCTGCCGCATTCCCTCCTTGAATCCCTCCTCCATTTCCCTGTCCCAGGGTTTTTGCCTCGCGCCTTGCCCCCATTAAGATGGTTCGAGAGATGGGATTGAAGCACGTCAAGGGCATGCTGCTCTATGGTAGGCAGAGAGGGAGGGAGGGAGAGAAGGAAGGCGGGAAGAAAGGAGGGAAGGGGGGAAAGGAAAGGAGGAAGGGAAATCGGGCGTGGCGGATGCCTTCTCCATCCTCCTCTGCGTCTTTGTCCTTGCCATGCCTTCTACATCTCTCTCCCTCTCCCTCTCTCTCACCCTCCCTCCCTCCCTCCCTCTCTCCTTCCCTCCCTTCCTCCTCCCTTCCTCCTCCCTTCTAACTCCCTTCCTCCCCCCTTCCTCCTTCCCTCCCTTCCTCTTTCTCTTCCTCCCTCCCTCCTATCCTCCCGCCTTCCCTCTCTCCCTCCCTCCCTCTCTCCCTCCCTCCCTCGCTAGGCCCCCCGGGCTGCGGCAAGACCCTCCTGGCCCGGCAGCTGGGCGTCTTACTCGACACTCGAGAGCCCAAAATTGTTAACGGACCGGAGGTGCTCGGACAGCTGGTGGGGGAGAGTGAGGCGAACATACGTAAGAAGGGAGGGAGGGAGGGAGGGAGGGAGAGCTTCGAGGACTGACGGTCTGACAAGAGGGCGATCTCTTTCTCTCTTCCGCTTTTACAGGTGCCTTGTTCGAGGATGCGGCGAGGGAGCAGGCGGAGAGAGGGGATGAGAGTAAGCTTCACTTGATCATCTTGGACGAGGTACGCCCCCCCCCTCCCTCCCTCCCGCCCTCCCCTCTCTCCTTCCTTCTTCTCTCAATCCCTCATCCCCCCCCCACCTGCAGGTCGATTCGATCCTCTCCAAACGCAGCGGCTCCCCCTCCCAAGGCTACCGAGATACGGTGGTGAATCAGCTTCTGAGCACCATGGACGGGGTCAACGCCCTCCACAATGTCCTCGTCGTCGGTGCGTGCCCCTCCCTCCCTCCCTCCTTTGCCTCGACGTCAGTCCTAGGCCTGCTGCAGTTGCGCTCTTTCTGACCTTCTCGCACCATCTCCCTCCCCTCCCTCCCTCCTTCTCTCCGCCCCTCCCTCCAGGCATGACCAATCGTAAGGACCTCTTGGATGAGGCTGTTCTCCGCCCAGGTCGTCTCGAGGTCCATGTCGAGGTAGGGCCCGCAGCCCTCCCTCCCTCCCTCCCCCCTTCCCTCCCTTCCTCTTGTAACTATTTTTTGATAATGTTTCTGTCGCTTTCCACCTTGCCTTTCTCCGTGGGCAAGAGCAGCGACGAAATCTCGAAGGAGCGACCGCACACACCTATCTTTGCTCACATTTCTCCCTCCCTCCGTCCGTCCTTTCTCCCCCCCTTCGTGCAGGTGAGCATGCCCAGCCCTGATGGTCGGCTGCAGATCCTGAACATCCACACGGCCTCCATGCGCGCCAGTCGCCGCCTCGCCCCCGGCCTCCAAGATCGCTTTCCGGAGATTGTCGAGTACGCCCTCCCTCCTTCCCTTCCTCCCTCCCTCTCTCCCTCCCTCCCTCCCTTTCGCCTCTCCACTCGTTATTTGTATCTTGCATCACGCACTGAACTCATCTTTGCCCTCCCCCTCTCCTGCCCTTCCTTCCTCCCTCCCTCCCTCCCTTGCATAGGCGCATGGAGGGCTACTCAGGCGCTGACGTGGAGGGTGTCGTCAAGAGCGCCGCCTCGCATGCCCTCGAACGGGCCCTCCTTCGGTACGTCCTTCCCTCCTCCTTACCCCCCTCCTCTCTCCCCCTTCGCCCGCTCAGTAGGCTAATCGTCCTGTCCGCACTTCCATCCCTCACTTCTTCCTTTCCTTTTCTCCCTTCCCCCTCCAGCACGGGCCCCTCGGTCGTCTCTTGGGACGACTTCGAGACTGCACTCGAGGAGGGTAAGGACATGACTACCCTCCCTCCCTCCCTCCCTCCCTTCCCTCTCTTCCTTCCTCTCATCTTCCCTCCCTTCCCACTTTCACTTCCCACAGTCACACCCACGAGCACTCCCTCCTCCTCCTCCTCCTCCTCCTCCTCCTCCTATCCCCCCCCTCCTCCATGGGGCGTCCTCGACCCCACACTCACCCACGCCTCCGTCCGCCGCCGCCTCCGTTCCCTCCTGCCTTCCCTCTCTTCCACCCTTCCTCTCTCCTCCTCTTCTCCTTCCCTCCCTTTCCTCCTTCTCCTCCACGGACCCCGCGGATGTGGCAAGACGACATTGCTTGCCTGGCTCGCCCACGAGATGGCGACCCTCCCTCCCTCCCTCCCTTCCTCTCGTTCTGCCTCGGCAGCCTCCCGCCTTCCCCTTTTCCTTTCCATCCCTCCCGGCACGGCCGACCCCGCACAACGTGTGAGGGAAGCGCTCGATCAAATAGAGAAGGAGGAGGAGGAGGGAGGGGGAGGCAGAGAAGGAGGGAAGGAGGGAGGGATGAATACGCCTGGGCCCCGCTTGCTTTTTCTGGACGGCCTCGAGAGTGAGGAGGGCTGCCTGGAGGTTTTGACTTCCCTTGCTTCTTTCTCTCACTCTTCTTCCTCCTCCTCCTCCTCCTCCTCCTCCTCCTCCTCCTCCTCCTCCTTTTCCCCCTCCTCCACCACCTCGTCGTCCAGCTTGTCCGTTCCTTCCACCCGAAGCCAGTTCGTGGCAATCGCCGCTCTCTGTACCACCGACACCGCCTTCTCCTCCTCTTCCTTCTCCCCTCCCTCCTCTGTGCCCTCCTCCTCCCTTTTGGGGTGTGCACACGCTCACTTCGGCTTGCCCTGGCTGACCGACCTGGAAACGGAGATTCTGCCCACACTGCGAGAAATGGTAGGAGGGCGAGGGGAAGGGAGGGCGGGCGGGAGGAAGGGAGGGAGAGTGACAATGAGGGGATTGGAAGGGGTGGCAGTGATGGCAAAAGCGCTGAAGGGGGGAGGGATGGAAGGAGCGGAGGAGTGGACGATGGAAGAGTTGTTGGAGAATGTGTGGGTCTGAAAGAAGACAAGGGAGGAGGGGGGGAGGGAGGGAGGGAAGGAGGGAGAGAATGACAAAGGGGATTGCTGGTGAGTGGAGAACGTCGTGGCCCCAAGGGCACAGGGTAGGAGGGAGGGAGGGATGGAAGGAGGGATGGACAGATGTACTGTTGGTGTAAAAGTACAGTTCACCCAGCGGGTCAAATACAGCCACAGCCCCTCGAAGCAGAGCCGCCACAAGAGGAACCCAGAAATTCAATTTAAAGCAATATAATGTATGGAATCAAGTGAAACGTTGAATCAACGAGATAGTTTGACAGTCAAACAAGCCTGGACGTGTCTCGTGATTTTTCGCGCGCAAAACGTATGTAATGAAGCTTGTTTCCTTCTTCCTTTTTTCCATATTTCTTTCTCGTTCAAGGATGGAGACGCCGTATTTCCGGCCAACCATTTTGCGCGCTTGTTTTCGCTGCGTCTGCTTGCTTTTATTTCTTCGCTCTTTCTTATTTTGTCGTTTCTTGTTGCCTTCTACTCCTTAATCATTGCATTTACTCTAATCATTGTTATTCGTGCTGTTGCTGCTCTTTCTGCTCTTTTAGGGTTGTTTCTCACCCCTTCTCTCTCTCTCTCTCTCTCTCTCTCTCTCTCTTCCTTTTTTTTTCTTCTTTTTTCCTTTTTCTCTTTTTCTTTTTTTTCCTTCTTCCCTTCTTTTTTTTTTCTCTTTTTTTTCTCTTTCTTTTT
>Ga0160420_100465_pt1 | contig 17548 bp, 18 predicted proteins | sample CelAP2metagpilot_FD_108197 | JGI IMG/M metagenome (GOLD analysis project Ga0160420, IMG submission 108197) | Phycosphere-associated microbial communities from algal ponds in Kailua-Kona, Hawaii, USA - Cellana AP2-5-5 metagenome pilot | ecosystem: Engineered > Artificial ecosystem > Aquaculture >... | reverse complement strand
GGGGGGGGAGGGGGGGGGGGGAGGAGGAGGGGGGGGGGGGAGGGGGTGGGGAATAGCGCTGTCGAAGGATCACGGCTCCTTCCGAGGCGCGGGGAGTATGACGGGTTTGGGATCCTCGGGAAGGATGAGGGTAGGGGGGGAGGAAGGGGGGGTGGAAGGGGAGGAGGGAAGAAAGGCACCGATGCTGGGGGCATTGGGGTCGTCGTTTTTCTCTTCATCGAGGGGCCTGCTGCTAGCGTCCTCCCTCTCGTCCTCCTCTGGTTTGTTCTCTTCGATGGGAGGGGAAGGAGGGGAGGGGGGAACAGGGAGCTCGCTTCCCCTCCATCCATCGTCCTCGGCCTCGACCCGGAGGTATCTTTACGAGTTGAAGGGGGTGGTGGCCCATGTGGGCACAAGCGACAGTGGACATTATTACTCTTTCATCAAGGAGGGGGACGAGGACGCGGGGGAGGACGGGGGGGAAGGAGGGCGGTGGTTTGAGTATAATGACCAGGTGGTGTCGCCCTTTGATCCGTCTCTGATTCCAAAAGAGTGTTTTGGGGGGACAGAGCCTCCTCCTCCTGTGCTATCCGTGGTGCACGCAACGGGAGGGAGGGGGGGGGCTTTGCCAGGAAGAGAGGGCGGGAGGGTGAGGAATAATAATGCCTACTTGTTGTTCTATCAGCATAAATTGGTGGATGTGCCGCATCAGCAGCCGGAGCAGCACCCGCCGCTCCACAAGCTCCAGCACCAGCACCAAAACCAGCACCGGCAGCAAAAGCAGTCATCACGGAAGAGAGAGATGACGGAGATGGGAATGGAGGGGGAAGAGGAGGAGGAAGGGGGGGAGGGAGAGGGGGAGCAGACACCCCTACCTTCCCCTGTGACAGCGAGCAAACAAGAGCAGCGAGAGCGAGGCGTGCTCTGGGGAATGAGGAAAGAGAGTGAGGAGGAGGAGGAGGAGGAGGAGAAGGAGGAGGAGGATGAAGGGGAGAAGGAAGGGATGTTGTCCGCGGCGTTGGTGCTGGGGAGGCGGCGAAGGGAGAGGCTGGCGTCTGAGAGGGCGAATAGCTTTGGCACGTATTTGGAAGCATATGACAGTAGCAGCAAAGTCAAGGGCCACAGTGCTGGAAGAGAAGGACGAGGGGGGGGGAGGGGAGGAGGACGAGGAATAGGAACAGGCTTTCCGTCAGCGTTGGTCCGGGCAGCAGGAGGAGGAGGAGGACGAGGAGAGAGAGGGAGGGGGGTCGCGCCTCCTTTGTCTCATCCCTCCTCCTCGCCGGCAGGCACATCCCTCTGCCTGCCCCTGGCCGTGCGTCGCACAGTGTGGGAAGAGAACATGACGTTCTTTCAGGACAAGCATCGTTTCGATCCTCACTACGCCCGCTTTGTCTGGCAGCTCCTCGGTGCCCTCTCCTCCCTCCCTCCCTCGTCCTCCTCCTCCACGGCAGCAGCTGCTCGTTTGAGGGCGTACGGAGCGGGCCTTCGCTTCGTTTTGGAGGTGTTAATACATGGTCGTGCCTCCTCCTGCCTCCCTCTCTGGTTTCAAACCCTTCATTCCCTCCTCCTCCAACCCGACGAGGACGGGGATGAGGACGAAGGCAGGAGGGACGGCGGGAGGGAGGGAAGGGTGCGGAGGTGCGGATTGTGGACGTTGATGTACTTGGCAGATGACCCTCAGGGAAGGAAGGAGGGGATGCAGGCCCTCCTGTCCTGCCCTCATCTCCCCAGTCGCCGGGAAGTGGTGCGTTTGGTGGTGGCGGCAGCGAAGGAGGTGGTACAAGGAAGAGGAGGAGGAGCAGCAGCAGCAGCAGGAGGAGACGGAGGGGGAGGAATAAGAGGGTTGCTGGAATTGAGAGAGGGAGGGAGGGAGTTGGCGCATCCCTTGGCCAGGTTGGTGGCGTGGTATTTGGTGGTGATCACGCATTGTGCCGGGACAGATGGTTGGCTCTTCTCGCCTCCGCTTACCGAAGCGGAGGAGGAGGCAGGAAGGAGGGAGGGAGGGCCTCATACCAATGTATTCGCCTCTTCATCAACAGGGATGAGGGCAGGAAGCATTTCCTTCAACATTACTCCGGAGGTACTTCTCCTCCTGCTGGAGCTGGCCTCCCTCGGCCCCGCCCTCCGTCAGCTCCTCCGCAGCCTGGGAGGAATCGGACGTCTAGCTGCCCTGGTCGCTTCCGTTAATGGTGGCGATAATCGTCACCTCCTCCCCAACTTTCCCCTGCTTGCCCAGGAGGTCATCGCTCTCGCCCTTCGTCTCCTTGCTACCTTAGCTGAAGATGCCTCTCCGAACGAGCTTCACTCCCCCTTCCATCTCTCCACGCTTTCCTCCCGCCGCTTTGTCGAAATGGCAGCGACGCTCCACCCTCAAGATACCTCCCTCCTCCTTGCCAAGTTTGTCGCAATGACGGCCCCCTCGTCCTCTCTCGATCCTTCCCACCTCATCATCGACCAGCAGCAAAACGTCGCGGCCGCTACCGCTGCCGTCATTCGTGTCCTTGTGGACCGAGCGTTGGAAGCCACTGCGCTTGTCAGTCAGCCCCCTGCCCCCCTCCCTGCCTTTACATCCTTTCCTAACCCGTCTCCTTCCTATGCGATGTATATGGAGCACCAACGGCGTCTGATTGCATTAGGGCCCAAACCACTCCTGCGGGTGTTGCAGGCCGTGCTGGGAGTAGCGGGAGAGGGAGGGAGGGAGGGAGAGGAGCAGCAGACATGGCGGCTGGAGCAGTCGCTGTCACTGCTGGACCAATGCTCACGTTTGATGGCTCGAGGACGGGGTGGAGTGGAAGGGAGGGGGGGAGGGAGGGGGGAATATGGAGGAGAGATGGATTTGGTATGGGGTGTGGCTAAACTGTATTTTTCTTTGGCGGCACGATCACCCGTGGCAACGAAATTTGTGCGGACAAGAGTGGAGAGAGTGGTGAGGGAGTGGCGGCAAATGATGGGGACGATGGGAGGGGGCGGAGGAAGAGGAGGGAAGAGGTGAGATTGCGTAAGGGAGTGAGGGTACAAATGTGGGGAAAGAGATGGGTAGAGAGATCAAGGAGTGTGAGAAAAATGAAAGCGGGGGGGGGGGTTAGACGAGGGTGCAGAGCATCGACACATGTAGATACACCAATATTGGAAAATAGCGAAAACCAACAACGAGAAATGCCTCTGCTTTTGCTTTTGTTTCACTATTTTCATTGATTTATTTTCTCATTTGATACATGCCACACTGCTTATGCGGGTGCGTGGGTAAGCATTCATTAAAGCTAGGCATTTCTCAAATGCTTTACATGCCTCCCTCCTTCCCTCCTGCCTCGCTCCCTCCCCATCACAGCTGCTGCTCCTGCTCCTGCTCTTGCTCCTGCTGCAGCTTCCATCCCGTCTTCCGGCCGTACTCATACAAGGCGTTCAAAACCAGCTCCACCTTCCCCTCCCTCCGCACCTCCTCCCACTTCCTCCATAATCTCAAGGCCGTCCGCGCATCCTCAATCGAGTCGTGCGTCTCCCCCTGAATGTTTTCCTTCAACAAGAAGGCAGCCAGGAATCTTAGACTGATCTTTCTCTGGCCCTCCAAGCACCACAGGTCCACCGTATCAATCACCTGGGCCGGTGGTACATAGACATTGATAATCCGGAAGTCTTTCTTCAGGCCGTGCCCAACCAAGACCACGCCCCGATCGATCAAATATCGCAGTTTCAAATACGCAGTCCGGGCCGAGACAAGGTGATGCCGACAGAGAGATGGGTCCAGGTCCTCCCTCGTCAAACCCGAAAATCGCGTTAGGTAATCCATGACCGGCTCAGAGGGCAAGACGTAATCATCCATCATTACGATGTCCTCCCGTGCGTCTAATATCGACAGACGAGCCAGCGCTTGTCGGCCCTCTTTCGAAACGACGCGAGTGCCATCCTCACGAATAGATGCCATCTCCATCTCCAGTTGGACGAACTCCGCGTCGATACCGATCACGTCCCCTCTCCCCGGCATCTGTGAGGGAGGAAGGGGGGTAAAGGACAGAGAGCGCGGAGGAGCAGTGGAAATGGAAGGGGAAGAAAAGACCGAGACCGGGATAGAGGGCATTACTGCTGCAGGTGTTGCTGCTGCTTTTGCTGTTGCTGCTGCTGTAGCAACACCACCTGCTTCTCTTTCCTCTCCCTCCATGCCACCACCCATCCTTGCTCCTGCCTTCCGCAGCTGCTCAAGCCATGCTGCATGTGCTGCCGGCGATGTTTCTCGGTCCCTATAAAGGAGAATACACGGTTCCTTCCACGTAGGCAAAAAGCCCAATGCGTCTTCTAAGATCGTCGGAGCGACCAAAAAGTCATTCAAGATGTACCATTGCCACTCCTCCCTCCCGCCCTCCTTTTCGCCCTCCTTCGCACCCTCCAATTTTTCGCCTGCCCCTTTCCACTCGCTGGCCACGGGCACTTTGACGTGGAGGAGGAGGTGGCCTTCCTCTCCTGCTTCTCCATTCATTCCTCCTCCTCCTCCTCCTCCTCTTCCTCCTCCTCCTCCTCCTCCTTTTTTCAATCCTCGCCGTTGCATGCCCCCTGGTCCCCTCGTCCTCCCTCCCCCACTCGCGCCTGCACTCACAAAGGACACCACCGACATCAACTCGTACTCCTTTTCCACCCGTCCTCCCTCCTCCTCCCCCTCTTTCCTCTCCCCACCCTCCTGCTCTTCCTCCACATTTTCCAATTCCTCCCTCATCCTCACCGTCTTCCCGTCCTCCGAACCGATCCAAAACTCTTCCTCCTCCCCCCCTTCTTTCCATCCCTCGTCCTCTCTCCCTCCACCCGGATCCACCACCCTCTCCATCACCGACACGCCCCCCTCCTTCCCGCCCTTCCTCCTCCCCCCCACCCTCACCCTTATTCTCTCCGGCAACCATGGGCCCCCCAAAGGATTCAGTTGGTGCCAAATCTGCCGTGCAACCTCTTTGCCTGTGCCGACCGTTACACCTCCATGCAGGGCAAGGAGGGAGGGAAGGGTGGAGGCCACCCGCTGCTGCTTCAACGGTTCGTAGGCCTTGCTTGCCTCGCACCAGCCGCGGGAACGGGTCTCGCGGCAGAAGGAGGAATAGAGAATTTGAGAGAAGGTGGGAAGGGGGGGAGGGCCAGTGGTGGTGGAGGTGGCGGCGGCATTGATGGAGGTCAGGACGCCGAGAATTTTCTCCTTTTTGCTCTTGGCGAGAAAGGCAGTGTCAGTGGGCAGGGAGAAGGAGGAGGAGGAGGAGGAGGAGGGAGGGAAGGAGGAAGAGGGTTGGGCGGGTTTGAGGGTGGGGGATGGCGTAGGAGAGCCACCGGCGCCGCGTGAGAGGGTTCGTGGGTAGACGAGCTCGAGGATGAAGGAGCGAGTGGAGGTGACTTTGGAGGGGAGGTTGGGAGGGTGAAGGAAGGTGTTTGTCGTGCGGGCCGTGTAGCCGTACAAGGTATCAATCACGCTCTTCTCTAGCCCATTTCCTTCTTCCTGCCCCCCTCCTCCTTCGCTGCCAGAGAGCTCGTCCTCGTTCTCTTCAACCTCTGCTTTTGCTGCTCCGTGCTTCTCAGCAGCGGCGACAGCGGCTGCTGCTGCGGCTGCTGCTGCTGCTGCTGCTGCTGCTGCTTTTTTGGCCCCGCCCCGACCACCTCGACGGGGAGCAGAAGATGAAGCAGAAAAGGAAGGAGAAAGGGGAGCCACTGCACTGTCCTCCCCGTGGATCTGCGAGAGCAAAAACCGATGCGCACCTTCGGCTCGTTGCTGGACGGGCGCTGCCGCGGAAGCTTCTAGAAGCCCGAGGGCAACCACCTCGGGGACGTGGCGGTAGACCCTCAAGAAATTGCTGCTTTGGCAAGGCTTTGGTGCCGCGGGAGGGATGAGGGAGGCAAGACGAGCTTGTCGTTGCTGTGGCTGTTGATGCACAGACTTCCCCTCCTTCCCTTCCTCCTTCTCTTCCTCCCTCCCGACCGTCCCCGCCCCTGCTCCCATGGCCTCCGCCATGGCCATCTGCAGCATGTAGAATAAAAAACCCATCTCACACACCACGCTCTTCTCATTCCCCCAGCACCACCGTGCGTATTGCTTCCCCAACACCAGCTCCTTAACCTCCGGTACGTAAAACATCATCTGCAACACCGCATTTGTGTAAGAGTTTGGCAACAGATTTTCCAGACCCACCAAACTAGTCCTGTTGTACCTCCCGAAGTCAAATCCGTCCAGTCCCCTCTTCGAGAAATCAATCACTACTTTTCTATACCTCTCCGGCACCGCCAATGCCTCCTCCATTCCTCCCGCCTCTCCCCCCTCCCCCATCAATTAATCCCCCCCATCCTCCTCCCCTTCACCCCTGCCGTCCTCCCTCCCTCCTTCCCCCTCTTCCTCTTTCCTCCGTGGATCCACGACTAGGTATGCATCCTTCCGGGCCTTGCCAAACAAGAGGGATTGAAAAGGATAGTGGTAGAAGGTATTGGGGACGTATCCCACAAAGTCCTGCACGCTCATTTTGGTGAACAAAGCAGGGTTGATGACCCTCTGGGGGGGGTGTCGAATCGGGAGGGAGGAGGCGACTGCGGGGGTCGTGGCGAAGGAGGAGGAGAGCTCGAGGAGGGGATGGGGGGGGGCGGCCAGGTAGGTAGGCCGGAAGACGTAGTGCGAAGCAGGGTTGGGATCTGAGGGCGGGATGGAGAGCGGGGCCGGGGGTGGAAAGGCAAGGATGTCGTCGAGAGGGAGGGTGGGGTAGTTGCAGACCGCGCCAGAGTCGGTGGCATAGGTGACCACAAGGCCACTTGGGGTTCCAAACGAAAGGAGCTCGCCGGAGAGGGAAGTAGAGAGGCAGGACATGGGAGAGGGGGCCCCGGATTGGTAGTCTTGGAGGTGGAAGAATGCGGTCTCGGCGGCCGTGACATTGAACGGATCGCAAGTGAGGAACTGACCTGTGCTGCCGGAGGCGACGAGAAGGCGGTCCTTGTCCTTACCGGGGAGGAAGGAGAGGAGGGAGGGCGAGCCGAGGGCGGGTGCGAAGGAGAGGGGGAGGGTTTGACGGAGCATCCGTAAATCAAATACCTTAATGAGCGGATCGGGCAAAAAGCGAGTGGGGGCCAGCCCGGAACGGTCGTAGGGGTTGAGGGAGCGACCTTGTGTCCCTGTAGCCACCACCAAGTCGTCCCATGTACATAGACTCGTCACTGGTCCAGTGTATGCCTCCAACTCCCTCTCGACCCCCTGGCGGGATCGCAGCATCCCGTCTAAGAACCGCAGTCGTCCATCGGTGCCTCCGGTGATAACGGCGCGATTACTCTCCATGCAGGCAGAGGGGCTCGTGACGTCTATCATTCTTACCACGGTAAGACCTGTTACTAAATCAAGCTGCCAGACATGTCCTTGGTTTCCGCCCACCGTCAGATACTCCCCTCCAAAAGCTGCCATGTGGTGGCTCCTAGGCACGTTCAAGGCCCCGCACGTAAACTCTTCTTTGCCGGCTTTCTTGTGGGCGCTGCCATTGCGGCTGCCGTCGTCGCTATCGTCGCTGTCAGCCCCCCCTGCAGCGCGGCCACCCACACGGAGGCTTGCGGGGCTCGCCTGTTTCTTCCCACCCTCCATCTCTCCCTCCTCCTCCCCCAGCATGGCCTTGGAGGGAGCCCCACAAATGGCCAGACAATTCCGATTGTGCATCCTCACTTCTTTCCCCGAGATGGAAATCACACCCTCCCCAAAACAACGGATCTGCCGCACGGGGCATGGATGCGCCATGACAGATACATGCTTGTGCATGGTCGGCTGGGCCAGGGCAGAGAGGCGGCCGTTGCCCGTGCCGACCCACAGGAGCTCCTCGATAGGGTCGAACGCCAGAGCCGTGATGGGGAAGCCATCACTAGGCACACGACCGAGCTCAGCCCAGCTCCCTGGAACGTGGCCCTCCGTAGGGCCGTCGAGCTCCTCGTCCTCGTGATAGCCCGACCGGGAGAATGGGGGGTCCTCCTCCTCCTCCTCCTCCTCCTGCTGCTGCTGCTGCTGCTGCTGCTGCTGCCCTGGCGGGATGAAGGGAGCACTCAGGCCGTTCATGGCTGAGTGAGGAGGTCGAGCTCAGTAGCTGTGCTGGAAGAGAAAATAATGGTGGCCGTGGTGGTGAGCAAAGCGCCTTACTGAATTCCGTGACCTATCCACAAGTGTTGCCAAGGGTGAGGCAAGGTACTAGCGAGGAAAGGAGGAACTGAAGTGCTGGCCTGCTTGAGGTCACGTCAGGTCATTCTCCCCTCCACCGTGCTTTCCCCCACCTTCGCTAGTGGTTCAGCGCAGCGTTCGCCTCCCATCCTCCCTATGTCTCACCAGCGCAATTCACCAGCCGCCCATGACCACGATCGATAGGCAGAATTCATGAACTTACCGGTTTGTGGGCGTGCACGGGTTGGGTTGGCTGTCGCAAAGGAAAGAGCAAACGAAGGCCACTCATTCATCCCTTCTTCTGCCTTGCCCCTCTCTCCGCACGTTCTAACCCTTTCCTCCACACACAAACACACACACACATGCATTTCACTCGCAATCACCCACAGGAAGTACAGGTCAGCAACCTTTACTCAGGAATCATGGTACGTGCTGTGGTGGCGCCTTACGAGGGGGGGGGCGGACCGGGGTAGGGGGCGACCGCAGCATGGAGTCATGACTGAGATGTTTGTTGGGAGGGGGATGGGCAGTATGAGGCGTGCAAGCATAGCGTGGGCACGCGGACGAGTGGAGTGCCTCACGCATGCATACTTCGAGTGTCATGGATATGGTATTTGAGTGTCGCATGTGGAGACACGGTCGATCGGTCATCTCACTCCGTTTCCCTTTCCTCCCCTCCTTTGCTCCCTCCCTCCCCTCAGCCCAAGGAGATCAAGGACATCCGCGACTTCCTCCAGAAGGCCCGAAGGTACGTACAGCCTGTTAAAAGCACTCTAACAAGGAATTTTGCGGAAGAGAGCCGAAGAGATGGCTGGCATTTGTTCATATGTTTTCTGTCTCGGTCTAGAGTGTTATGCCAGATTTAATTTGTTTCATGCGGCTACTGGGGACCATAGGGCAAGGAAGTACATTTCCATAGAGTTAAACATCTGCGCGCATTGTGCCCATCATCCTCTCAATTTTGATTCTTCCAACCTTTTGGTTCTCTGACGCCACAGAAAGGATGCCAAGTCCGTCAAGGTCAAGAAGTCCAGCACCGGCACCAAGTTCAAGATTCGTTGCAGCCGGGTACGTACTTTGATGTGCATGCTTTTTAAACATGTTCCTTATCTGCATGTGTGCGTTATTCATTGGTGGTGTATGAAAGTGTTGATTGTTGCTTCCGCTTTCCTCGACTTGCCGGAAGGGGTAGTCGCGTGCAAGAAATGGAAAGGGTGATCCCGGGCAGACATGAAAGGGATAATCAAATCCAAAGCCACGTACACTCACCTCATCTTTTACCCCTCTCCTCTCTTCTCATTTCCATTTATGCAGTACTTGTACACGCTGTCGGTCTCTGACATTGAGAAGGCCGAAAAGCTGACCCAGTCCCTGCCCCCTGGGCTCCAGCGCAAGGACATCTAAGTGAGCAGAAAGATGGCATGATGGCGGGGTAAGTGTTCCTGCGCTCCTTTGCTGCTGCTGTGTAGGCCTGTGGGAAAAGGACAGGGAAGGGTTGGTGGGTCGGTGTGTTGTGGATGGAGAGAGCTACAGTGAGGGAGAACGAGAAGGGGAGAGGAGGTTGGATATAGAGCTTTTCTTCACTTGACCTTTGCTAACTACAGAGCTGCAGCACGCGAAAGAAACAACAACCCAACCATCAACAGGACTGATCTACTGTTGTCGTTCACCAGCTGTGTGCTATCCTATTGCTTGTCGTATTTAGTGTGTACTTGCTGGCTTAATCGCCCGCAACGGTTCTGGCGAAAAATGCGTACGTCCGAACGTTCTTCATTTTTTCCTTTCCTCTCCTTTTCCGTGGAGGGATATGCGCGACAAGAAGATTCCAGAAGAAAAAGTGTGTTCCAAAGTACATGAAGATGTTCTTTTTAAGAGGATTAAGCCAATTAAGTCGTATGCTTTTTTTTGTATATCTTTATACTTGGGTATGCGGCAACTGTGGAGAGGCCACGTGCAGGCACCTTTGGCCGGAACTCCTTGTTCGCTTGCATGTATGTCTCGGGCTTCCCTCTACGCGCTGGTGCTCCCTCACTGTTTTTCCCCTTGCTCTACGTTTACATTTTTCAATCACAGCAATATTCAGCTTTCTTCCGACTATCGACGCCACCGCCCTCACCGTATCAACACTGGCAGTAACGACGAAACAACAGCCAGCGAAATGACCACCAACATTCAGCAGACAATGGGGCAGATGGGGCAGTTCGTGGAACGTGGTGTGAAGCAACTGGTACCCTCAGAAATGGAGCACACAGTGGACGAGGGCCAGGCCATTTTGGGGCGCTACCTGAACATGCCCTTCGCATTTAGCATGGAACAAGAGATCCGTAAGGCTCGCAACATTTGCAAGAACCTCAAGGACTTCCCTGCCTACCTCGACGGCAAGCTGGTATCCTCTCAAATCAAGCAGGCCGACGCGGTGGTATTCTTAACGAATGCCCGTGCGGGCATCTTTATGACGGGCCACGTCGGGTCTGGCTTGGTAGTGGCACGCAACTCGGACGGGTCCTGGTCGGCGCCCTCAGCCGTCTTCTACCTTGGCTCGGGTATGGGCCTGCAAGGCGGCGCAGATGTGACGGACTACGTGGTCATTCTGAAGCGCCAAGCTGTGGACTCCTTCGCGGGTAACAACCAGCTGGTCTTGGGCGGCGACGTCGGCGCGACATTTTGGATGGGGCGTCACGGCACGGCTGAGCTCCACATTGGAAAGCGGACCGGTATGGCATTGGGCTGGGCGGCGAGCAAAGGGTTTTTTGCAGGCGCAGCGGCCACTGCTGGCTATCTTTGCACTCGTGGTGGCATCAACAAGAAATTTTACGGCCGTGAAGTGGACCCCTGTGACCTGCTCCACGGGAAGATCAGCAAGCCTCGAGCCGCCAAGCCCCTGTACGAGGCCCTCAACGACTTGCCGTAATGTGCTGGGCAGGTTTTGGGAGAAGGAAGAAGGTAGAACAATTTTGGTGTTTGAGAAAGAAGGGCAGAGGACCTTAAACAGAAAGGAATGGAAGGTAAGGTTAGTGCGGTGCTTGACTTGTGTGGTACATGAAAGACGATATTGGCAGAAGCAGCAGTGGTCATTTTAATAAGAACAACAACAATTCCAGCAACACGTATGAAGAAAGCCACAAAGAGAGACAAGCAAGAGTCTGCATTGTTCGTTATGTGTGTGTGCATGCGAGGGTTCCGTATGTCCCGTCTGCGGAAGAGCGGCTGCTTGTCTAACCATGCTTGGGGGAGTAGTTAAGTGGGAGGTAAGAGAAAGGATGACTCGAGAGAAAAATGGGGTTTAACTTCACAGTTATCAAAGTCTAGTTTCTGCTTCTTCTTCTTGTTTCTTTCCTTTCCCAGTTTTAAATTTTCTACCCTTTTCTCTCCTCTCGCTCTAGTGCATGTGTGGCGGGCGTAAACACGTCCAACACACCTCTCTCACCCGCATCCATGCCACACACTCACAATCGACGACACTTTCTACTGTAAATACCCTCCCTCCTCCTCTTCCTCCCTCCTCTCTCCCTTCCCTTAAGCCGACATCACTGCCTGTTTCCCCGCGCCTACCCCCTGAGATTCTGCCCGCTCCTTGATCTCCTTCGCGTCCCTCAAAATGACATCTGCACACAACAATCCGCTCTTCGTTGCACCCTCCATGGAATCGATGTAGTCCTGGTAGGTGTACGAGCCCGCCAAATAAAAGTTTTCCACGGGACTCTTCTGCTTCGGCCGGTATACGTCCATCCCCGGTGCTTCCCTATACAGACTCTGGCCCAGCTTTACCACGTTCGTCCACGTGCACTCCAACCCGCGTGCCGACGGGAAGAGGTCAAGCACTTGCTTCAACGTGGCCTCGGCAATTTTCTCGGTCGAGACAGGCATCCACTTGTCGCCCGGCGTCAGGACGCATTGCAGCAGCGTGCCCTCTCCCTCCTTGTAGTACTCTGCAGGGCTCGTCAAGGCCAGGTCGGCGAAACACGAGAACTCGGCATCGGCACTATAGAGAAGATTATCAATACCCGGGGCCTTGCCATTGGACTTGTCCCCCGAGACTTCCTTTATCTTCTCCATGTCCTGGAGTTCCGTTACCCAGCCGTTAAACCGGAGTTGCACCTGGGGAGAGAGGAAGGAAGCGATGGTGAGGAAAAACCCACATATAATGTCCTTAACCATGATTGCACACCTCAACACTCAAAACCCTCACTCTCTTACCGTGGTCATATAATGTCCTTAACCATGATTGCACACCTCAACACTCAAAACCCTCACTCTCTTACCGTGGTCACCGGCACCGCAGTGAGTTTGTAAATGTTATCGAACTCTTGAATCTTCCTAAAGCTCTCCGGCAGCAGCTTTTGAATACCGGGAACATCACAAGCCGCCACCACACAATCAAACAGCCTCTCCTCCCCCGCAACCCCCACCCCTCCCGCGGCGCCCGCCTCCTTCCCGTCCTCCGTATTGGCCTTCCCCGACAGGGTAAACCCCTTGACCCGCGTCGGCTTCCCCGAACCCGCATCCGTGTCATAAACTAAGTCTTGAATACGAGAATTCAAGTGTAACTTCACGCCTCGTGCCTTGAGGTAATCCAGGATAGGTTCATGGAGGTAGGTGTTAGGGGAACCCTCACACATGCGCAAGACCGAGGCCTCGGACCTGACGGCGAAGAGCTGGAAAATCGTAAGCATGCACCTGGCCGAGATGTTGTCACAGTCGATGAACCCCAAAGCATACGCGATCGGGTCCCACATCCTCGTCATGCTCCCCCTGCTCCCGCCCTTCCTCAAGAACCACTCGGAGAAGGAAATGCCGTCTAACGCCCGAACATCCTCCATGGCCGCGTCAAAATTAAACAGCGCCTTCACTACAGGACTCGTAGCCAGCGCCACAGCGTTCGCAATTTTGTCGCCGATTTCCAATTGCGTTGTGGTGGCAAAGGCCTTGAGACCATTGATAGGAGCACCGATGCCGCCAAAGCGGAAGTCGAGCTCACCCACACGCCCGCCCTTATTGATGAAGGAGTGGGTGTGGTCCTTGAGCCGGAGGGAGGACTCGAAAATACCCAGCCGCTTCATGATACCAAACAGGTTGTAGTAACAGCCGAAGAAGACATGCAGGCCTGTGTGCGTGGGGAAGGGAGGGAGGGAACGGTAGGGAGGGAAAGGAAAAGGGCGGAGGGGGAAGGGAAATGATGAGATGATATGAGGGGTTATATTGTAAGAGCAGAAAGTGAATTTTATGCAATTGAAACAAATAAATTCTTCGTCATTACCGTTCCCTCCCTCTTCTCTCAACTCACCCATCTCAATGTGGTTCCCGTCCTTGTCCACCCACGACCCGACCTTCCCCCCCGCAAAACGCCGCGCCTCAAAAATCTCGACCTGGTGACCTGCCTCAGCCAAGTCCATCGCCGTAATTAAACCCCCCAAGCCTCCACCAATTATCCCTACACGAAGCTGCTCCGTATTCTTGTTCTTGACCCGCAAGTTGGCGGGAGGGCCAGACATAGCACGATCCAATACGGACAGATCCAAGAGCTTCTCCTTGTCCGAGCCACGGATTGCCTCGACCGGTTGCGTGATCACAGAAGACATTACCGTAGTTGCCCTCTGTCGAAAGCCCGCAGTCGGGAGACGGGAGGAGGGGGCGGAGACGGGGGAGGTGGCAGGGAGGAGGAAAGCCGAGGTCGTGCAGGAGGAGGCGAAGAGAAGCGTGGCCATGGCGGCCGCGGTCGTGCCTCTTCTACTTGTCTTGATGGGGCTTGTCATGGCGCTGCTGGCCGTCGTCCCTGTAGTTGTCGCGTATTTGTGTGGTGATGAGATGAGCAAGGCGGCCAGGTGAAGCACATGCGTCAGGTTGAGTTATCAGCTGCAACATAACCCGGCACACATGCCTGGTGCTGCTGATGCTGCTGACGCGGGGTGGGGAGGTCAACGGGACCGATACCCACGAGGTTTAGAACAAACAAGTCACAGACACCAGGGTCAGTCACAACATATGAATCACAACCAGTAGTAGTTGTAGCAGCAGCAGCAAGACATGCGGATGCATTCAGCGCTGCAGGGAGAAGCAAGCTTTCAAGATCGTTAGATTGCGGACCTCGCCGTTGTTCGGGTGAGGTGTGGTCGGGGCTGTGTGCGGGCCGCAAATAACGTCCACTGCTTGCGTCTTCTATCCAACCACAGGATATGTGGCCGGCTTTCTCAGCATCTAAAATAAGTTCATAAAGACATGCGGCTTCAAAACCGAATTTTGGTTGTACACGAATCGGAAAACAAAGACGATCTCCTGCTGCAACGCCGTAGGCGTCCGCCCAACGACGCAACCTCAAATCTCCTCCGCACTTACACTCACTACAGGAAGTAACAACTCGCGTGAATTGTTTCGTCTTGTCCGCTTCCTCCTTCCCCCACCGCCCACCACCAGCCTAAACTCAAGCAAATATGCTCCTTCTACGTCGGACCGCCAGCCGCCGCTGCCTGCTCCAGAGCAGCAGCACTCGTCTCCTTGCCCCATCCCCCGTGGCCGTGTCGCAGCGGCAAAAGGTGGATTATATTCCTTCCTTTATCGAATCCCGCAAGAGCCTGACGAAAATCATCGCCACCATTGGTCCCGCCTCGGAGCAATTTCCCGAGCTGCAGGCTTGCGTCAAGAGCGGGTAAGGCCGACGGCACGTGCCTTGCTTGCTTTGGTGGACGATTGAGATGAATATATGTTTGGATTGATCCAAAATAGCTTCATTCACTCTTGTCATGTTTTGTTACTTCTTCAACTCAGCGAGCGAGTTTATCGCACCTTTTTCACCCACCGCTCCCTCTCCGCGCACATACCAACAGCATGCGAATCATGCGGCTCAACTTCTCACATGCCACGTACGAAGAGGCCACGCTTCGGATCAACAATCTTCGTAAGTCCCACGGCGTGCACTCGGCAGCCATGGGCTCCACGTTCAATTTGCGAGGTACATCCACATGGGGGAAGGGAGGAAAGACAGTTCAAAGCGGGAAGAGGCTGAACTCAGAAACGATATGTCGAGCGACTGAAATACATAAAAGGGTGCGAATTGATCACCCTCGTATCATCCTCGTTTTTGGCCTCATATCGTTCCTTCTGGTCTCTTTTTCCGTGATTTAGCCGTCCTACTGGATATCCAAGGCCCCAAAATTCGGACAGGTTCCTTCAAGGAAGGGAGCATCATGCTAGAGCAAGGCAAGGAGTACATCTTGACCACGGACGAGAGCGTGAAATTAACGGGGGACGAGAAACAGTTCTATGTGGATTATGAGGTGAAAAAGAAGGGAGGGAAGGAGGGAGGGAAAGTAGGAAACGGTAAGACGTTACCGTGCATTTGCCAGATTTCCTTCGCACAAACATCTTCTCTCACTCTTTCTCCTTCCCTCCTTCCCTCCCTCCCTTCGCAGCCCCTGTATGGATCTACCAAAAAGGGCGACCCCGTGCTGATCGATGACGGTAACGTTGTCTTGGAGGTCACCGGGCATGTGGGGGACGGCCATGGCGTCATTTGCAAGGCCCTCAACTCCGGAAAGATCAAAAACAGACGAGGCGTTAATGTGCCGAACAGCAAGGTAGGCGTGTCGACGACAGGGAGGGCAGGAAAGGACGGGCAGCAGCCATGTCGATATGCCGAGGATAGGTGGGAAAGGGCAGCTGCAGTCACGAGAAACACGCAGTGGCCCATAACGGGCTGCATGTCTTGAAACGTGACGCTTTCCTCCCTCCTTCCCTCCCTCCCTAACCCCCTCTCTCCCACCCTTCCTCGATCCCCCACTTCCCCAGGTGGACCTGCCCGCTCTGACCGTCAAAGACCAAGCCGACCTTTCCTTCGGCGTCCAAAATGACATCGATTTTGTCGCCGCCTCCTTCGTCCGCAAGGCCCAAGACATTCATGATATCCGGGCGTATCTTGCCCAGGAGATGTCGAAGCACTGGCCTGCGACGCACTTGCCCCCTAAGATCATTGCCAAGATCGAATCGACGGAAGCGATTCAGAATTATGAGGAGATCATGGAAGCTGCCGATGGCATCATGGTGGCTCGTGGGGATTTGGGGGTACGTCAGGGAGGGGAGGAGGGAGAGAGGGAGCGGGAGAACGAGGATTGCACTGAGTAGGTGAAGATTGAGAGGACAAATGCGTCTTGTTATTTCAAATGCGACAATGGAGGTAATGAATTTCGGGGTCATGGGAGGATTGCTCATGATGTGTGTGGGAGCGGGAAGGAGGGTAGGAGGGATGGCAAAAGGGAGAGCAGGAAGGAAGGGAGGCTGGAAGGGAGACGTTTCGTGGATCCACGAATTCTTCAAGTAAATGGTTTTTATGAATGCGCAGATACGCTTACTCAATCTTCCACGCCATTTCCTCATTCTCCTTCCTTCCTTCCCTCCCTCCCTCCTTGTGTTTTTCGTCCAGGTGGAGATCGATCAGGCCGACGTGACCAACATGCAGAAGATGATGGTCCGCCGGTGTCGCAGCGTGGGGAAGCCTGTCATTGTCGCCACTCAGATGCTTGAGTCGATGCAGGTTAATCCCCGCCCGACCCGCGCGGAAGTTTCTGATGTCACGGTACGTGCGTGAAAGGGATGAAGGAAGGAGGGAGGGAGGGGGGGAGAGATGGAGGGAGGGAGAAGCACGGTTGTTCATGTACTGATGTATGTACATTCTCGGTCATCGATCTTTCCCACTCATCCCTTCCATCCAATCTTCGATTTCCCCTCTGCATTTGATAACAGAACGCTGTCTACGACGGAGCCGACTGTGTGATGCTCTCGGGTGAAAGCGCCCAAGGAAAGTATCCTATCGAGTCCATCGCGACCATGCGCACCATCATCGACGCCGCTGGTACGTACCTGCTTTAAAAAAGGAGGGAGGGAAGCAGCGATGACGAGTGATTGGCCATTGATAGATTGCGCTCACCCTCCATCTACCAAATCGTCCGCTTATGTAGTCTCACCTACTGATGACAACCCTCCCTTCTTCCCTACGCCTACGTCCACGCCCTCACGCCCTCCCTCCCTCTTTATGACAGAAACTTGGATCGATCGTAATCCCGTCCACCAGGGAAAATTAATCTTACGGAACATCGAAAAGCATGAGGCCCTGACCAACCAGCCCGTGAGCTTTTATGAGGCGGCGGCCAGCGCGGCGGTCCAGGCGGCGTTTCGATTGAAAGCTAAGGTTATTATTGTGCATACAAAGGACGGGTCATTGGCCAAGACCGTGGCAAAGTGTACGTGACGGAGGTGATGGGGAAGGGGAGAGGGGGGGAAAAGGGAAAGAGAAACAGAGACAGAGATACCGAAACACAGGCAGGGAGAGATAAGGAGATGGACAGACAGAGGAAGATATATATATGTATATATGTATATATATATATAGAGAGAGGGGGGGGGGGGGGGGGGTTGGGAAAGCGAAAATATTGGTTTCTTCCTGCG
>Ga0160420_100464_pt1 | contig 17550 bp, 20 predicted proteins | sample CelAP2metagpilot_FD_108197 | JGI IMG/M metagenome (GOLD analysis project Ga0160420, IMG submission 108197) | Phycosphere-associated microbial communities from algal ponds in Kailua-Kona, Hawaii, USA - Cellana AP2-5-5 metagenome pilot | ecosystem: Engineered > Artificial ecosystem > Aquaculture >... | reverse complement strand
TGTCCGACCACTTCAGCCCTACTATTGCCGAGAGAGTAGCAGTCAACCTATCTAGTGATGCATCTAAGCCGACTTTTGCATTTGTGATCGCGTGCAAGTGCTGGCAGCCGTCTCCAACCTCCTTTCAGGCCCATTTCGACGGGGATCCTGCGCCCCCCAGTTGTCGGCCCAGGAAGCATGTTGAGCAAGCGTACCTAGCAAACAGCATCTTTACCATAAATTTGTGGATATTTCCCAAGTAGTGATAATAAAGGGTGTTAGCAGATAAACTATTGGGGGTATAGGCGGAAAAGAACGCATGAACTGCTGCTATAGGTGCGATCGTTTCGCGGATTGGCGAGTGAGTGCATTCCATCCATGCATCCTTTTACGCTTGCAATACATCACCCTGGCCCAAGCAGCACACTCCCAAATTCCCTGGACCATGTGCCTCTGTAATGCTGCCTTATATTTTATGCGTGCCCTGACTCAACAGGGTCCGACCATTGACTCTCAAGCAGACGGGCAAGCCAGCATCATAATCTGCTCCTCCACATCGTAGAAGCCAGCTACCACTTCATTAACTGCAGCACCAGCCCAATCACAACATGTCGACGATCCAAGTAAGTTTAGGGAGAACTAAATCTGTCGTTTCTAGTACTTTGTTTTTCACAGCGCCATGCCCGTTTCCTTGGTTTTCACCCTCGCCCCATGTAGAAGGGAACCTCCCTCCCTCTTTTTTTCCCCGTAGCCCCCCTCTGCAACAACTTCTGCCTGCCAAGCACGAAGAGTTTTTGTTCTTTCTTTCTGTTCTTTCAAGAGCCTTCCTGTTCCAGCACTGCTTCTCTCCGTATCTCCCCCTTGACCATTTCTCCCATCCTCACATCCCCTCCCGACAGAAAATCGCCGAGTTGGAAGCCGAGTACGCCAAGACCCAAAAGAACAAGGCGACCAACTATCATCTCGGCCTTATCAAAGCCAAGCTTGCCAAGCTCCGTCGTGAGCTGATTGAACCCACCGGCGGCGGTGGAGGGAAAGGAGGGGATGGCTTCGACGTGGCCAAGTCAGGCGACACCCGTGTGGGTCTGGTGGGCTTTCCATCAGTAGGGAAATCGACCCTGTTGACGAAGCTCACGGGCACATTTTCCGAGGCGGCCTCTTATGAGTTTACTACTTTGACGGCAATTCCAGGCACGCTGCATTACCGGGGGGCGAGGATCCAGATTGTGGATCTACCGGGGATTATCGAGGGAGCGAAGGACGGCAAAGGCAAGTTCATCTTCCCTCCTTCCCTCCTCCTCTCCCCCTCTCCCCTGAGTCCGCGAAGGAAGAATTCGGGCTTTGCCTCTTGTTCATCAAATGATTTCTCTAGCGTTTTCATGCATTATAATCTTTTTTGTGCTCCCGGCCGGCCACGTCCAAAATCCTCTGCTTTTGCTCACCCCTCCCTCCCTCTTGCCCTCCCTCCCTCCCTTCCTCCCTTGCCCCATCCTATGATAGGCCGTGGTCGTCAAGTCATTTCCGCAGCGCGTACATGCAACATTATTCTCGTCGTCCTCGACGTGGCTAAGCCCGCCACCCATAAAATCTTGATCGAACGTGAGCTGGATGGATTTGGCATTCGCCTGAACCAGGAGCCTCCGCGCATCATGTTCCGGAAGAAGGACAAGGGCGGAATTAATTATCAAGCCTTTGTGCCTCAGACGTCTCTCGACGCCGAGGCGGTGACGGCGATTTGCCGGGAGTACAAGATTCACAATGCGGATGTGCACTTGCGGTGTGACGCCACGGTGGACCAGATAATTGACGTGGTTGAGGGCAATAGGAAGGTGGGGAATCTCGGGGGAGGGAAAGAGGGAGGGAGGGAAAGAGGAAGGGAAGGAAGGAGGGAGGGAAAGAGGGAGGGAAGGAGGGATGAAAGGATTAGAAGCTCAGCTTTTATTTTACTGCTTTCCTCTTTTTATGAAAAAAAAGACTTCATCTTGGTGACCTTAATCCTCCCTCCCTCTCTCCCTTTCTCCCTTCCTCCCTTCCACCCTCCCTCCCTCTCTCCCTTCCTCCCTTCCTCCCTTCCTCCCTCCCTCCTTCTCCCACCACGTACAGTACATGCCCGCCGTGTACGTGCTTAACAAAATTGACCAAATCTCGGTGGAGGAGCTGGACATCATCAGCCGCCTCCCTCACTGTGTCCCCATCTCCGCTTCGCATGGATGGAACCTCGATGAGCTCATCGACCAAGTCTGGGATGAGTGTAAGATGATCCGGATCTACACCAAGCCCAAAGGCCAAATCCCTGACTACACCGCACCGGTACGCACCTCACCTCCCCCCCCCATCCCTCCTTCTCTCTTTTCTGAACGAATCCGTCGCACTTTGATGAACTCTGTGACGTACGTCTGATGGTGCAAGTCCTCTATCCATATGCTCACCCCCTACCACCTTTCCCTTTCTCCTCCCTCCCCTCCCTCCTCTCCCGCCAGGTAATTCTCCATTCCCACCATCCCTCCGTCGAGGATTTTTGCAACCGCATCCATCGCACATTGATAAGTTCTTTTAAGTATGCCTGGGTTTGGGGCTCGAGCGTGAAGCACCAACCGCAAAGGGTGGGGAAAGATCATATTCTTGCCGATGAGGATGTTGTGCAAATCGTGAAAAAGAGTGGATAGAAGGAGAAATAGACGGAGAGAGACAGAGACATTGAGAAAGAGCCATAGAGAAAGACAGAGAGAACTAGATACAGAGAGTGAGAGGGGGGAAGACAGGGAGAGGGAGGAGAGAGAGGCGAGGGAGAGTATGAGAGAGGCGACAATATTTTCGACTACGGAAAAAGATTGTCACTCTATTGCCTGAGGACAGCTACAACAGCAGTAGTAGCAGAGGCAGCAGCAGCAGGAGCCTCCTGCATCATTGAAGCGCTCATGTGCAGGAAGGACAAGAGAAAGGAGGGGAAAATCGCAGCGAACGACGAGGCGGGGAAGGGCATAGGGACGAGGGATGAAGAGGGGTGAAGGAATAAGGGATAACGGAAGGGAAGAGACTTAAGAAAGAAGAAGTAGGACTTGTAATTGTACCCCTAAATCCGGATCCAAGCCGACTCAAACCTGCAGAAAATATGCAGTAGCAATGGTGTTTGGTTTCATCCTTTTCTCTCTTCTGATGTTTGGTCTACTTTTGGTTTCTTCACCTCTAACAATCTACCGTGGCGCTCAGCTCTGTATGTACGCGCGTCCCCCTTTCCTATTCTTGTCCGTCTCATTCTCTCGTTTCCCTCCCTTCCTCCCTCCCTCCCTTCCTTCTTCCCTCCCTCCCTTCCTTCCTCCCATCCTTTTCCCCAAATTTTTTTGCTTTTTACTCGTCGCCTCGACCGTCAAACTCTACTCCCTCCTCCCAACTCCTCACGACTACAATCCACAGCTCCCTTCCCCCCTCTCTCTCTCTCCCCTCATCCCTCCTTACAACCCCATCATATTCCTCGCATATGCCATGGGCTTTATCGGCGGGTGCGGCGCCGCCTCAAACTGTGTGTAGACAGGCTCATTCTCACCGTGGCAAAATCGAATGAACGCCCCCTTGTTACCCATCTGGTCGCAGTAGTTCGGCGCCGAGAAGACTGTGACGCACTTTCCATCATGCTCCACACTGTACCCCTCCTCCTTCACCTCATGACTCCTCACCACCATCTTCAACTTGTTCAAGTCCAAAAATCTGGCCGTCACATCGGGTCCAAAACTCAACCCTACCCCACGCTTGCTCGGCTGCCGGCCAGGGGCAGGCTGGGGGTCCGACCAGAGCAAGTCGCTCATGAGGCCGCTCTCGGGCGGTTCTCGGAAACGGTAGACCTTATTGATGTCGTCGAGCGTGACTCCGTCTTCAGCGGCCAGGCCACCGTGGACGATGAAAATGGAGGAGTCGATGGTGGCGCACAGGGGCATGGCACAGAACACCTGGGGAGTGAGGGAGGGAAGGAGGGAGGGAGGGAGGGACGGAAAGAAGGACGGAGAGAGAGAGAAGGTAGATCGCGGGCAGCGAGGAGAGGGAATGAGAGGAAGTGGTTTGTCACAAGGGAAGAGAGGGATAAAAGAAAGGAGCGAAGGCTGGCTGGAAGAGGAACCATACCTCGGTGAAGAGCCCCATCATAACCTCATCGTACTTATGCTTCACCTCGCCCTCGAAGCCGTAGATGCGGTTCATGTTCTTGCTCTCGTGGTTCCCTCTTACCAGGTGCATGCCCATGGGGTACGCCACCTTGTAGGCCAGCAGCAACGTGATGACCTCGAACGAGAACGAGCCACGATCCACAAAGTCGCCGTTAAACAGATACGGGTTGCTGTTACTTGGCTTGCCGTTTAATTCAAAAATTCTCAGGACATCGAAAAACTGTCCGTGGGTATCCCCGCATACCGTGATCACCTTCCCCTTCCCCATCGCCACTCCTCCCTCCCTCCCGACCTCTTCCTCTGAAGGAGGGGGGACATCAGCAGTCTTCAATTCAATTATATTAGGGAGGGATTGGAATTGCTTCAGGACAGCCAGCAACAGCTTTATGGCGTACTTGGTGTGCAGCAGCTTCTGGTTCTTAAACCTCTCTGTCAACTCCTCCAGGAACGCCGGGGTCACTCGCACGTCCTCCTCCCCCCCCCCCTCTTTCCCGCCTTCCCCGTCCTCCAGCACGGGTCCGTCGTAGCTGTCCTCGACGATGATGGAGTCGGGCTGGACAGTTTGGGACAAAGGCATGCTGTCTTCTGTTTGAATGGCTGCGGCGAAAGCTGCAGCCTTCACGGCCTTTTCACATTCCCGAAATTTTGCCGCAGCGTCCTTGTCACGGGGATGGACCTTGAAGACGTGTTTGAAATCACGCAGGGCCTCTTTGTTCTAAGAAAAGGAGAGAGGGAGAGAGGGAGAAGAAATGAAACGGAGGACCAAAACCCAACATTTAAAAGAAACGCTTACCTTGCCAAGCGCATAATTAGCACTGCCTCTCCTATAGAAAGCCTTGAGGTAACTAGGGTCCAGGTCAATGGCAGCCTCTGCGTCTTGGATGGCCATGCCGTAGTTCTCCATTCGAATCGCGGCCAGAGCGCGGTTGGAATATAGGATAGCAGTAGGATGCAACTCGATTGCTTGTGAGTAAAGCTCTGTGGCCTTCTCGAAATGATTTTCTTGCAAAGCTTTGTTCCCTTCATCCTTGAGAGCTGTTGCTGCGTCCATGGTTGCCTGGGGAGAGTGAAAAATGATGAGAGATGATGGTGGTGTACGTGATGCTCATAGGGGAGGTTGAAGGCGCCAGCCACGCACGCAGGCCACGGCAAACGCAAACGGTGCAAGTGCAATATGTGCTAGCCAAAATCAGCATTACATGACGCTGCAAAGATAAATTAAAGGCAGCTGTGATATGGTAGAACACTGCAGGCAAATCGCCTGCAAGCCGCATTGACCACAAGCGGGGTTGAGCGAAATAGAAGAAGTGCCTGTTCCTGGACTAGCCGGCAGGGGCAAGAACGTACTTTAGACGCGTGGTGGGCCTGCGCGACGGTGATTTGGTAGTGTCTGTTCGTCGTGCTCATGCGACACTTTAACGCGGCGCAGAGGGGAGGAGGGAAAAAATGCACGTATATAGGCCGATTAGTTAATTGCCGGGGAAAGGCAAGGCCCGCGATGCGATTCTTGGCACGACAAGCCAAGCAAGAGAGAAGGCCTCTCGCGTGCTGTATGTTGTAAAGGGTTGTGAAAGGAATAATTGTGGTCTTTGTGAAGTGAGCTGTCACGCGATCGACGCGAGTTCATCACGTAAGTGGGGAGGCTACTATCGATTGCAGTGTGAATCAACCATCAAACTCCGCGGAAGCTTTAAATAAACAAGCGAGGGAAATGCCTATATGTCTGTGTGCCCCGGTGGTTTCTGTTTTTAAACTGTAAGTGTGGCAAGGTTAATCAACACACGACAAGCAACTACTCCCCAAGCTGCATGCTCTCAGCGTCTCTGGCGAGGCCGTCACTGGCAGAAGAACGGCTGCGCGAGTGGAGATGTGTGGATGAGCTGGACTCGAGCTGGCTCGACCTATCCTTGTCCATCAGGACTTGCCACTCCCTAATATGCCCTGCTCTTGGCAACGTGATGGCTGTGGTGTATTGGAGAGGATGGATGGCTTTGGAGTCAAAGGCCAGGGCCCTCCTAGCCGTCCTCCCACTCTTGCTCTCTCACCGCTATCCTTGTCTTGTTGCACATCCCCTTTCACTGACACTTTCCCCTCCCCTCCTACCCATTTCCCCTTTAAATGTAGGGTTCGCCATCATGTTCAAGCAGTTGGTGTGCCTAGTGGTTGGCACTTTGGCCGTGGGCTCGCAGGCTTTCATGGCCCCCTCCCCGTTGTTCAAGGCGAGCTCCTCTGCCGCGGCCCGCGTCTACCAGCCCATCACGACCGAGACCGGTACGTCTCGGTGCATGAGCATGCATGCTTTTGGATAGTATAGGGGAAGAATAGTAGAGAAACTGTGACATAGCGGATGGGTTGTGTGTCTGCACTAACGCGGTCGGGTGGGATGGACAGGCGAAGAGCATAGTCTGTGTTGGGCGACACAAGGACTGGCAATGGCTCACTTATACCATCCACCAAACAGGTCTGCGCACGCCTGTGTCTGCTGATGTGGTGGTGTCTGTCGGGGATGGCGAGAAGTAAGTCTGCGCACGGAGGTGTGAGGTGGTGGGGAAAGGGAAAAGATGAGGGTAGGAGAGAGGGTTGACCACGAGTGCTGAAGAAGATGGAGGAGGAGGACTTCGATGAGGGAAGTGGCTCACAGATCCTAATCGATTGGCTTCTGAGTATCTTGGGATTATGGATGCCTGTTCCTAGGTATACTAGATCCGCCAAGCTTACCCCTCCCTCCCTCCCTCTCCCTCCCTCCTGTTCTCCCAACAGCATCGACAACGCCGTCAAGCGTTTCAAACGCGAGGTGAACAAATCCGGGCACTTGCTGGACCTGCGATTTAAGCGTTATCACGAGAGCAACCAGGAGAAGGTGAAGCGTAAGGCTGTCCAAGCCCGTCGCAAGGCCCGCATGCTTCGCTTGTCTCTCCGCAAGGGGCAGAAGCTCTAAACGAGGAAGCGAGCGAGGGCGGGAGGGAGGGAGTGAAGGGAGGGAGATATACATACAGCCACTATGCTGCGTAGATGCAGCTGAGCAAGGATCATCTAATTGAGGCCAGCTCTTCGTCTCCTCATGCTTCACATGAGGGGAAGGGAGAAGGGAGGGGGGCAGGCAGGGGTCAGGCCATGTGTGCTGAGAGTTGGCGCTTGTGGATGAGAGCACACATTCACAAAGAAGTCGAATGCCGCTGCTGCGCTGTCAACGACTGGGAAGAAGATTAAAGAAGACAAGAGGAAACAAAAAATGATATCGAAGAGAGAAGCTGCTCCTTGGTAATTTCCTCTCTCTCTTTATCTTTTTAAGCTTATATATATATATACATTAGTTTATGCTATTTCTGTCTTGTTGTTGATGTTTATGCTGCTGTCATTGTTTTTGTTGCTGCTGCCAGTGCTACCGCTACAGGAGCGACAGTGAACTTCGCCACCCCTCTCCCTCTTATTACCAAGACGGTCGCTGCTTCCCCCCCTAATCCTCCACCCCCTCCTGTTCCTGAATCGTCTCGAAAACCCGATTCTTCCCTATTTCCTCCCTCTCTTCCTCCTCCCAGTCCTCCGTCATCGTCGTCCGAAGCATCGCCCTCTCCACCTCCTCCCACGGCACCACCAACGGCCCATCCTCCTCCTCCTCCTCTTCCTCTACCTCGTCCTTTCTCGCTCCCTCCCTCCTCGCCTTTAGATTAAACCCCAGGAACCTCGCTTCCATCTTCCGTGCGAACAGCTCAACTTCTTCCAGCAAGCCGCTGCCCTCCCTTTCTCCCTCCCTCCCTCCCTCCCTCACATTCCGTAACAACTGCCTCAGGCAAGGCTGGAGGAAACTCTCTTTGCCTTTCACCATCTCTCCTTCTTCGTCATTGAAAAAGAAATCCGAAGGCATAGCAGAAGACTGGGCCGAGAAGACATGGAGGAAGGCGTGATAGAGGGGGAAGTATTGAGGGAGGGAGGGAGAGAGGGAAGCGTGGCAGAGCAGGGCGGTGGTTTCTTTCCAGTGCTTGAGGCCGGCCATGGAGTACAGGTTAAGGAAGAGAAGGAAGGCGAGCTGATACTCGCCTAGAAGGGCTTTCCAGGCTGACGAAGAAGGAAAAGAAGGAGAAGAGGATGAGGACGAGGAGGACGAGAAGGACGAGGGAAGGAGGGAGGCCGAGGATGAGGACGAGCCTATTTTACTATACACATCCCTCAACACTTCCTCCAACAGTTGAGAGCGATCCAAGTGGTATAGTGTCACTTCTGCCGGTGTCATGTCCAATGCATTCTTTGGCCGTTTCGCGCCTCGTACATCCGTGAAAGTGGCCGCGTGGCCCAACCCTGGAAAGAACGGCACCAACTCCCCTCCTTCCCTCTTCTCTTCTTCGCCTCGAGCATGTATTTTCTCCTCTTCCCAAGCTCCTGGTAAGATACGCGTTTCCACTTTCAAACCACATAGTGCCAAGACGTCCTCTGTTATGTACTCGCTCAGATCCCGCCAAAGCCTCCCCTGCTCCCTTTCAGGGTATGCCCCTAATTGCTTGTTCAATTCACCCCTTTGCAGGGCCTGGAGTAGATTATGCATAGACCCTTCCCGTAGTCCTGTTCCTTGCTCAATTAATTCTTCTTCTGTTGGGTCCCATGATTTGACGAGGACTTCATACGGACGGGAAATGTGAACGAAAAAGCCTTGGCGGAGGCCTTGGCCTGTCCCGAACGTCAGGAAATGCAAGCCTAAAGGCACGCCCGCAACGCCTCGAAAGTTGGGGCCGACCTGGTTTATTTGCATGTCGATTCCAAACTCACTCCCGGAGGGCATGCCCAGAATAATAACGATGCCGCCTTCTTGCAAGGGGGGGGGGGGAGGGGAGGTCGAAGAGGAGCTGGAGACGGGGGAGTGATGCGTAGAGGAGGAAGAGACCGAAGACGCACAAGAGGTATCTAAGTCTTGGTACATGCTTTTGTGTTGTAGCTGCGGTGATTGTCTGTGTGTGTAAATGGTCGTCTTGGGGACGGGAAAAACGCTTTAATCATCAGATACCTCCCCCCCCCGTGCAGTTCTGCTCCTATTCACATCGGCCCCTTGCCACCCTTTTCCAGTTGTCGCATATACTCTTAAGACACATTAATCCACGTCCAATCTAAACACGTCACTAGTTACTGCACTTGGGCAAGGTGGGTGTCTTCAGCTGCAGGATTTTGCGCGCTTTCGGTCAGGTTGAATGATGGAGGCCGAGGACGAAGAAGGCGATGCCATGATGGTCAGCAGCAGGAACAGCAGTGAAACCAGTCCACCCACAAAGAGCTGCAGCAACAGCAGCAGTAGCAGCAACAACAAACGTCGTTCAGGGCAGGATTATGAAAATCCCGATTTTCTCGAGCATCTGCTGCATGTCACAGGCATCACGGGCACGGCCAGCAAGCGGCGGATGCTAAAACACTCTCCGTCCTCCCCCCTCTTCCTTCGAAGCACCGACCAAAATGCTCCCGGCGTGGGCTTTGGCAACAATTGTACGACGAATTTCAACAATAATGTCAATGCCTTCTATTGGTCCTTGCCGTTTCGGCCCACACCTCTCCAACCAAGCCCACCATCACCACCAATCTCCTCCCCCTTGCTTTTCCTTCAGTCGCCTCATTACGACGAGGTCATGAATACAATTATGAGCGAAGGCGGGAGAAAAGAAGTAGGGATAGGAAGAGGAGGAGGAGGAATGGCCAGCATGGCGTTATGCGCTCTCCAACGGCAGCAGCAGCAGGAGGAACAACAACATCAGCATTACCAGCAGCAGAAGCACCAGCATCAGCATCAGCATCAGCATCAGCATCAGCATCAGCAACTACTACTACAGCAACTACAAAATTCTGACGGTTGAGCAGGTGCGCCGCTCCATTACCCCTTAGGAATGGATCTGGGTCTGTTATCTCCATTCACGTCGGTGGCAAGGAAGAGTGTAAATAGTAGCAGCAGCAGCAGTAGCAAAAGTAGCATGATGGAGGACGAGAAGAATGTTCAGATGAGAGGAATAGCAGCAAGAGTACAAGATCGCTGTAGCACTTCAAGTTCTATTTTCGTCATGAAATGTAGCGTACTGCCGTGCAGTAGCAGCAGCAGCAGCAGCAGTAGCAGCAGCAGCTGTAATGTAAGGGTGCAAGGGCCAGGAGGGAGGGAGGTGGTCGCGTCGACAGAAGCAGCTCTCTCTTGGCAAAGGCGTTTTTGCGGCTGTGGGGGAAGGAAGTCAGAAGGTGGTTCAGACTTGGTACGGAGTATGGAGAGTGGTTGATGGAGGGAGGGGAAAAGGAGGGGGTGGAGGAGGTTGTAATATATTTGGAGCCGTTGAGAAAGGAGGGCTGCTGGCAGGGGACAGAAGCAGCAGCAGCACTAGCACCAGCGGCAGCAACAGTAGCAGCACCAGCAGCGACGTTGGAATGTAATGATATGACATGTAGTCGTTCCCTGTTCTCTTCCATCTCTAGTGAAGCAGCAGCTGCAGTAGGAATGGATGGAGGGGGGATGGGGGTGTCGATCTTCCTTTCGTTGCTACAGCTGTGGGTGAGTAAAGAGAGGCTCGCCTTGAAGCCAAACGTGGTGGTCATGGGTGAATTGATGTTGTGCGGGAACATCATCAGCGGGTATTCTCATCGACAGCATCGAGGGAAGGAGAGAGGAAGAGAGGGAGAGGAAGAGTGTGTGTTGGCGGGCATGCTACGGGCAGCGAGAGAGGGAGGGGTGGGCTGCTTGATCTTACCCAAGGACATGCAGGAGGATGTCGCGTCTTTCCTGTGTGCCAATGCTGCTGGTGCTGCTAGTGCTGCTGTTGCTGGTGCTGCTGGAGCTGCTGCTGCTGCTGCTGCTCCGAAAGCCGATGTCCGTTTTCTCTTTGCTGAGGACATTGTGGACTTGCTTGGCTTTGTGAGCGGGTCCTTCTCTTTCTCTTCCTCCATCCCCCCCCCCTCCTACTGGGGTAATCAGGCCTCCTTCCATCCTTCCTCGTTATCTTTTCGCTCCTCCTCCCCCTCTCCCAAGTTATCGCTGCTCGTGGGGAAACGCCTGAGTTGCACACACGAAGAGAAAGGATGGACGGGAGAGAGGGAAGAAGGGTGGATTTACGTGGCACCAACCCTTCTACCTGTCGATGACGTGTCTGTTTCTTTTCGGAGGGTGGAAGTAGCTGTCTTGTTAGGTGGAGGACGAGGGCAGTTCCTCGTTACAACCACAGGCCTTGCCTCCTCCTCCTCCTCCTCCCTCTCCTCTTTTACCTTTTCATCCCCTTCTTCTTCAGTAACAGCATCACCCATCCTCCTCTCCAGCAACAGCATCAACCGCACTAGCAGCAGCGGAAGCAATGGCAACATTATCAGTAGTAGGAGACGTAGTAATTGTGGAGGAGGAAAAGGAGAAGGCGGAGGAGGAGCCGTCTGTGCCGCAATAAACGTCGCGCGCGTCCTGCTCCTCAAGAACCAACAACAGCTCTGTCAGTTCCTTGGTCCCCCCACTATCGACCTCCGCGCAATGTCCTCCCTCCCTTCTTCCCTCCCTTCCTCCCTCCGGAAGAAGATTGACATTCTCGTTTACATACCCCAGTGCCTCCCCTCTGCTGCTGTGGGGGCATATGCCCTCCCTGCCTTTCTTGCCCTCGTTGCTGCGTGCTGGCCTGGTCTCCGGGGCTCCCTCGATGGGACTGGTAGCTTGGGCGAATTGAACGGGATGGGAACCATGTCACTGCACTCCTGTCGCCTCCCTCCCTCCTTCGTGTCTTCCCTCCCTTCCTCGGTGATTCGCAAAATGGTCATGCCCAGGGCGCAAGCGTGTGAGCTGGTGAGGAGCGGGGGCGGGGTGGGAGATAAGTGGCTGCTGGGCAACGGTGTACTAGTGGTGGGAACAGAGAGTATTCTGGACGCGATCCAGTGTTTTTTTCTGGGGAACGATAGGATCTAGGAAGAGGGAAGATCTATTTCCCTCTTTCCTTCTTCCTACCCTCCTTGGACGTGCTGCAGAGGACGTAGGAGGAGGTAGGGATGGAGGGAGAGAGGAAAGGACGCGAGAAGAAATTGAAGGAAGAATATATGAGCTGGCCGGTGTGTATCTAAGAGTGATTGTACAGTAAAGAAATAAGCTCAAAAGCAAAGGGTAAAAGAACTATCACACGATGGGGGGTAGGGGTCGGGAATGGCTGAAGACGCGTTTCTAGCTCAATTTACAGTGATGGATGATTATTTATTTTTTGTTTACCTCTTCTGTTCACTTTGAGGGGGAGAAGTAGTTGCATTATGTTCTTGACGCTGCCACAGGGTGGACAGTGGATGGACGTCGCACACAAGTCTTTGAGTGTCCTTCTCCTCATTCCTTCCAGACCCCCTTCCTAATTTTTCTATTTTGCTCACCATCATTGCGGTAGCCAGGGCATGCTTACGTACTTTCCTGTCGTACTTTTTGGTCTGTTTCTCTTTCTCTCAAAAACCTTCTCTCTCCCTCGTCATTGATCTGTTTCCTTCATTTCTCCCCTTCCTTGTGCCTTCTCACACCCCTGAAGGTAAAGCTGAATTCGTGCTCTCATTGTCATTTTCAATAGGGTACTGCGTGTGCTGTCTGGCCTATGGCAGGGATCATGGAAACATGGCAGCAGTCACATCTTTGTCTCTCTTTGTTGATTTATATTTACATGGAAGTGATTTACCTTTTCGACCTTTTTATTCATTCTGCCGGCCTTGCTATTAATTTTGTTTTCTCTCCTCAACTTTATTCTTATTCTAATTCTTTTTCCAACTCCTCTTCCCCATATTCTTCTTGTCCGCCTCCTTTTCTTGTTCGCCTTCCACCTCTTCCTCCTCCCCTTCTTGTCTTCCTCCTGTCCTACTAAGTTTTCGATCATCCCATTCGCGTGACTCATTCTCAAAGTTGACTATTCTTCGTGCCTCAGAAATGCATTCACCTATTTACCTCCATACCCTTCCCTCCCCTCCGGCCTCAAGAACAACACCAACCCAAGCTCGCTCGACCTCAGCGTCAAGTCCACCCTCGTCGACCTCTCCTGTTGATGTTCCTGCTGTTGCTGCTCGACTGCCCCATCTACAGTAAGCGGGAGGGGAGGCGTGCGAATCTTAACCTGGACAAACATCGTGTTATCGTTACTCGACATGCACTTCCCAACGGCTGCGACTACTGCTCCCGTATCCATTTCATCCATCCACTCCCACAAACACCTCCCAGCAAGCGGCTGCTCCTTCCCTCCCCGCAGTGGCAACTTCAACAGCTGATTGCACCGGTCATTCACAAACAGGATTCGGGCACTCACGTCTGGGGAGAGCAGTAAAATCGCGTCAGGCGCTGCCGTGACAAGCACCTTGAACATGGACAGCGTATTCACCTTCTCCCTAAGCTGATTCTCTTTCTCTACCTGCCTCTGACGCGCCATCGCACTGTATTGCCGAGCCCTGGCCTTCTTCCACTCCATCTGTTCCTCTAATGTAAATTCACTCAAATCCATTTTGGGGGCCCTTCGCTTCCTCTCCGCATAATTCTGATACTGCTGGTTCATCATTTTTCTTCTTCTTCCTCCTCCTCCATTTCCCCTTTCCCCTTCATTATGCTGCTCCTCTTCCTCCTCGCATTCATTCTTCCAGCTGCTGCTACCACGGCTGTTGCTACTGAGTCTTCCTACGGCAGCAGCAAGTGAAGTAGCATTCGGGTGAAGCATGGAAGCTGTTTGAGTATGAGACGGGAGTACAGCGGTATTGTGGTTCGGCGTACGCTGTGAAAAATGATTGTGAGGAGGGAGGGAAGGAGGAAAAGCGCCAGCAGTGGAGGGAGCAAGGAAGCCACCAGAGCCCCCGCCGCCCATTGCAGTGTTGCGGAGGAAGGCGTGCGAGGTGCGGGAGGGGGCGGTTGAAGAGGAGGTTGAAGATGAATTAGGGAGAGAGAGAAGAGAAGAGCTGGTAGCTATAGATAGGGAGGGGGAGGAGGAGGAGGAGGAAATAGAGGAGGAGGGAGTGGAGTTGGACGTGGAGTTGGACGTGGAGGAGGAGGATGAGGAGGGAGGAAAGTAGGGGGGGAAGGAGGGAAGGAAGGAGGGGGACTGTTTTTGCTGTTGTTGGGAGGCTAATTGGAGCATGTAGGCCTTGTTATTTGGGATGTGGTAGATTGTGCTGGTGCTGCTGCTGCTATTGCTACTGTTGTTAAGTTCCATAGCACGATGTCTGTGTTGTGGGGCGCTGTCGGCAGGTGAAGCAAGGTAGGCTGCGGGCTGTCGATACTGCTGATGTTGCCGCTGATGCTGCTGCTGCTGCTGATACTGGCGTTGTAGATGCTGTAGTTGACGCTGTTGGTGCTGGAGTAGGGCCATTGGGGCAGAGATAGTGGAGGAGAGGGCGGAGAACCGGCCATGGGGTGGAAAGGACACAGAGGCGGGGGTGCATGTGTCCTTGTCTATGCCATAGCGTGCCTTTGCTGCTGCTGCTGCTGCTGCTACTCGCATTAACGATGGTGATAGCGACTGGTGATCACGGTGGGGGTTTTCCATGGAATATTTGGTGGGTTGGGGGGGCGTTGGGACTGAACTTGTCGAGCTCTCCGTCGTAATGATGACGGGCCCGGCCGCGGAATCTGCCGCTGATGACGAGGCCGTGGGCAGGGAGGGGAGCGACAAAGTCGAGGGCTTGGAGGGAGGTGTCTCAGTGCTCTTGACTGCCCGGAGAAGAGATTGGACCGTGCGGGTGCTTTGCGCGGTGCTGTCAGTGCTGGGACCAAGTTTAGGACCGCCGGGCGTGTCTGTATCGGCGACCATGGAGGGCCTGTCAAGTAAGGAGCGGGAATGGAGATGATGTGAGCTCGTGTTATGTTATCATATCACTCAGTGTCGTCTGATAGTGAGGAGACAGGAGCTCTGCGCGGTGATGCTGCCAAGACCAAGTGTGACGGTTTTGCTCATTTGTTGAGGACCGCAGGGGTGTCTATCGGCGACCATGGAGGGCCTATTAAATAAGTGGCGGGAATGGAGATGATGTGAGGTCGTGTTATGTTATCATACCACTCAGTGCCGTCTGATAGTGAGGAGACAGGAGCTCTGCGCGGTGATAGCGCCCGTACTGGACTGGCTGTGACGAATTTGCTTCAAAGTTAAGGACAGCCGACCGCGTCGGTTTTGGCGACCATGTGCATCTCCCTTGACGGCCAATACTACACAATGTAAAACCGAGGAGACAGAGCTGCGCGGTGCTGGCCTTTATGGATCGTTCAGTTTCATGGGTTAGCGAAGCAGTTAAGGGCCCCCGAATGCGTCGTCTTGGCGACCATGGAGGGCCCCACGCTTTTGCCCATAGCTATCCCCTGTCCCTCCCCGGGACGAACATGGGGGACGCAAATGAAATATCATCACATGATGTGCGTAGAGGACATTCGTACTTGGCCCAGTATTACTGTAAGAATCGCATCGCAACTCTTGTCATCTCAAACCATCAGAATTAGTTTCCTTGACACATACGGGCACTTGTGCTCCAATTGACCCGCTGTTCTTTGAATCGGTTCGTTCGCAACGTTTCTCCCTGAGGAAAACCCGGTAGATATCGGATATGTGTAGTTTTTTGGGGGGAACCGTATTACTCACAGAGTTACGACTTTCAGACCATGATCGACAGAGTTTCTAACCTGTCTCGAAAATAAGTGGCCACATGATGTCTGGATGAAAATGGAGGGTCCAATCTTTCATCACCTACAGTGGACCGCCAAGCCAAATCTTGACCTTAACAGTTGAAATATTCCCACTAGAAACTGATCATGCCCTTGAAGCCGGAACCGTAATCTGGAGCACAGCTATCCAACGTACTATTTGCCCCTTTTTTTTCACGTGTTTGCCACGCCTTTTCATAGGACATATCCTATGCCACATGATACTCGAACCTCGGTCCATCTCTCCCCTTTCCTTCGTCAATGAAGGATTCAGAGGATCTTCCCCGGTCTTCTTCGCCAGGGCAAGCAGGCGCTCCAGCGTCATGCCGAGAGTTGTGTCAAGGAAGTGTCCAGAGGCAATCTCGATGCCCATATTGATCATTAAAACAGCTTGAAGCGTCATTTTCGATGATCCTTTCATCACTGACACCCCATTCATTGTTATGTCACGAGTGAGAGTGCAGTTGCACGATGACCATTTTCCGGTTAAAACTCGCATAAGTTTTAGAGACGACGGACAGAGTCCAGTAGGTCAAAGATGATTACAACTTACACGTGACAATAATATCTAGTGGACTCAACGGCCTGCTGTTGTGACGAGTATATTTGGTGCATCTGGATCGCCTCAACGACCAGACTATGAGGGGTCGGAACGCTGAGGAGGTGTTTATGTCTCAAGGGCTTTCTCTCGAGGCTTCGCGCACAAAATGATGTCGAATAGTCCACCAATATCTAGCAGTTTCGGGTGTTTCTCCGCATTTTTCTATTTCTTGGTCGCGTTCATGGATCTGTAATTCGGATCAGAATTCTGATGTCCCCTCGAGCTTGTCTTGAGGGTCCATGGGCGGTAAGGGGGATCCATGCAAAAGAACTTTTGTTCTTCTCGCTAGTTCGAATCTAGAATTGTGCGAAACGTCATTTTTCACCATTTCGATCATAAGCTGTCCCCTGCGCAAGACATCCGAAATGTTTTTGCCATCTTTCCACCCTTCCAACCTCTTCAATCTACACTAAAACACCAAATTATTGCCATCTATTCTGTCTAGGTGTGTGGTGACTTTAATTTATTATTCCTGCCCACCAGTGGCACCACTGGGGGTCCTGCAGACGGCGCCAGACCGAGGGAATCGTCTGGGAAAGCCGCGAACGCATGACGCCTGCAACAACAAAAAACATTGCCGCTTTTGCAAACGCAATCAGCCCGCGAAGTGCAAGCGGCAGGCAGCAGACTGCGAAGCATGCAGAGATGACCAACTGATGGTGGGGTCAAGCGAAGAGGTGTCGAGAACAACGCTGCTGCCCTCCCCTCGGGCAATGAGGTCGCGAAAAAGCAAGGGTAGAGGCGGATAAACGACAAGAGGACGGGACGGAGGTGCAAGTGGACGACAAAGGAGAGGAGGGGGAGGAAAAACACTTTTCAGAGGAGGACATTCGTGATACAATGGGCAGATGGAGCGCCCTAAGGTAAAAGTTTTTGCGGATGCTTTCAAGGAAGGAGGTCGGAGGAGGTGTAGACAGGGAGGAGGAGGGGAGGAGAAGGGGAGGAGAAGGGGAGGAGAAGGGGAGAAGAAGGGGAGGAGAAGGGAAGGAGGGGGAGAAGGAGCAGTGGAGGATGCGGTGAAGGTAGAGGAGGCAGATAAAGGGAGGATGGAGGTTGGAGGAGGTGTAGAAGGGGAGGAGGAGGGGAGGAGGAGAAGGCGGAGAAGGGGAGGAAGCGGAGGGGGAGGAGCGAGAGGAGTCGGGGCGTCGCGATCCGGAACACGGAGGAGGAGGGTGGGGGAGGGGCGGGAAAAG
>Ga0160420_100462_pt1 | contig 17648 bp, 9 predicted proteins | sample CelAP2metagpilot_FD_108197 | JGI IMG/M metagenome (GOLD analysis project Ga0160420, IMG submission 108197) | Phycosphere-associated microbial communities from algal ponds in Kailua-Kona, Hawaii, USA - Cellana AP2-5-5 metagenome pilot | ecosystem: Engineered > Artificial ecosystem > Aquaculture >... | reverse complement strand
TAGGGGGGGGGGATGTGAGGAGGGGGGGGAGGGGGAGGGGGTGGGAATGGGGTGGGGGGAGGGGGGAGGGAAGGGAGGGAGGGGGGGAGGGAGGGGAGGAAGGAATGAGGGAGGGAGGGAGGAAGCGAGGTACCTGATAGTAGGCGGCGATGGCGGGCGCGAAGGAGGGGGGGGAGGGTGGCCATCTAACGGCCGGCATGCCGGAAGCAGGGTCAGAGGGACCGATGGAGAAGGACTCTTTGGGGTCAGGAAGGGAGGGAGGAAGGGAAGAGGAGGAGGAGGAGGAGGAGGAGGAGTGGTGGGCATGTTCATAGGCCTTGCTGTGAGAGAGGACTTCGCCGCCAAAGCCAGAGTAGCCTGAGGGAAGGAGGGAGGGAGGGAGGGAGGAAGGGATGGGGAGTTGTGATAAATTAGGGAATGGTGAGTAACTTAAGAATCGTAAGTAAATCAAATGATAAAATATCCCTCCCTCCCTATCTCCCTCCCTCCCTGCTTCCTTCCCTCGTTCTTACCGTAAGGGTATTGGCTCCCCTCCATCTTGACCGATTTTTCCTTTTCCTCCGTGGGCAGGTCGAAAAACTCGGTGGCTGCCGCCCACGCATTTTGGATAATGGAGGGAGGGACGCCGTGGTGTGTGATGATGAAGAAACCCACATCTTCACAGGCGCTGAGAGAGGGAGGAAGGGAGGGAGAGGAGGGAGGATGCAAGGGTAGTACCAGGTAGGAGGAAGGGAGGGAGGGAGGGAGGGAGGGAGGGAGGGAGGGACGTACAGCTTGATGGCTTGGGCGACTTTTTGCTTGCCTGCCATGGAGCCGTCGTGAAGAGGGGAGAGGTCGATGATAGGAATATACGAGGCGTATTCCGAAGAAGAGGAGGATGAAGAAGAGGAAGAAAGCAGGGGAGGGGGTAGTTGTTCCCTGTGTTGCTGTGGCGGCTGCTCGTTCGAGCTCTCGCCTTGGAGGGTGGAGGTCATGCTACGGCCGTGGCCGATGCCTGTTGTACGTGGAAAGGAATGTGGCATATTTAAGAAAGGATTACAAGAAAGTCTGGCTTGGGAGTTGGGGCTGAGGGAGAAAAAAAACAACTACAAGCACAAGGCAGGTGCAGGGGCAGCACCAGCAGCAGCTGAGTGCAACGAACGCCTGATTTTGTGACGGCGCGGCGTGCCTCGTGCGTGGACTTGCACTTTGCTCGCTTCTACACCCACAGCCATTTACACTTACATCTTTAAATTGCATTACACAGACCCACCAACGCATCAGCAATGATTCCAAGGGCTCCCGCCACTAGCGCCAGCCCTCAATCACTATCTCTTCTCGTCCTCCTCCTCGCCCTCCTTCACACTACCATCACCACGGCCTTTCTCCTCCCTCATCCCTCCACCAGCCCCACTCGTCAGCAGCAGGTGTCGCTCTCATCCTTGTCTCCTTTCCCCTTGCGGAAAGCCTCGCTGGCGGCCAAGGTACGTTCGTTTTTACTATAATTCCCTTGCCCCCCCTCCCGCCCCCTCCCCCCCCCGCCCTCGTCCCTTCCTTCCTGGCTCCCTCCCATCTGCACCCTTGCGTGTGCTGTCCCTTTCACACCTCTCTGATGAATGCTGCCCCAGCACTGTAGACGACCGGTGTGTGAGCTCCTTTTTTTTTTCTTGGTGGGTATGTAAACACACCAACCCATCCGTCCGTCCGTCCCTCCCTTCCTCCCCACGTCCTTCCCTTGCTTCCTCCCTCCCTCCATTAGGGCTTTGGTTTTGGCAAAGGACAGAGCGCGCAGCAAAACGGCACGAACGAGGGTGAGCAAGGACCGGAGCTGTTGTACTACCACCAGGAGAAGGTGAGGGACGGAGAGAGGAAGGGAGGGAGAATGATCGGAAGCAACGATTAGGAGTATGGATAGGGGCTGCATGACTATCGATTGAATGAGAGGAAATGGAAGATATGCATTGAAAAGGAAGAAGGTGGAAAAGAAATGAGATAAAGACTGATTTATAATCAAAATCACACGCAGGGATAAATCGTACACTCAACCCTCCCTCCCTCCCTCCCTACTCCCTCCCTCCCTCTCTCAGGACTCTACCATTGACTCCACCACTCAATTTTTACGGTTTAACACCAAGCCCGCCGGCTCTCAAGCGCCTCCAGGGATGCGGGTCTTTGATCGCGTGCTGGATTTTCCATGTGTTTTCAACATAAAGGTGGGGAGGGAGAGGAGGAGGGAGGGAGGGGAGGGAAGCGAGGGAAGGAGGAAGGAGGATGGGAAACGATTTCGCGCTCTTTTCAACTCAGTCTTTCCTCCATGTCGTGCCTCTTGTGTAAATGTTATAATTCAACCATATCAATTTTGTTCTATACAAAGAGCTGATAGATCCAATTTATTTATAGGTAATGGGGGTCATATGCATCTGTAATAGTATTTCAGGTATGTTGCTGATTGATACGTACGTACGCCATATTTTCTATATACATAGGTGATAGGTCAGCCGGCGGAGAATGATGCAGGCAGCTTTGATAGGGACATGGTGGAGCTCGTGGGCCAGGTGCGATATCGGCGCCGGATTTATTTTCAATTACATTTTTTTTCCTCTGATATGAATTGATAACGAACGCTATTTGCATCGCCCATTCCTCCCGGGACACCAGCAGTGGAAAATACTATAGCCTTACCATCCTCCCTTCCCTCCCTCCCTGCCTAGGTCACCGGCGCCCCTCCCTCTGACATCGTGTACTCTTCTCGTGACACCAGCAGTGGCAAATACCGCAGCCTCACTATCCATGCCCCGGTCAAGAGCGCTGATGAACTTTATGAGATCTACGAAAAAGTCGATTTAGACCCTAGGGTAAAGTTTAAGTTCTGAACAAGACTGCTTCGTCGTATCCCTCCCTCCCTCCCTCCCTCCCTCCCTAATTGAACAAAATTGTGACTGATCGTCAAATTGGATTTTTTAAAGGGCTCTCTTTCGTTTCCTTCGGGGAGTTGTAAAGTGCTATTCTTCTTCCCTTCCTCCATCCCTCCTTTCCCTGCCTGCCTTTTGATGCGGTGGGTGGGAGGGGCCCTTGGGTATGTCACGGGAAAAGAGGGAGGGAGGGAGGGAGGGAGGGAGGGAGGGAGGGAGGGAGCACAGGTGGATCCTATGGTGTGTATATATAGAGGCATATATAGCAAGAAGGAATCAAAGGGAATAAAGGAGGAACAGAAAGAAGGAGGGAAGGAGAAAAGGGGGGTTTCTGCAGGAGCAGCAGGTCTGCGGCAGTGGCACAGTAGGAGAGAGATGAGGAGGATAACACGTGCGCGACAAGAACGAAAGGAGGAAGAGGTGAAGGGAAATAGGGTAGGGGAAGCAGAGCCATTAATAATGAGAAGCAAAACATGCGAAAGAAGAATGAAGAAAATTGTCGCACATATAATGCTTTGTATGGAGGACACACCGAAAACAATCAAGTTGCATTTCGTTAGCTGCTTGTGTGTGGGGGCACGCAGCTTTAGTTTCCCTCACTGGCACCGGACGGAGCCGGCTACAATTGAGGCTACTATACCTTATACGTCTTCTCGGCACTCTTTAAATCATTGGCTGGATTAGCACTGGAGCCGCAGCGATGGGAAGAGGAAGAGTGAAGGATGGAGGCATACAGCAGAACGGAGAGGCAGCCCTACGTGTGTTCCCAAAAAGATACTCTTCTTGTTTTCCTCCTGTGCTCTGTCATGATCTTGTTTTCATCTTCTTCTTCTCGTTTTTGTCGTTCTTTTTCTTTTTCTTCTTTTTTTTTCGTCTCCTTTCTCATCATCATCATCTTCTTGTTCTTCCTCTTCATCGTCCTCTTCTGATTCATCACCTTCATATTTGGGGCGAGCCCTGGGGCTCGCGATTTGACTCTCCGATAAAATAATATTCATATAATATATTTATCTTCGTCTACAACACATGTATATGTCTATTTCTACTTCTTACTGCTTCCTCTGTACCTTTTTTGCATTTTCTGGCCAAATAACACGTTTACTCTATTTTTCCTTCATAGCTTCCATCCACTTTCTTCCTTATAAAGTCGTCTACAAATGTCAGGGTATTACTCTGCACCGGCCTCGTCTCCTTTCCGCTCTCCTGCCCCCGCTCCTCCTCTTCGGCCCCCATTTTCATCCACTCCCTCACGCCCACCCTCGCCCTCTGCTCCTCCACCCACTTCTTAAATCTTCTCCTTCAACTCCCTCACGCCCACCCTCCTCACTTCTTCCCTTCTTCCCTTTCTTTCCTCTTGATCGCCCTCTGCTCCTCCACCCACTTCTCAATCTTTTCCTTCAACTCCGGTAACGGCTCCAACTGCTCCACACTTAACGGCTGCCTACTCAAGGGATCCGTTGGCTGGTTTAGCAAATGCTGCTCAATCGAACCCCTGTCCATCACAGACCCGGACGTCGGCAGCCGCACTGGATCTTTCATCAGTACACATAGCAACGGGTCCAAAAACTCATCCGGAATGTCTACTTCCAACTCCTCCGCTTGCGCCTGCTGGGCCGCAATGTCCACTGCGGCTTCCAGACCTGCGAATGCCTGCAACTGCTGCTCGTCCATACCCCCCAGCCTCTTCATCGTCTGCTGCACTTTGCCTAGCATCCCGTCTTTGAAATATCCGCTCTCAGACAAGGCCGTGTGAAAAGGGGCATCAGCGGCAAAGTGGAGGATGGTCAGACTCACTTCCCGCAGCATATTTTTCGGGTTGAAGTTGAGGGCGTCGGGGTTGTCTACTTTGATTTCCAAGCCCCTGGCACCCACGAGCTTGTCGACGATGGAGAGCAGGGTGTTGGCGAGACGGGAGCACAGTGCGGGGGCGAGGAATGGCTGTCGGACCGCGGCGTCCGACGTCAAGTACATGAGCATGTGGATCGTCTCGTTGCACAACAACATGATGTTTGACACGCTGCGTTCATTGTCGTTATGACGTTCCAACAGCTCATTCCGCGTCTGCTCAGGCATCGCTGCCCAGGTCACCAGCTCTTTCATCTGTTGTTGCACCTGCCTGATTTCTGGCAGCTTCTCCATCGCACTCGCAACGAGCGCGTTGGTCTCGTTCATCAATCCGTTGGCAAAACTCGTAAACCGCGCCGTCTCTTCCGAAATCCGTCGAAAGGTTTTCCTGTGTTCGGGACTCCCCCACAGATACTTCAGCACAGCTGTGATATGGAAACGATGTTCAAGCTTATCGTAAAAACCCGTGTGCTCGACGTCACCGTACAAGAGAAGGAGGGCGGGAGCGAGGGAAGCCTGCGCGAGGGGGTTGCTGAGCAAGAGGGAGGTGTAAACGGCATGTCCACGCATCATTGAGGGGGGTAGAGAATCCTGGCGTTCTTCCGGCGGAAGGAAGACGTAGTAGAGCAAGTCACCGATCTGAGCACGCAAATGCGGGGAATGCACGAGCTGAGGGCGTGTCAAGGCTTGGATACACAGGGTAAAGAAAGGAGGGAGGGGCGCGGCGACGAGCGATTGAGGCCTGGAAAGGCCAATGAATTTGACAAGGGTGAGAAGATCCTTCAGGAGGTGTTCGGGACAGATATTGCTGAAGGCAAGAGCGGCGTCTTCGTTTGGCAGCGCTTGGGGGTCGAAGGCTTTGGATGAGAGCCAGGCGGAGGCCCCGCCGACGAAGACCATGGCTTTGTCCAACAGATCGGGCTCGAGGAGGGCCACTTCCTGTTGCGAGGGCGGGAGGGAGGGAGGGAGGGGAGAGTCAGTCCTTTGCGCCAGGAGGTAGAAGACGGTTGAGGCATGGATAGGAAGGAAGGTCGAGGGGGAGAGAGGGGACGCAAGGAGCGACCCCATCGACGTACCTGGACCAGGTACCGCTGCACCAACATATTATATCGCTCTTCCGCACCCTCCGTCCCCGCGTCCCTCTCACGCCTCAGCCGACCCAGCCACTGCCTGAACCCCTCGTGTTTCTCAATGCACGCTACCATTCCCAAATGCAGCGCCCGCCACGTCAAAAACATGCATTGTGTCAAGAAATTGAACTCTCCTTTTCCTTCTCCTGCTCCTCTGGCTGCTCCTGCTCCTCCCTCCCCTCCATCCTCCCCTCCGGCCAACGGTTTGAGCATCGTTAAGTCAGGGGGAAAAGCCCCCCCATTGAGTTTCGGATCACCCAAGAACCTCTCGTCGATCATTGTCCTCTTCTTCTCGTCCCCTACGAAATTCCCACACATCCCTAATAAAACCGATCCCAGGTTAATCAAAAACGTATTGGAGCTTTTCACCTGCTCATTCGGCTGGCTCTTGACCGCCTCCAAGTTCAAGGCGAGGCTTTCGCTGAGCCACTGGATGGTGCGAGATTTGCAAATCCCCCCGGCTTTGAGCAATGTTGGTAGCAATTCCGTCAGGGCTGCTTGGTGGGCCTGTGAGAGGGAGGAGGGGGGAAGCAAGGGAGGGCAGGGAGGGAGATGAGGAAGAAGTCAAAGTTAAGAGTAGGGAGACAGATCAAGAGGAAGGGGAAAATATCAAAGGTAGGGAGAGAAAGGCTTTATCACATCAAAAAGAGGAAAAGGGGTTTGGGCATTGAGCACCTCCCCCTGTCGAAAGCCTTGTGGACAGGTGCTGCCAGGGCCTGCTGGGAAGGAGGGAGGGAGAGAGGGAAAGCAGAAGTGAAAGCGCATGGAAACACCTACCTTAAGCTGCTGCTGCAACGTCTTCATTTTCCCATCCACCTCCTGCTGACTTCTCCTCTCCGACTGATCGAATTTCGCCAGCACCTCCGGGTCGGTTTCCGGGAACCCTAAACGGAACAACACCCCCAGCGTGGTGTAGTTCTCGTGTACCCTCCCATTCCTCTGCATCTTCACCCTCCCCATCATCGTCTGCACCGGGTATCCTCCTGGGGGCAAGATGAAGTTGGCCACCCCCACCACCAGAGCCTCCGCAAGGGCTTTATGCTGCTTCAGAAGGAGGACGATGGCGTGGGTATTGACTACCGCCCCCGGATCACTCAATTTTTGTGCTCGAATCAAACCCCCTAGTAAATCCGACAGCACCGGCGCGAATATTCGAGGGATGTCCCCTTCCTCCATCCCTTCCAATAAACCCTTTAAAAACCCCAAGGGTAGCGTACACGCCGCCGGGGATTCGGCCATTGCTACCAACCCCCGACTCAACTGTCCTGTTATCTCCGCAGGCGACAATCCAAATACATCCGGTTCCATGATGGAACTCACGCCAAAATTGATCACTTGCTCCCTTAATTCCTTCAAGGCCTCTACCGTCACCCCCGGACGGCGTAACCGAGCTTCCTCCTCTTGCCGCGCATAGCATCCCGCCATGTACAGGAGCCCTGTCCGAGTGCTGGCAATCAGGTCTCCCCCTACACCTCCTCCAGGGTTGAGGCTTAAGCGTGCACAAATGAGTTCGGACACAGCGTCGAGCGTGAAGAGAGGGATGGACGTGGACCCCTCCTCGACGGCCGTGGGATTGGGGACTTCAACGTAGCTTCCCCCGTTGGTGTCGTTCGCGTCTGCCGTCACGTACAAGACGCGTTGAATCAATCGGTGCATGGCCAGTTCCGACGCTTTGATCTTGGCGCAAGAAGAAGTGGTGGACGATGATGCGGCGGGATTTGTCTCTTGCTGGCTACTGCTAGGGGTGCTGATATCCATGGGGATTGATGGGGCAACGCCCGCGGAAGAGGGGGTTGAGGAGGAGGAGGAGGAGATGGTGGGTGTAGGACCCTCCTTGACTTCCATTTCTGCCGCATCCTGCTCCTGCTGTTGCCGGGCAGCTTCCGCTTGGGCTGCGGCCGCTGCTTCCAGGCGTTCGATACGCCTGCGTCGTACTTCTTCAGGGTCCATGGTCGGGGGGGATGGGAGGGACGCTTCCTTGCTCTCATCTGCGCCGCCCTCGGGTGTCCGCCGGCCCAACGATAGCCAGGATGACATGACAATCAGGAATGTGGAGGAAATGCTATATACGTGTGGTTGTGGTGTGCGTGTGGCATGTGTGAGATGAGAATGCGCCTGGGGTGGAAAAACTTCACAAGTGGAGGCATGATGACGGGGAGGGTCTTCGCCAATATGGAATGAGCGATGGCCCAGATGCACAGTAATCGACCACCCTCATTTTACACAACAGTTGTCCTGTTTGTCTATGTACATGGGTTTGTGCGCAGAGATTGTAGGCGAACTGGAGAAATAGAGTTGGGAATCATCCTCCCCGGTCCTGGTCCACACGTTGCACGGCGGTGTCTCTAAAATCATCCTCTGTCGAGCCACCCTCCTAAGGCGGCCACCAAGGCCTTATTTTACATGCACTTTTGAGACACAGCATTGTGCACGTGACCCACCAACCACATGGCCCAAAGAAGCCCATGCGCTACTTGTTTCTCATTCAGGCCCCTGCCTTTTCTTTTCCGTCACAACGACAGCCCTCACGGCATCCAAGCTACAGCAATTGCCGGAGGTGGTCGGTCCCCACCGATTTTCATCATCAAGCGGCCATAAATAGCATACGCGACCACGCCCTGCACGCCACAGCGATGGACGAGGACACCTCAGAGGCCATTTGGAGCCAGGCGACGGCAGTAGCGCGGTGTTCTAGGCGCAAAACACTCTCGCCCAGCAAGGCCTTGGGGTTCTTGGCCGCTTCGATCAAGGACAGCAGTGAGAACCAGGCATCTAACTCCAACTTTGATGGGAGCAACAACGAAGGAAACGCGTTTTCGAGCAAGCTCATGGATATTGAGAACTGCCCACCCGCGGGCCCGATGCAGCCGCGACGGGATCTCCCTCTCTCTAAAGCGGGCAGCATTAGGCCTGCCCTCGTTCCTGCCTTTTCCTCTTCCTTCATTGGTACGCCCAACAAAGCCAGGAAGACAAATACTGCAGCATCTCTAGCGAAAGAATTGCTTTTCCACTCGCCTGTCTACATGACATGGGCCAAAGGCGGTGGACGACAAGCCGGGGAGATGAGACAAGTTGAGGAAGGAGTAGGAGCAGGAGGAGTAGAAGTAGGAGGTGGGATGTTCTGGTGGTGCAAAGGCAATGCCGCCTCATCTTCCTCCGCCCCGGGTGGCATGCGCGATATTACTAACCGACCGCTCATGTCTCGGCAGCTGGTGCAGAAAGATGGGGAGGGAAGGCTGTTGCAGCAGCAGCAGGAGGAGGGGGAGAAAGAGGAAGATGAAAAAGAGTGGAGGATTGTGTTTGAGGCAGGCAAGGTCTTAAGTGCGTCTTTCGTCTGGCTCGATAGTCAAACACCGGGCTTGAGCGTCGTCCTGGTTTTGGACACGGAGGCTTCGGCCAGGGAAGGACAGGGCGAGGAAGGGAGGGAAGAAGGGGTAGGAGAGACATCAGTTGCTTTTTTTGACTTTCAAGGGAAAGGCGCCGAGGAAGCAGCACGGAAGGCATTGGACATGCTGCAGGACCGGATGGCGGAAAATGTCGCTCCTGTTCCCCTTCCTCCTCCTACTGCTGCTGCTGTTGCCGCTGCCCCTCCTTCCAGCACCACGCCTGTCGCTCCCAACAATGCAAGGTCTTCAACAGCACAGACGGACCTACCGCTCCTCATCCGGCGTTTCCTTCAAGCCCCCCCCCACTCCTTCGCGGCCAAGCACGTCGCTCGACAGGTTTTTGAAGCCACTGGTTATCCCCTCCTCTCCTTCGGCCTGATCCCTGCAGCTGCATCCTCCCTCCCTCCCTCACCCCTCCCTCCTCGGACTACCCTCCCGGCCATGAGTGACATGAGGAAAATGGTTTTAAGCCTCGAGCCCATCATAAAGGGCATGACTGAAGTGCATCAAGCTGAAATTCGTGCGTCCGAGGCGAGAACGGGGGCGAGGGCGAGGAGGAGGAAGGCCGGGGAGGAGGGAGGGAGGGAGGGATGGGGGGGTGGGGCAGGATGTTATGAGTATGTGTGCCTGGAAACCGGAGAGGAAATGAACCCATGGGCGTACCGGGAAAGATATTTGAAGGGCTTGGAGGAGGTGGCGGAGGAGGGAAGGGAGAGGAGGAGGAGGAGGAGGGAGGGGGAGGGGGAGGGGAAGGAAGGGACGGAGGTGGAGGTGGAGGTGGAGGCGGAGGTGGAGGTGGTTGGGGAAGCAGGAGCGGTGGTTGCTCACCACAAGAAGAAGAACGAAGTCGTCGTGGAGGAAGGGGAAGAGGCACTGAAGGAGGAAGAACATATCCGGCGAATGCATTACCAGCTTCAGCAACAGCGGCAGCAGCAGTATGAAGAGCAGCAGCAGCAGCAGCAGCAGCAGGAGAAGGAGGAGGAGGAGGAGGCAAGGAAGAAGAAGGAGGAGAGTGAACAGCAATATCAGCAGCAGCAGCGGCATCAGCAGCACGAGAGGAAGAAGAAATCGGAGGAGCTACAGCACTTCCAGCAGCAGCAGCAGCAGGTTAAGGGGGAGGAGGGGAAGGAGGAGGAGGACGTCGAGGAGGGCGGGGGGGAGGAGCAGCAGCAGCAGCGAAAAGAAGAGACTGCAGCACTTGATGCGTCCGAGGTCGAGGTGGAGGTCGAGCTTGAGGTAGCGGAGGAGGAAGAGGTGGAGGAGGTGGCAAATGACAGCACTGAAATGGGACGCCAGATGAGTGAGCAGGATGAGGAGGGGAAGGGAGAAGAGGTGGTAGTGATGCAGCCCCCCTCCCCACCTCTCCTTTCTCCTCTCTCTCCTGCTCACTCTACTTTTATCACTGCTACTGATCCTCCTCATTCCCTTCCTCCGTCCCCTGCTAAGGCCCCCTTTCCGACCATCATCGCTGTCGAAGTGGCAGCAGCAGCAGCATCAGCAGCATCAGCAGCAGCAGCAGCGGCAGAGTCAATGTTGATAGATGAGGAGGACCATGAGAAAACAAAAGAAAGGGGCGACGAAGGAAAGGAGGCAATGGGCACAATTACGATGGTGGAGGACGAGGAAGCGGGGAGAGATTCGTCGCCATCAAGAGCTGCTGCTTCTATCACCTCGTCCTCCTTCGCTGCCTCCCCCTCCTCAACCACCACGGCATCTCCCTCTCAAATCTCCCAAGTACTTGCAACACCTGCTGCGTTCCTTGCCATGTGTAGCAGCAACCTAAACAGCAGCAGCAGCAGCAGCAGCAGCAGCAGCAGCAGCAGCAATCTCGTGAAGCAGGGCAGGGCAGGAGTGGGTCAGGAAGAGGTAGAGAGGGTGGGTGAGGAAGCAGAGGTAAAATTACATCTAGCCATCGACGAGGCGCTGCGCCGGTATCACCACGAGGTGAGCTGCCGGCATGCTGCATTGGTCGGCAGAAAGATGAGGGAAGTAAGGAAGGAGGGAGACAGAGAGGAGGAACAATGAGGCGCTGCGGTCGCATCGGGAGGGGGGGGGGGGACAGAGGGCAGGGACTGAGTTGTTAGACTTAGTTTAGGGGAAGAGGAGGAGAGAATCATTTGTTTTTGAAGACACTACACCAGATAGGCAGCAGCAGCAGCGGTAGGAGGAGCCGCAACAGCAACAGCGGAGGTCGCAGTAGAAGTAGGAAACGTTGCAGGAAGGGGCGAATAGGGAGGGAGCGAAAGTACAAGAAGAATTATATGGGGAATAAGAAACTGAGGGGAGAGTACGCGAAGAGGAAAAGAAGAAACAGAAAAACAACAACAATAAGAAGATGAAGACAATTTACTATAGCATGTTGACCCATAAGTAACTCAATTATCTTTCCTCTTCGTTGCTTCGTCTTAATAAGGGAGAAGCTTGTCGATCGCTGCCTGTTTAATGATTCTCATTTACACAAACACACGTCGTGCAATGTGTTTCTGTTTCTTTGCTTTTATCTATTCCGCCTGCCTGCCCGTCTACTCCTTCAATCCACCTTTGCTACACTAGATTTTTCAAGAAAAAATTTCTCTTTTCTGCTTCTTATCGGACGTGTGTCTACATTCATAGATATTTACATGTATATATATACGTGAAGGAAGGAACGTTCAGGAACGTTCAAGCACACGAAGCTATACACGCCATAATTCCTCCTCCTCCCTCCGACTCACCGGGTCCAGCTTATTCCTCACTCCCAACAACGTGATCGACAGCGCCTCCGACACGCCCACCACTGGCTTCACCACCGCAATAGGCAGCGCGCGAATTACCGCTCTCATACTCCCCTTCGGCCCACTCCTCTCCATCTCCTGAATTGGAATCGCAATGATCGTATGCGCTGCCGTCCCCAGCCCCTTCGACAAGGAATCGTACGCGTGCTCTAACCCCTCCCGCATCCCCTTTGGCTGCAGCTCAGGCTGGATCAACCTCTCCCTCCCTCCCTCCCTCCCTCCCTCGATCGTCACCAAATCGTTCAGCGTCGACGCCACCACTTTCGTCAAACCAACCGAAGCGTTCAAGGCCTCAATCGTGATGTTCCTCAAACACTTTATCGCGCCTTTACGCAAGCCGCGCAACAACCGGCCGTCCCTCCGATATTGCTCCAACGGGACAATGACCAAGTCGGCCATGCCCTGCCCCACATTATACATGGATCGAATCGCGCTAGGTCCCATCAGAATCCGGTAAATCTGCTTTTGCGTGACGTCACGCACCCACGACTCTCGGATGCCTATGCCCACGGCCGCCCATCCACTGACGCCCCGGAGAGACACAGCCGTTAATTGCAACTTAACGTTTTTCAACGGGCAGAGGTTGAGGAGCTCGGCATAATTGCCGCGTTGGACTTCACGCACGTCCAAGGGACGAGTTTGGGTGTCCAATTTAATTTTCACGGGGCGGATGAGAATGGATTGGAAGAAGGCGAGGGAGGGAAGGACGGCGAGAGCTTCGGAAGGTTGATCCCGGGGGTGGGAGGAAGAGGAGGAGGACGAGGAGGAAGAGGAGGAGGACTCAGCAAGGGTGAAGAAGGCCGAGAGGAAATCAAGAGTGTGCTGATCGACGTAGACCCGGAGGGGGAGGAGGCGAACGCGAAGGACGAGCTCTTCAATGGGCGCTTCCGGTGCTGCTGTTGCTGCTAGTGCTGCTTGTGGTGGTGGTGGTAGTGCTGGTGCTGGTGACACTGTTGCTTCTTGTGCACTCGTTTGTCCCTCCTTCACGGCACCCTTTATGTTATCTTCTTCCTCTTCCTCCTCCGTCGCTCCAGGGAGGGGAGGAAGGAGCGCCTGTGCAGGGAGTCCCTCCTTCTCTCCCTTCGTCCCTCCCTCCCTCACACCAGACACGTCATGCACAGGAATGGCATCCGACACCTCCAACGCAACAGGTAGCCTCCCTCCCTCTCTCCCTCCATCCCTCCCTCCCTCCTTTCCTCGTCCCATGCCTACCGTTGCATCGTACAATGGACATACAACCGCCATTTCCACCTCTATCATAGGCGCACTCCCGTCCCTTGGATGCTCGGAATCTGATCTCCAATACCCCAGAATCCGTCGAGGCTGCACCGAGAAGATGCGATCGAGGACATACAAATCCAAGACATGAATGACAAGGGTGGAGGAACGATAGGAAGACGAGGAGGAGGAGGAGGAGGAAAAGGACGAGGGGGAGGGAGGGAGATGCGTGTCCAGACGGGCACTGGCATGCGAAAGGCAAACCTCGACCATGCAGTCTACGCGACGACCCTTCCTCTTTCTCCCCCTCCTCGTCCTCCTCCTCTTCGTCTTTGTAATCCCAGTCCTGCTACATTTGGAGGGAGAGCTGGAACGAGCAGTAGCCGCAGCTGTGCCTCCTCCTCCTCCTCCTCCTCCCAAAAGACCCTGCAAGTGCTTCGAGCTCGGCACATGCCTTTCCTCCTCACTCCTGGCACCGGCCACCCTCCCCTCCATCCCTCCCCTCCCGTCCTCCCTCTCCCCCCAGTCCCTCCCGGCGAACATTCGCCACTTCACCGACACGTCATGCACCGTCAATCGATACTGCAACTCCCCCCTGCCTCCCCCCCCTCCCTCCATCCCTCCCCTCCCCTCCCCCTTCCCTCCAGCCCCTCCTTCCCTCCCTCTCTCCTCCTCTCCCTCCCCTCCGACCAAGGGAACGTGATGGGGGTAGATCCTTATTCCCTCTACAAACCACCGTGAGCGCTGTTCCTCCCCCGGCGTCACTTCACTATGCCATGCCCACGACGCATCATCACCCTCTCCCTCCCTCCCTTCCGCCCTATCTCCTACTCCTCCTGCCCCTCCTCCTCCTTCAATTCCAGCTGCAGGAGCAGGAGCGAAAGGAGCAGCCTCCATCGGCCTCACTCCCCCCTCCTTCTCCTCCTCCTCATCTTCGTCCTCCTCCTCTTCTTCCTCCCTCCCTCTCCCCTTCTCTCCCTCCTTCCCTCCCTCCTCCACACACCCCAACGGGTCCATCTCCACCTCCTCCAGTCCCTCCCACGTCATCTTCTGCAGTCGATCGCCCACCATTCCCTCCCTTCCTCCCTCCCTTCCTCCCCCGAACAATCTCCCTGGAAAACCAGACGATACCAACTCCAAGTCTATGGACCCCTCGTCCTCTTCCTCCCCTCCCTCCCTCCCTCCCTCCCCCGTCCGCCCCTCCCCCCCCAACACCTCCACCCCCTCCTCCTCCTCCTCCCCAAGCACTTCTCCGACCCTCCCGTCCTCCTTCCCTCCCTCCCCCTCAAATTCATCCACTTCAACCAAAAATCCATCTTCGAAGATATTCATTGATGTCTTGCGCCCTCTCACGTCGAGCCCCGGCCCATCCAACCACCCTCCCCACCCTTCCTCCCTCCCTTCCTCGTCCTCCCCCTCCGCTTTCTTGGGAGGGAGAATGGAGGAGGAGGAGGAAGGAGGGAGGGAGGGAGGGAGGGCAGAGGACATTTCGTAGAAATCATCGATCAGCATACGGCCTAGACTCATCCCTTTCCCTTGCCCTCCCTCCCTCCCTCCCTCCCCCCTTCCCTGCTGCTGCTGCTGCTCTTCTTCTTCTTGTTGCTGTTCTTGTTGCAGGAGCAGAGGTGCCATCGATTCTGTTCCAGAGGTCGAAGAAAGAGTAGTAGTAGTAGCAGCAGCAGCAGCAGCAGCAGCAGCAGCCGCGAGAGCAGGCTGCACGTACTCACCACCACCGCCCGAATACACGCTCCCTCCTTCCCTCCCTCCCTCCCTCCCTCGTCCAATGTTTCCCGCCTCCGGGACGAACATTTCCTCGTCAATGTCCTCCAGATAACACCGTGATGAGGAGGGAGGAAGGGAGGGAGGCAGGGAGGTAGGAAAGTCAGTCCTCCCGACCTGCACGCCATCACTCAATTCTTTTGGTGACGTCCTTGTCCTCCTCTTTCCCGTCACTATAAACGACGACCCCTCTTCATCCCTCCCTCCCCCCTCTTTTCCCCTCTCCCCTCCAACCTCCTCCTCCTCCTTCCCCTCTTCCCCCCCCCATCGAACCCTCTCCACTCTCTCCCTCTCCTTTATCCACCGTTCCCAGGCCCCCGACACCGTTTCTTCCAACGTCATCAACGAGTCACCGCATGTGTACATCAACAACAACCCCACCGACACCTCCAGGGCCAGCGCAGGGCCGCGAGGGAGGGAGGGTGGGAGGGAGGAGGAGGAGGAGGAGGAGGAGCAGCGGAGGGAGGCGTCGATGAAGTTCAAGGTGGCGAGTTGGACAAAGCCGTGATGCTCTAGGAACAGCTGCACCGAGCCAAACGATGGCAGCGGAGGAGGAGGGGGGGGAGGGCGGGAAAGAGGGAGGGCCGGCAAAATGGCTGAGTGAGGCGCCATATAATTCATCACCCCCTGCCGCCAATCCCACTCCCTCCCTCCCCCGAGCCCTCCCTCCCTCCCTCTCCCTTCATACGCATCATATACCTCCTGCCCGCACATCTCTCCTCCTCTCCCCCTCCCCCCTTTCAGCAAGGGACATGAAAGAGCGGGCGGGTCGCCCCTCCCTTCCCCTCCTCTCCTCCCCCCCCCAAACACCACCCTCCCCCCATACAGCCCCTCATCCTCCAGGGTGTAATCGCCGCTTTCCCCCTGCATGTGCAGCACTACGTCCCTTACCATCACTTTATATGCCTGCACCACCGCTCCCTCCACCAAATTGCTCGACATCCTGGCCAGCCCAGAACTCACCACCGCCCTCCCTCCCTGGCCCCCTTCCTCCCTCCCTCCCTCCTCCTCCTCCTCCTCCTCCTCCCCCGTCGAATAATCCACCACACTATCAAACGCCGTCCCAAATATTCGCAGCACATCACACCTTCCCTCCCTCCGTCCCTCCTTCTCTCCCTCTTCTCTCCTTCCCCCCTCCCTCCCCCTCACCCTCTCCGCCAGCGCCTCCTCCCCCCCTACCAACAGCGTCAACAGCCGCGGCACGGCCCGACTCTTCACCCTCATCCGATAGGCTACCCCGTACAGATCCAGGAACGCCGACACCGTTTCTCCTCCCTCCTTCCCGTCCTCCCTCCCGCCCTTATTTATAATATCAACAACCACCAAAGGGGGCTCATTCCCCTCCCCCGCTCCGTCCCCCCCTCCCTCCCTCCCTCGTGGCACCCACTTATTTTTGTACAACACGGGGTAAATCCTCCCTCCTTCCCCCTTCCCCTCCCCCCTTCCCTCCTCCTCAGCAAGGGTCATGTCGCTGGCCGTGGCGCGAAGGTGGGAGCCTCCGGTGGCATCAGTGGAAGTGAGGTGGTAGACACACAGCTCGTAGAGGAGGAGGGAGAGGAGGAGGGGGGAGGAGGCGACGGCGGCATCGGCGGCGGTGGCGCGGGTTTCTCGGAGGAGGAGGTGGGTGTGGGTGAAGGAAAGGAGGAGGGGGAGGGGGGGGGAAGAAGAGGAGGAAGAGGAAGAAGAAGAGGAGGGGGGGGAGGAGGAGGGAGGTTTATTGGTCTTGTCGGCTTCTAGAAGGAGTACCCCCTCCTCATCCTCCTCCTCATCCTTCTCTTCCTTCTCTTTCTCCTCCTCCACCTCCTCCTTCTCCTCCACCTCCTCCTCTTCCTCCTCCTCCTCCTCCTCCTGTAGTAGTGCTTTAACCAGGTAAACAAACGCCATCCGTTCCACCTGCGTGAAGTCCACCCTCACCATAGGCATGTGGACATGCATCACCCCCCCTCCCTCCCCCCCTCCCTCCCTTCCCCTCGGCAAGGGCAAAGGCCTCGGTTCTCCTGCCAGCATATCACCATCCCTCTCCACAGCCTCCCACTCCCTCATCGATGGCGTTAACGTCCGATTCAAACTTTTGATAAACGGTTGACATCGCCCATAGTCGCACAATGCCACAAACGGACTCACTCCCTCCCTCCCCCTCACCCTCGCCAACGGCAATCGATACAACCCCTCTTTCCCTCCCTCCTTCCCTCCCTCCTCCCCAAATGGCAGCAGTAATGAGGCGTTCACTTCACCCAAACTCAGTTTCACCCCTCCCTCCTTCCCTACCTCCAACACCACCTCCCCCTCCTCCTCTTCCTCCTTCTCCTCCTCCTCGTCTTCCACCTCCCCTCCCTCCCTCCCCTCTTCCCCCCATCCTGTTCCTAGCTTCAATTGCACCGCTGGATGTCGTCTTTCCTTCTTACCTTCCTGCTCTCCCTCCCTCCCTCCCTCCCTCCTCCATCTTCTCCTCTCATCTTCGTCTTCCACAAACGCATTCCTCAACATCTCCATCGCCCGCCCTCCCTCCCTCCCTCCTTCCCTCCCTCCCTCCATCACTGATGCTGACAAGGGTAACAGTACATTAATCCTCGGACAGGCCACTCTCAACGTCACCCCTCCCTCCCTCCCTTCCCCACCCCCACC
>Ga0160420_100461_pt1 | contig 17668 bp, 31 predicted proteins | sample CelAP2metagpilot_FD_108197 | JGI IMG/M metagenome (GOLD analysis project Ga0160420, IMG submission 108197) | Phycosphere-associated microbial communities from algal ponds in Kailua-Kona, Hawaii, USA - Cellana AP2-5-5 metagenome pilot | ecosystem: Engineered > Artificial ecosystem > Aquaculture >... | reverse complement strand
CCTCCCTCCCTCCCTCCCAACCTGAAGAAATACACCGAATCTGCCGGCGAATCGTAAACCCAAAACGACTGCGTCACCTTCACCTCCTCCACCACCTCTGCCCCTCCCTGCCTCCCTCCCTCCTTCACAGCCACGCTTGCCAGCCCGCACATCTCAGACCCGAAGGTCAGGCCATACCGGCCATTCCTCATTCTCATCTTCCTTTCCGCCCTCCCTCCCTCCCCCTCCCCCTCCTCCTCTGCCTCGATCCTCTCCGCCATCACCGCGCATCCCTCTCCTGCCTCCCTCCCTCCCTCCCTCCCTCCCTCCCTCCCTGCCGTCCAATGAGCCACCCCACAGACTTCTAAATGAAGCAGGAGGCCGCCCAAGGGAGGAAGGGAGAGGGGGAAGGAGAGGAGGAAGGCGGCATCGATAAACGGATGGGGCGTCGCTTGTGAGAAAAGTGGGGTGAGGACGGAGGGTGCGATGGGGAGGGAAGAGCTGCTGCTGCTGCTGCTGCTGCTGCTGCTGCTGCTGCTGCTGCTGCTGCTGCTGCTGCTGCTGCTGCTGCTGCTGCTGCTGCTGGTGGTAACCCGAAGGTCGGCCCGAGAGACGAGGAGAGTGATCGTTTCGTTTCTGTCGGCAAAAATGATGTAAATGTGGACCCCAGCGAAGAAGGTGAGGTGGCGTCAGATGCGACATTCAAAAGACACGTAGTCCCCCCTCCCTCCCTCCCTCCCTCCCTCCTCCTCACCTCGCCCAACCCAAGCTGTTGACGACCCATACGGGCACTGGAGGCTGCCCGTCCTCGATCCCTCTCAAGGCCTCTGTATCCATGGTCAGGTGGAGGGAAGGGGGGAGGACGGGAAGGTGGGAGAGCGATGGCTCTCCCACCGCTGCTGTTGTGGCTGCGGCTGCGGTTGTTGCTGTCGGGGGAGGAGGGACGGAGGGAGGGAGGGAGGGAGGGAGGGAGGACGAGGGGCCCTTTGCGTCTTCCCCTGCTGCTAGTACTGATACGGCTTGTGAGAGCACTCTCTCCAAGAGGGAGGAGGCGCGTCGGAGGCGGAGGAGGAGGTCGACGTTGTTGAAGTTGTATCCAGTGGCGGGGAGGTTGTCGTGGTGGGGGAGGAGGTCCACATCACGCCTGAGGGAGAAAGGGGGGGAGAGGGAGGGAAAAGAGAGAATAAATGAGAAGAAGAAGAAGAAGAAGAAGAAGAAGAAGAAGAAGAAGAAGAAGGAGGAGGAGAAGAAGGAGAAGAAGAAGAAGGAGGAGGAGGAGGAGGAGGAGGAGGGCGAGGAGGAGAAGGAGGAGGACGAGGAGGACGAGAAAGAAGGGGGGGAAGATTGAGGAGGAGGGAGGGGAAGGAAATGATGGAACCGCTCACCGTGCGCTCTCTAGGTCCTCATGCCATGCCTGAGTGCTGGACGGCGGAAGAAGAGCAGACATGGCCTCGGCCGCCCTGTTATTGTTGTTAATGTTTATGTTGATGTTAATGCCAACGTAAGAGTAAAACATTAATGTGAATGTTAATATTGTGTGTTTTTATCATCAATAACCAAAGGTTCGTGAGCGCCTCTTTCTTCATGTCCCTCCCTCCCTCCCTCCCCTCCTCCCCACCTCCCTCCCTCTCTCCCTCCCCTCCTCCCCACCTCCCTCCCTACCTCAAGAGCGCATCGGCCCGCCTGGCCGCCTCCTTTACCTCCGGGTAGCCTGAATAGAAGCCCGACCAGGCACTCTCCCCCTTGGGCCCATCCCCCCCATCGTCCTCCCGGTTGGTCACCAGAGGGAGGAAGGGGGAGCCGCTGCAGAGAGGGAGGGAGGGAGGGAGGGAGGGAGGGAGGGAGGGAGGGAGGGAAGGAGGGAGGGTGAACACCATGTGTTGCTCCCAATGTGCCGTCCTTTCCACGCACCTGACGACCGGCAACCTGTCCTCTTGCCCGCCCTCCCTCCCGCCCTCCCTCAGTTCCTCCAGCCGGTGGAAGAATTCTGCGGGCGTGGCATAGCGGAGTATGGGCCGACGGCCTTGGAAGAGGGGGCGGGAGGCCTCGCTGACCTAGGAGGAGAGGGAGGGAGAGAGGGAGGGAGGGAGGGAAGGAGGGAGGGAAGGAGGGGGGAGAAGAAGATCAAGTACCTCGATAGGTGTGGAGGGAGGAAGGATAGGATGGAGGGAGGGGTGGAGGGAGGGCTTGCGTACCCGGGGGTCATTGATATAGTCCATGAGCAAGGACATGTTGCCGAAATTAATTGATGCGTTCTGGAACTCGAAGTCGCCCCCGAGGGGAAGGAAGAGGAGGGGATGGCGATACCATGTCGCCTTCTGGCTGAGGAGGAGGAGGAAGGCCGAGGCCTGGGAGGGGAGGTTAGCGGGGGTAAGGGGAGGGGAGGAGGAGGAGGGGGGGGAGGAGGGAGGGCCGTCCCAGTGAAAGCCTGCAGGAGGGAGGGAGGGAGGGAGGGAGGGAGGGGTAAGATGAGGTGGGGGTTTTGTGGTAATCTCTGGCATTGTTTGCCTTCTCCTTTTACACCCTCCCCCTCCTTCATCCTCCCCTTCCTTCATCCTCCCCCTCCTTCATCCTCCCCCTCCCTCATTTTCTCCCCCTCCACGCTCCTCACCTTCAGGGCTCTCATAATGTGTGTCCATCACGTGGGTCAGCATCCCTCCTCCCCTCTCTCCCTCCCTCCCTCCCTCCCCCTCCTCCTTCTCCTCCTCCTCCCACTCCCACTCGAACTGCAGCGACTGATTGCCGCGGTATGCTTCCTTCAGCGCATCGGGAATACGGTTGGTCACCCAGGCGTTGAAGCCTGTGAGGAAAGGGAGAGAGGGAGGGAGGGAGGGAGGGAGCGAGGGAAAGCGTATGAAGACTACTGAGCGCATGCTTTCGCTCCTCGACTCTTCCCTCCCTCCTTTCTTGCCCCCCTCCTTCCCTACCCATCATCGTCATCAAGGCGGGCGTCCAGGCCGAGGGTCCGAACGGATCGATCTGCCACCCTATTTTGGGCAGCATCCTCTCCTGAGAGGCGGCAGGGAGGGACCGAAGGAGGGACCGAAGGAGGCTGTGTCCACTTTGCATGTTGTGGATCTGAGTCTCGTAGCTGGGAAGGGAGGAGAGTAGCTTGAGCGCGGCATGGTTACCTTCTCTGTATTTCCCTACCTATCTATCTATCTACCTCTACCTCCCTCCCTCCCTCCCTCCCTCCCTCCCTCCCTCCCTCCCTACCTGGCTATGGCCTCGTCGTGCATGACCCATCCCCCCCCCACCAGCTCCAGCCGGCCTTCCTCCACCAGATGCAGGAAGTTTGCTTTGCGCTCTACAGGTGGAGGGTAAGGGGCGGGGGGAGGAAGGAGGAAGGTGATGTTAGTCCGATGCGATGCTGCAACGAACGAGGGAGGGAGGGAGGGAGGGAGGGAGGGCACGCACCGGGGAGAGTGGCAGGGTCGATCCACCACCGCCAGAGGTAAGAGGCTTCGGCCCATACGAATCGGTAGTCGGGGTGGGCGGTCAGGACATCCGTGACGCTGTTGAGGACGGATTGAACCTGGGGAAGGGAGGGCGGGAGGGAGGGAGGGAAGGAGAGGGGGAGGGAGGGAAGGAGGGAAGGAGGGTGGTGGGATGAATGGCATGCACTGATTTCGGAGGCACTTGAAAGACGTGTTGTGGCCGGCGGACGAGGAAGAACAGTGGTGAATATGGATATGGATGGAGGGGAGGGGAGGAGGGAGGGAGGAACGAAGGGAGAGCGAAAAGGAGGGCGTACCTCGGTTAGATAGTATCCTTCCACTGTCTTCTTGTACCCTGCGTCGCAGTGACTGTGTGGAATGACGTAGATCTCGTAGATCAAATCTTCTACACCCTTCTCCACATTTGCATCTTCATGAATGGGAAGCAGGGAGGAAGGCGGGTTGGAGGGGGAGGTAGGGGGAAAGCGACGGGTGCGGAGGGAGGGGTGGGCCGAGAGGAGCTGGGCGGGGAGGAGGGTGGGAAGGAGGAGGACAAGGAAATGGAGGAGGAAGGACTGCGAGAGGGACGCTGGCATCTTCTTTCAAGTGGTAGTATTGGCTTGGTTTACAAATTGGTTCGATTTTCTTCTTTCCCTGCAAGAGGTGTGATATATAAATTGTGCACTGTCAGCACTTTTCCCTCCCCTCCGTTGAGGCACACATGACATACAGACAGTAAGGCACGCACCCTCTCGTCCACTATTGCTTCTGTGGCTGGCTCGGAGGCGCCTGTTTATTCTGCTGTGTTTGCTGGGCGCGGGCCTGTGCCGCCGCTTGCTGAGCGCGGGGATCGACCTGTGGAGGGGAAGGATGGTGTCAGTGACATCGCGGCCGTCTACTATTAGGACAGCCTCGCAGGAAGCATATCCATGCCCATCGGCTCTCCCTCTCTCTCTCTATACAATGCATTACATCCCATCCTCTTGGAGTCCCACCCCTGTGCCTTTCACGTACCTTGACGAGGAGCACCCGCGGTTGGTTCTTGTCGAGGAAAGTGGGTGTACGGATGGAGCTGCCGTCAGACAGCACGACTGTCTGCATGAAGGAGCGGAGACGATGTCGCATTTGCTGGAGAAGGGGTGTAAAGGTGTAGGCGTGGGTAGATGGTCGTGGTTGAAAAGGGCTCTGCAATGCAATACAAGAAGCTGCCAGTTTCGTTTTTTCGAATGAGGGTGGGATGAAGGGGAGGTGAGGAGGTCGGGATCGGACGAGCAGTCAAGGGCAAAGGACATATTTCTAGTCATGAGTGCGCTTGTAGTGCTGTAATAATTACAGTGTACACAAACAGCCAAGGCATTATTTCTGCTAAATCTGGCTTCGTCATGCCGAGCTTGCTTGGCGAATGCCATACCAGCCTCCCCCTCCGTCTTTAGTTCTCACGTTTACCGTACCATACCATACACACAATAATGCAGGCCATACGCACGCAGGCATGGCCGACAGCACAGGTGATGGCGGCGGCGGAGAGGGGGGCAAGCCAGGTGAGTCCTAGGTGAAAATCAAGTCCGTCGTGTGTGCTGCGGCTCGAATCACTTCCTCCCTCCCTCCTCCCTCTTTCCGTTCCCCTCCCTTCCTAGTGTGCGTCTTCAAGAAACCCGTTTTCAAGAAGAAGGGAGGAGCAGCAAAACAACAAAACAAACGGGCGCGAAAGCAGGCCAGCGACTCGGGCTCCGGCAGGTAGGGTAGAGATGAAGGAAAGAAGGGAGGACAGGCGGGCTTGTCTCAGTACAAGCCTTCTCGCACACTCTCACACACGCATCCCCTACGCCCTTATACTCCCCAGCTCGGGCGACGACGAGGAAGAATCTGTTCTATTAAGAAAGCAGCAAGCTAAAGGATCAAAAGCGGGGGCCACAGCCACCGCCGCCAAGACTAGCGTCCTCCACACCTACGCCTCCTCGGGGAGTGCTGCTCCTGCTCCTGTGGCTGGGGGCGCCACCTACACCAGTGAAATTGACACGGAGCACGACAGAGACAACAGAGCATTGTTAGAAATGGCCTTTAAGGCCCAGAGGGAGGAGGAGGAGGAAGCGGTCGGACTGGGGGGGGAGAAGATCTATAGAGGACAGGTGAGGAGGGCATCGAGAAGGAAGGGAGGGAGGGAGGAAGGGAGGGAGTTGCCTGAAATTCCACCTCATCTCAGTCATCCATGTTCTGATCGTTCTCACCTTCTTCCTTCCTTTCCTTTATTCAGGCGGGGTACCGAAATTACGTGCCTAAGAACGAGGCGCAGATTGGTGGGAATAAGTACACTGGGACGCAGGTGAGAGAGGGGAAAAGGGAGGGAGGGGGCCGAGGAGGTGGATAGACAGGGGCCGAACGGCTCAAAAGGGGAGTTGTTAAGGGCCCTTCGTTATTTGTGGGCTCACCCTGCAAATGGAGCTTCCCTGTTCTGCCTTTATCGCCTCTTTCATTCTTTGCGCACACCCACCAGAGGCTCTGCCCACCACAACTTGACCTCACCACTCACACTCCTCCCTCCCTCTCTCCCTCCCTCCCTCCCTCCCTCCCTCCCTCTCCCCCATCCCAGGGCCCCATCCGTGCCCCCTCCTACTTGCGTGCGACGGCCGTCTTCGACTACAAGCCCGACATCTGCAAGGACTACAAGGAAACGGGCTTCTGCGGCTTCGGGTACCTCCCTCCCTCCCTCCCTCCCTCCCTCCCTCCCTCCCTTCAACCTTCCTTTGATTGCTTCTGACACCTTCGCCCTCCCTCCCTCCCTCCCTCTTGCCCGCCCTCCCTCCCTCCCTCCCTCAGCGACGGCTGCAAATTCATGCACGACCGAAGCGACTACAAGAGTGGGTATGAGCTGGAGCAAGAGTGGGAAACGCAGCAGAAGAGGAAGCGACAACGGTAATGAGGAAGGGAGGGAGGGAGGGAGCAAGGAGAGATGAAGGTCTGTCTGTCACGTCACACTTGGAAACTTTGTCGGAAACGTTATCATCCATCCCCTCCCTCCCTCCCTCCTTCCCTCCCTCCCTTCCTCCCTCCCCCAGCGACCTCGGGGAGTGGGCCGGGTCAGAGGATGAGGAGGAGGGCGATGATGCCTACCTGATCAAGGAGGATGACGACCTTCCTTTCGCTTGCTTCTTGTGCCGCGAGGGTGAGGAAGGAAGGGAAAGAGGGAGGGATGGAGGGAGGGCGGAAGGGAGGGAGGGGGGAAGATGGCAAATATCAGTTTACAAACATGCTATTATTTTTGTCACACGCTATCCCGCCGTCCTTCCCTCCCTCCCTCCCTCCCCCCCTCAGGCTTCCGCGATCCGGTAGTGACGGTGTGTGGGCATTACTTCTGCTCATCATGCGCCCTCCAACACCACAAGACGGACCCCACCTGCCCGGCCTGTGGGGAGAAGACAGGTAGGTTAGGGCGGACGGTGAAGCGAGCAAGCAACCTCGCCCTCCTCTCTTCCTTCCCTCCATCCCTCTCTCCCTCGATTGATCGATCTCTTACTCGTAGGTGGGTCCTGGACGGAATGAAGCGTTGCTGAGACTCACACGAAAAAAGTCGTCGTCTGTTCTGACTCCTGCCCTCTCTCCCTCCTTCCTCTCTCCCTCCTTCCCTCCCTCCCTCCTTCTTTCCCTCCTCCAGGCGGAGTCTTTAATTTTGCGGCCAAGCTGTTCGAGAAGATGAAGAAGGACGAGGCGAAACGGAAGGCGGTGGAGGAGAAGGACGGACAGCGGGCTGCTCTCGGGAAGGAGACGGTGGCGATCGCGGCCGCGAAGAGGAGGAAAAAGAAGGAGGAGGAGGAGGCGGAGGGGGTGGAAGGGGAGGGGGAGGGGGAGGAGGAGGAAGGGGGGGAGGAAGGGGAGGAGGAGCTGGTGATTCAGGAGGAGGACAAAGACACGGTGGTGAAGAAGAAGAAGGGGACCTGGAGCACCCTGTGAGAAGACTCCCGGGCAATTGGCCATGCTTACAGTAAATAGGAGGAACCCAGTAGCGGCAAGTAATGGAATTAAATGAAATTTTCTATCATTTTATCCCTCCACAGTATGGGGGTAGGGCATGCCACGCCGTTTTCTTTTGTCCTCGATCCGTTCCCTCCTTTGCAAATATCCTTGACGTGCTTTATGGATTTTAATTGATTTATTTGATAGGAGGGGGTGGAAGCAATGCCAGCTCGTGCTTCTCTGTCGTCGTCGGCTTCGTAAATCCTTCTTTTTACAATTTTATCTGCAGCTGAGCTTCATTCTCATTACAGTCATTTTATCTGCCATTTCATGCTCGTTAAAATCATTGTATCCACCAATTCATTATTACATCGGTCTCTTTGTCTGCTGTTTCATTCACATAAGAATCATTGTATCCACCACTCCCTTCTCATCACAGTCATCCTCAATCATCATCTCCTTCATATTCGCGCACTTTTGTCAAAATCAATCAACCGTCCTCATCCCCTTCCTCCCCCTCTCCCACCTCTCTCATTCCCGGGTATAAACGCACCACACCCAGTCCACCAGCACGCTTGTCGCCATCATACCAACCACCAGCCACCCCACCGCCGGCACCACCCTCGCTATCCACGCCCGCTTAGCCGCCATCGTAGAGGCCGTCGCCGAAGCCTGTGCAACTCGTGCCGCACTGTTACTCAATCGTACACCTACCGACGAAGCCAACATTCCCAGGCTCCTTGCCGTGCAGCCCACGCCCGAGGCTACCATCTGCGCACTCCCCACCACCTGCCCCGCACTCCTATACCCCAAACCTGACGCCGTGGTCCCTACTCCCGAAGCAGCCATTGCCAGGCTTGAAGCCACCTCCCCCACTGCCACCACCGCTCCTCCGACTCGATCTACATTCCTCCCCAAAAAGGCAAGGGTGCGGTGACCCACCATCCAATGGCGATGCGCGGCTTGTTGCTTGACCAGGGCATGGCCTGCGGCCTGGGCGGCTCGACCGGCCGTTGCGTGGCCGGCAAGAGACGTGCCTGCCACCCCCACCAGGCTCAAAAGGAAGGTTTTGGGTCGCCGGTGTAGTGCTGGAGTGAGCCCGCAGGGGGGGCTGGAGGAAGGCTGGGAAGAAGGACGAGGGACGGTGGGAGTGGCTGGAGAAGGAAGGGTGGGAGAGGAGGAGCGATTGGGCCGCTGGAGGAAGAAGGGGTGGATGAGCCAATCGAGGGCATTGACCAGGTAGTAATGCAGGTAGATACGAGCATTCTCGAAAGGCGTGTCGATGGTCTGGCCGTGGACGAGGATAAGGGGACCTTCGGGGGTGTAGAGCATGATGTCAGGGGGGGCTTGTGGGGCTTGGGTTTGTTTCGGAGACTCGGAAGGGGATAGGAAGAGAAAGCGCTTTCTTCTTCCACTCGTGGACGGGGGAATGAGTTCTGGGGGTGCCTTTGGTTGGGACGCTCTTGTTGATGTGCGTGACGCAAAGGGGGGTTGAGAGAAGAAGTAGGAAGAGGCAGCCGACGCCGCAAATGCTAGGACGATCACAACGCCTGCAACAGTCTTGTGGAAGTCGCGGGGGCTTTTCGATTTAGAATTAAACGCAGGCCGTAGTTTCTTTTTGTTGCTAGTGTTTATAAAATCTTTCGAGTAATTAGCACCAGCATCGTTTTCGTACTCGTTGGCTTTGCCTGCGGTAAAAGCCTCCCCCTTGTCCTCAGCATCGACGGCGGTAGCACTTGGGGCGGTCTGCTCCTCATCCTGCTTCTCTTTGAGGTTGTCTTTGTCGTTGCCCCCCAAGTCACCTTTTTGCGGCGATATCTGCTTACCTTTGTCCTTCTCTTCCTTCTTGCAGGATGCGGAGGGGGTAGGGGTAATTGTGATACTGGTCGATGGAGAGCCCGCCACAGGTAGTGCAGGAAGAGGAGTCATGGTATGAGAAAAGCTGCGGCTGCCGCCGCGTCTCTTGAACATGACTGTCTACTCCCTGTGTAAGTGTATGTCAAAGCAGGACGTGCATGAGTAGTGGTTGGGTCGTACCGAAGGGCAGGCACATAACCAAGCAGAACAGATCCAGGAGAGCTTGCTGGGCGGCGGTCATAGTCTTGGTTCTCTTCATCCGGCTAACACTCAAAACTGATTTTAAAATGTGTTAACGCCGCTCACCAACTCGGACCATGTTAAGGGAAGGTTTGGCAACGTTTTTAATCGCTGGAAGGCTTCCCCTCGTATGTCATCCTGTGACGTGGTGAAGGGTGCATGCGATAGTTCTAGGATTGTAGGATAGCTACAAGAAAAAGGAACTTATGCACGTGCGAATTGTTACTATTACGTTATTACGTAGTTAATTGTTGGTAGTATTGCTTTCCGCCTCCAACGCTGGGGCTCCTTATTCATCTCTTGTGTGTTATTTTACTTTCTGTCAGTGCAAGTCATCCTCGAACTTGCGGTAGAGCTTTCGAAGCTTCTCTTGTGCGAAGATATCTCTCAAGAAGGAGGGCGGGCGGACGAGTTTCCGCGTGCTAGCGTAGTGGTACAGGTGGCCCACGGCGATGCCGAGGAGGTCCGAGAGGGGCAGCTCCTGCTCGAGGACGACGGTCTGAGGGAGGGAGGGAGGGAGGGAGGAAGGGAGGCGGTGGGTAATTGTGTGGTGTGGCGATGTACCTGGGAATGCGCATGAAGATTTAAGTCGACCAATGTGGTAGCAACAGGGACGGAGGGAGGGAGGAAGGGAGGGAGGGAACACGCAACGCACCTGAGCGACGAAGAACCAGGGAAGGAGGTGTGCGGGGAGATGGAATAGACCCATCACGTCAACGTCCTGCGTCGATCGAAATATGGAGGGCAGTATCGGAGTAAGATGAGAGTGGAAAGAGGTTCATGTGGAAGTATGATGAGAATGTTGGATGGAAGATAGCACAGGTAAGATAAGAATGAGTAAAAGGTAATATGAAAGTAAGATGAGAATGAATAGAGGGTGATACAAAGGTAAGCTAAGAATAAACCCCACTTCGCATCCCATCGCCCTCGCTCTTCTCCCACACTTTCCTCCCTCCCTCCCTCCCTCCCTCTCCTAACCTGTCCTTCGAACATCCGACTCCAGATATAGACCAGGTAGCAGCTGAGGTTGTGGCCGAGGTAGTGCGGTTGGAAGCCCATCACTTGGCTCCCGGCCAGGAGGAATGCGACGCCGAAGGCCACCTGCGAGGAGACCAGAGGGGAGGAGAGGGGGGGGAGAGGGAGGGAGGAGGACGAGGAGGCGAGCTCCTGGTGAGTGTCTGTCTACAGATGCCGTCGAGGGAGGAAGGGAGGGAGGGAGGGAGGGAGGGAAGGGAGGGAAGGAGGGAAGGAGGAAGGGCGAGAGGGGTGAGGGCGCACGCACCATAGTCACAAACTCTGCCGGATTCTTGCACTTGAGTTTCTCGAGATGGGACATGTAGGTCCACATAAAGTGCGCGGACAGCAGGTAGTTGAAGCCGAAGGTACCGAAGTACAGGAATGAGGTGAGGGGGCGCCATAGCTAGGGAGGAAGAGAGGGAGGGGAGAAGGGAGGGAGGGAGGGAGGGAGGCGGCGTAAGTGGTCAGAGCAATCGAAATGATCTATATTATTGATACGTCCTCGCTCTCCTATCAGAAGATACTACCTCTCGGGCGTCAGCTGCTTTCATTCCTCTCTCTCTCCCTCCCTCCCTCCCTCCCTCCCTCCCTCCCTACCTGCAGCCTGGTAAAGACCTTGCTCCAGTCGAGCAGGAGCCACTCAGGCCACTGGTTCTTGTTAAAGAGCATCGCCGCACCCGTCAGCCCCAGGGAGGTGAGGAGGTAGGCCTGCAGTGAGTGAGGGAGGGAGGGAAGAGAGGGAAGGAGGACGGAGAGAGCGGTGTTCGGGTGGTGAGCCCTGAGGGACATCATCCAGCTGTCCTTCCTCTTTTGTCCTCCCTCCCGTCCTCCCTCCCTTGCACCTTACCTTGGTCAAGGGCGGTGTCCGTCTGTATTCCTTCTTGAGCTTCGAGACATACGATCCATCCTGAGGACGACGAGGGAGGGAGGGGGGAGGGGGGGGGTGGTTATGAAAAATATCAACCAAGGCGAAAAAAGGACTGATTTTGGAGGAGAGGTCTGACTCATTTTTAATAATACCAAATATCTTTCTCTTCCTATGCCTCGCTCTCACACGTACATTAAAGTCCTCCTCGGTCACGCCCTCATCCTCCTCCTCCTCCTCCTCTTCTTCTTCTTCTTCCTCCTCCTCCTCCTCCTCCTCCTCCTCCTCCTCCTCCTCCAGAGCCTCATCATCTTCCTCGTCCTCTTCTAGTAGACTCTGTTTCTTCTTGGCCGCAGCAGCAGCGCTCGCTCCTCCCCTTCTCCGCATCAAACGCGAGAGGAAGGGGCTCGCTCCCTCCCCCTTGCCCGTTATGAAGGTCAGCGTGGTAGTAGGTGCTCTCTTAAAGCCATCTCTTCTCCTCGTCGTGACCCTTTTCGTAGTACTTGTCGCTGTGACGACGCTGTGGCTGTATGCAGAGTTGGTGGTGGCTGGAAGGAGGAGAAGCAGGATGATGGGCACCAGGCTACAGAGGAGGCGTCTCGATCCTCCTGCTGTTCGTGCTGCGGGCGCTGTCATGGCACCCTTGGTCGATTGGCAGGACGTACAGCAAGACTGGAAGGTGGATAGTGTGCCTGTTGTTGTGAGTAGGGCGTATGGTCAATCAGACGGTGATTAAGGCATGTGTAGGGCCTGTCCTCAATGCATGTGAGGTTGAGGGGCGTCCTCGATCGGTAGACAGCACCAAGCAACGGCTGGCTTCATTCGCATCTGCGGCAGCACCTGCTCTGTGCGCATTTGCTTTACGCCCGGCGCCACACACTTTCCTTCTCACGAATTCTGCATGTACTAATCGTTGTCATCACTCTCTTCCTGTCCACGTCCCCTCACCACGTCGCAACCCATAGGGCAGGTCTGCCTCGCCTCCCCCACCAAAGCACCCCCGTCTCCACTTTACTTCCCCGGCAAGCAGGCATGTACGCCTCGGGCATGGTATTCGCGGGCGTCAATGGCGGATCGGGCAGTGCCTGGCCATCCGGGGCTACATCGGACGCGTGGGATGACAGTGCCATCCTAAAGGTATGTCGGGTTGGAAGGAGGGACGACGAGAGGAGGGGAGGTCGACAGGGAGGACCTTCCACTTCACTATTCGCACGTGCTGGTCCTTGAAGAGGGAGGACAGTGCTGCTTTTAACGTCAAGAGAAGAAAAGTGATGAGGTCAAGTTTTGAACGGAAAAGAGCCGCCCTCAAGAGTGTCACCTCTGCACGCATCCACCCACCCTCACAGGCATTCGATCAGGCCGTCTCCAGCCATGGGCCAGTCGGAGGACGGCAAAGAGACAAACGACCGCGGCAGCAGCTGTCCACGGAAGGAAGGGGAGAAGGAGGAGTAGCGGGCATGCAGCAGGGGGCACAACAGCCAAAGCGGCGCTTCTCACACACCATGTCCCAAAGAAGAGGAGGAGGGGGAGGAGGGGGAGGAGGGGGAGGAGAAGTGTCGTCGGTAGAGGATCATTTTTTCAGTCTGCTGCAGGCCGGAGAGGAGAGGAAACGTAACGAGGCCTGGGGAGGGCAGAAGGATGATAGACAGAATGTGAAGGGGGAGGAGAAGGAGGAGGAGAGAGAGGAGGGACAGCTTTCTCCTTACAGCGCACAGCATCTGGGCGGAGGCGGGGAGGAGGAGGAGGAGGAGGAAGAAGAAGAAGAAGGAGAGGTGCACGAGCGAAACGGAATGCCAGGACCCAAGCAGCAGCCGCAGCAACAGTATCAATACAAACAGCAGGAAGGAAGACAAAACGGAGCATATCCGTATTCCTCTTACCCTCCCCCTTCTTCCGTCCCTCCTCCTCCATCATCATCACGGCCTTCCACCTGCTCGCCCCATCCCCTTCGCAGCTCTTCTCCCTATGCCCATGTGGCAGTGGCAGGAGGAGACGACACCCTTCCTCCCTCCTTCCCTCACCCGTCTCCTGCACACCAGGACCTAGTGACCATGCACGGGCAGCTGCTTCGAGGGATGCTGAGAGGGAGGGAGGGAGGGAGGGAGGAAGGGAAGGAGGGAGAGGAGGAGGACGTGGAAGAGGCGGCGGCATTGTCGGATTTGATGGCAGCGTGGTATCACAGGTGAGGACGGGAGAGGAAGGGAGTTGAAGAGGAGGGAGGGAGGGAGGGAGGGAGGGAGGGAGAGAGAGAGAAAGGGGGGAGGGAGGGAGGACAGGAAGAAATCTTCTGATCGATTCCATGTATTAAGTTACAACTCCTTCTTTTTCCCTTGTCCCTCTCTAGCGGGTATTACACGGGCCGGTATCGGGCGATACAGGAGATGAAGAAACAGCAGCGACAGCAGCACCAGCAGCACCAGCAACGCCAGGAGGAGCAGGAGCACCAGCAGCCATCCTGGCGTCCTTTGCATTAGCCTCACTTGAGCACAGGGGCTTGCAACAGGCGCGAGGGCAAAACACGGCCATCCCCGATCCCTGGAGGGAAGGAGGAATAACACGACAGCACACAAGCGGAGAGGGAGGAGGGACAGGTGTAACAGGTGCTCTGCTCGTCTTTAGAGCGGCAAGGGGGCAAAGATTTTTGAGGGGTTTGGGCTTTTTGAGGAATTAAGTGGTGAACGGAGCCTCTAATGGTGAGATAGATCCAGAAGGCATTTGGGCACGTCTTTAGAGCGGCAAGGGGGCAAAGATTTTTGAGGGGTTTTGGCTTTTTGAGGAATTGAGTGGTAAACGGAGCCTCTAATGGTGAGATAGATCCAGAAGGCATTTGTGCAAGGAGGGGAGGCGCGGGCGACGCAGGTCAGCAAGCGAGGACGATGGAGCGGTGAGGTCTTTGGAAGACGAAGAAGGGAAAGAAGTAGAGGCGTCAAGAACAAGGAAAGAAAGTAATAGTAGAGGCATAAACAAGAAGGAAAGAAAGTGATAAAAGAAAAAAGAGAAGCAGCTGCCTGCAGGGCATACGTGGAGCAGTGCTTCACGGTGGATCGGTTTCTTCTTGTATCTTCTTCTGAGCCGCCTTCAAGACAAACGACTGGCTCCCGGCATGTTATTCGGCTGCTGAATGCGGGTGCTTTTGATGTGCTCTATACCTTTCCTCTTCTTCCTCTTCTTTTTTCCCTCCTCCTCCTCCATCTTCCCCTCTTCTTTTCACGCCTCTCTTTCCTACTCCTTCATTTCCTTGTTTTTCCCTGAGGAGCTATCTCCCTTTCTTCCCTCCCCCTCCCCTGCTCCCTTTACCTCCACCTCCTCCTTTCCCCGCTGTGCGTTGCGCCAGCTTCTCCTCCATCTCTCTCTGTGTGTTTGTGGGTAGGTAAGGTGAGAGTGAGAATCGAGGTCGTCCCTCCTTCCCTCTGTCCCTCCCTCCCTCCCTCCCTCCTCCTATACCTGCTCCGTCTCCAGCTCATTCAACCGCTCCAAGACGGGCCGTAACTCCTCGTAACGTCTCGAGGCCATCTCAAACGCCAACTTTTTGTATTCTTTCTCACGCATGATGTAGTCCACGCCCGCCACCCCCGCGCGGGAGGGAGGGAGGGAGGATGGGAGGGAGGACGGGTCGTGGGCGTCGTCGTCCGTGGAGAAGGAGATGGTAGAGGGGGAAGAACAGGAGGATGAGCCAGGGCGACCGGAGGTGGAGAGAGAGAGCTCCTCGCTTTTTCAGCGAATGAATAGATCAGGAAAGAGGGAAAAAAGAGAAAATCAGCATTCATTCCATTGTGTCCTTCCTTCCCTCCCTCCCTCCCTCCCTTCTTACAGGTATCGGGTTGCATCTTCCTCCACCTGCGCCACGGCCAGGGTGGTCCAGTATACAGTGGTTCGCGCAAAAAAATCTCGGAGTTTCTCGCCGAGCTGGGAAACGAGGGAGGGGAGGGAGGGAGGGAGGAAAGGAGGAAGAGGAGGAAAGGAGGGAAGAAAAAGGTGAGGGCTTGCTTTAATAATATGAACACGGAATTTAGAGAGGGAGGGAGGGAGGGAGGGAGGAAGGAAGGGAGGGAGGAGCAGCGTCCTGGAATACTACCTGCGGAGTGGTGTTCGTGTCGTCGATGGAAAGAGAAGACTGCAACTCCGCGATCTCCTCCCTTAGAGTCTTCTTCTTCTTCTGCCTCTTTTTCTCCTCTTTCCCACCTTCTTCCCCCTTCTTCTCCTTCTTCTCCTTCTTTTTCTTCGTTTCTCCTTTCTCCTTTCTCTCCTTTCTTTCTCCCTTCCTCTTTTTCTCTTTCTTCATCGTGTGTTTCGTCTCCGTTTCTTCTCGCTCCTCCTCCCCTTCCTCCCCTACCTCCTCCGCGTCCTCATCATTCTCCTCCTCAGATGAAGACGAGGAACCATCACCCTCACTCTCCTCTCCCTCCTCCTCCTCCTCCTCCTCCTCCTCCTCCTCCTCCTCGTCGCTGTCCTCGTCCTCATCGTCGGAGTCTCCCCCCAAAGTGGTGTCATCATCCTCCCCCTTCCAGACCTAGGAGGGAGGGGAGGGAGGGAGGGAGGAAAGGAGGGAGGGAAGGAGGGAGGGAAGAAGGGAGGAGAGCAGAGGGGAAGGAAGTGAGACAATGATAGAGGGCCACGCGCGGAGCGAAGAAAGACTTGTGTGTGAAAGGAGGAAGGCGTGAAGGAGGAAGGGAGAAAGGGAGGGAGGGAGGGAGGGAGGGAGGGAGGGAGGGAGGGTACACCTGTAAATGCATGGTCCCCGGCAGGAGGCAACGCCATTCCTGTCGTTTATTCAGGTCAAGACACCACGCGTCATCGAGGCTGTATTCCCTATCTCCGTCCTCGTAGATGCCACCGTAGAGGTAGAGCTGAGGAGGAAGGGAGGAAGGGAGGGAGGGAGGGATCAAGCCACGAGAGGGTCATAGTCAGAGGCCTCGGATGCAGTCGAACAGGCAGAGGTGATGAGGAGGGAAGGGAGGTGAAGGCCGAAGAGGCAATGGCATCAACCATCCACAAGAGTCCCACGTCATCTCCTCAAGTGCCGATAAACATCTTCCCTCCCCCGCTCCCCCCCTCCCTCTCTCTCTTCCTCTCCTTCCTTCCCTTCCCTTTCCTTTCCTCCCTCCCTCCCTCCCTCCCTCCCTCCTGACCAGGTGCCCACGCATGGTTAAAGCCGGATTGATCCGCGGCAACGGCCCGATCCTCTCCCATCCTCCCGAGGAGGAGGGGGAGGAAGGGAGGGAGGAGGCGGTGGTCTCCACCACCGCCAGTCCAAAGCCCTCAACGACGCGGATTTCTTTCTTCGCAGTGATGGGAGCAGCACTAGCAGCAGTAGCAGCAGTAGCAGTCTTCCTAGCAGCAGCGGCAGCAGCAGCCGCCGCCTCCATGGACGAAGAGGACGCGGAAAGCTGTGAAAACGGGCAGAAGAAAAGGATGGAAGGAAAGAGGGAGGGAGAGAGGGAAGGGCGGTGAGTACCTGATGCCCCTAGGCCCTGCCATCTTCCTGCGTGGTGTGTTTCTCGTACCTTCGCTTTGTGCTCCTTCTTCTCCTCTTGGCCGTCGTCTTTCGCCGCTTCCGTCTTCCCGGGTGCCACCTCCATCGCCAAATTTTCCTCCCCTTGTCCTCGTCCTCCTCCTTCCACTCCCTCCCTCCCTCCCTCCTCCTCCCCCTCCTCTGCCTCTTCCTCCGCCTCTAGCTCATCCCCTCGAATATAAACCACATTCCCGTCCAGATCAATGTACGCAAATCCTTCCTCCTCCTCCGACTCCTCCTCCTCCTCCTCCTCCTTTTCATCCTTCCCGTCCTCTTCCTCGCCCTCTTCATTCTTTTTCTTCTTCCCCGATCCTCCTCCGCCGCCATCGCCCTTCTTTTTCCTCTTCTTCTTCCCTTCTTCCTCCCCTCCTTCCTTTCCCCCCCTACCTCTACAGCTGTCGTTCCGTAGGCCCACAGCATACCTGAACGACAAGGAAACAGGGCAGAGGGAGAAGGGGGGGGGGGGGGGGAGGGGGGGGGGGGGGGGGAGGGGGGGAGGGGGGGGGTTACCAACTTGGAGGACAGAGGGGATAGGGTGAGGGAGGGAGGGAGGGAGGAAAAGGGCTTACCAGCGTCGCCGAAGCATGTCGAACTGATAGAGATCGTCGTAGAAGAGCGAGGATATGGCGTGCTGCTTCCCCTCCACGTCCTGGGCGAAGGGAGGGAGGGAGGGAGGGAGGGCTTACATGGACCCCGCCGAAGGAGAGGGCGATAGTCTTGTAGCTGACCATGGTGGCGCCCGAGCGAGGAGAAGGTGGGGTGCCCTTGCGAGAGACCTGGGAGGGAGGGAGGAAGGGAGGGAGGGAGGGG
>Ga0160420_100460_pt1 | contig 17709 bp, 29 predicted proteins | sample CelAP2metagpilot_FD_108197 | JGI IMG/M metagenome (GOLD analysis project Ga0160420, IMG submission 108197) | Phycosphere-associated microbial communities from algal ponds in Kailua-Kona, Hawaii, USA - Cellana AP2-5-5 metagenome pilot | ecosystem: Engineered > Artificial ecosystem > Aquaculture >... | reverse complement strand
GAGACTAAAAAGACGCTGCAGGACTGGCTAGCACGGGCCAAGGCAAGGGTGCTAGTGATGAAGAAGGAGGTGGCACCGACAGGGGCGATGCAAGTATCGGCAGGTGGGGTTGAAGCAGAACGTGTGGGTGGGAGACAGGAGACGGCAGTAACGGGGGCTGGCGAGAGCACAGGTAGCAAAGGCAAGGCAACAATGGCATTTGCTGCGACGGGCGCCGGGGATATGATGGAGTCTGACTTGCCGGAGCAACAGCAGCATCGAGAACAGCAGCATGCGGCAGAAAAATGTGCGACCTGCATGCTCTGCCGCCTATCTTCGTCGTCCTCAAGCGCCCTTTTCCTAATCGTACCGATCCTTCTCTTCTTCCTTATCTTCGCTGGAATGATCTTGCTGATGATCCGTATGGAGCGTCTCACACTGCAGGTCCAGAGCTTGCAGGGGGAAATTGGTGGATTAATGGAAGCAGTTACGAGTGCACAAGCAATCCCGCAGCAGTTGGTGTGAAAATGGCAAGTATCACTTATCAACAGAAGTCATGTTCATGTGACATAAGAATAATGATCGTCATGAAAATGTCATTATTTATTTTAATCCAGGCTAGGTATGTGTAGGTGTATGCAGTGGTTTTGTGTAGATGTGTGTAGTTGTGCTCTTATTATTTGGCCAACATTGAGTTGAGATGCCAGACTGCCATATGGACGGTATAATTGAGAGAAAGTGGGTACGAACAATAGAACAAGAATAAGTTCAATACTAATTGTCAGGGAAATCGCCATTGGTGTTTACAGTTTTCTTTGGGGATCTTTGGTGGCTCACTCTGTCCTTGCTCGCTCACCCTCTATGCGTGAGCGCATGCTGCAACCCATGCTGCTACCCATGCTGCTACCCATGCTGTTGCACATGATTCTTTTAGGATTAGGTCGTGTCAGCCTAATCGAGGATGTTGTTGGCTATGGATTATATTGATTGTACTAGCCCGACACGTGGCATGGACTCAGTACGGATCAAGCGGTCCTGCAAGGTCGGACGATGAAGTGGCATTGCCATTTGCAGCCAAGGACAAGGTTGCCAACCTCATCTTTTAAAGCAGCGTCATCTGCTCATTCGATGCTTGCTTGGGAAATGCAAGGGCAGCGTAGTAATTTTCAGTATTTCCTCGCTATCTTTGTTGTAGTTGTAGTTGTTGTTGTGGATTTGGTTGTTGTTGTTGTCGAGGGCGACATTTCATGTTCAACACTAAAATAGCAGAAGGTTCAAAATCTGGGCCCACGACCACTTTAGTTCCATTTCTTCTCATTTTTATTCCTTTACTCCTAGTTCTGTTTTGCCACGAATCGTTCTTCTCCTCCTCCTCAAGAATACCCTTACAAATTTCTGTGTCGCTCCTTTACATAGTCGAGCAACGCTTGCTCGGTTTCCAGGTAGGTGATGGACGGGTGGGACGCGGCCACCGCGCGTTCTTCGGCTGTGTTGTAACCCCAGCTATTCAATCCAAGGAAGAGTGGGAGAAAGAAAGGAAATAGGGGAAAGGTGGAAGGAGGGAATGGATGAGAGGAACTGAAAGTGTTTGCGCGGGCATATTTTAGCCTGTAGCGAGGGAGGGAGGAATAAAGAATGGATTGAAAAACAGCTCCCCCCTCCACACACATTCCTATTTCTTCCCTCCCTATCTCAACCCCTCCCTTCTGACCCTGCCAAGAGTAGATCCGCTCGGTCGCGTACGTCGGGAGAAGGATGGTCTAAGATGCTTAGGAGGGTTTGGAGCCGGTCTTCGATAAAGATAACACTAGGCGGGAAAGAGAGAGGGACGGGAGGGAGGGGAGAGATCTGAGAATGTGAGGGGTGAGGTAGTGGTCCGAGTAAATGACGCGGAAGACCAGATATGGAGGACTGAAATGGAGGGAAGGACGAAGAAAACAGTCGTCAAAGCACACGTACACACAGGTGCACGCGTACCGTGTCTCCATGTCTCCCTCTTTGGCTTCCTTTTTCTCCTTGCCCTCTCTGGCCTTGCTCTCTGCATCATACTTGTCCAAAAGCTGCTGCAACACATCCACTTTCTTCCCGCTGTCATTCGGTATTATAAAAGGTCGGGGGGGGGGTTAAATGTGAGCAAGTCCTACAGTCTCCCACATCCCCTCCCTCCCTCCTTCCCTCCCTACCTGCCCAAACCAAAGACACATGATTCTGGCATTGCCACCCCCATCCCCTCCAGCAGCTTTAAGGTGAACTCCTTCCCCTTCGTAGTGACGATGTACGTAGATGGGGAGGAAGGAGGATGGGAGGAGAGGAGGTGCTTAATGCTGGAAACGGCAGTGGGGTAGAAATCGTTCTCGCTGAGCCAGCCCCTCTCATCTCTAAGGTTGAAGGATGTCGGTTGGACAGAGGAAAGGAGAAAGGGATAGAAATAAAATTTGAACCCAGGGTGCAATGATTGGCTCATCTTCCCTCCCTCCCTACCTACTTACCTAGTCATCCACGCCTGTCGAACGGACCGAAAAGTGTCCATATAGGCTTCTGGAGCATGACCGCCGTATTCCTTCATGAGGGACTCGCGAAGGGAAGCCTGGAAAGAGGGCAGGCAAGGAGGGGATGAAAGTAATGAGGGGGATGAAAAATAAAAAGAATAATTCTAAAAGATAGCCGAACGAGAGAGATGACTCTTCAGGAAGTGACGGAAAAAGACCAGGAGGGAGGGGCAGGGGTAGGGTTGCGCATACAGTATACTCCTTCAGGATGGTGTCGGCAGAGTACTCTCCCTCTTGCAGTGCACGGTTGATGAGCATGACCTCCCAGCCCGTCTCAACCACGGGTCGCACTTGGTAGAAGGAGGAGAGGGTGGCGGGGCCGGGCCTGGAAGGCCGGAAGAAAACGAGGGAAGAAGCGGATTTAGGAACATGTGGTGTTAAGAAAAGCCGCCACATAATTCATTTAACTCTGTCGCGCGATAAGTTGGTTCATCATGCCTCCTTCAATCCCTTCCTTTCCCCCTCTCCTCGAGACCACCCACCTTTTGGGCCACGTCTGTGTCTCACTTGGCCAAAACTCCTGGGCGGCAGCCCATCCTGTCAAGCACAACTCCTTGGCAGAGTGACACAAGACACCGTCGAAGTCGAAGGCCCAAAGAAGGCGCGCGTTAGGCAGGGCCGGGGGCCTCATTTCCGTCTTGGCTGTGCGGTGTCGGGAGTGGGTGCGCAGGGAAAGAGTAAGAGTGGGTAGGTGAAATGGGAGGTGTCTCAAGTGCAGTGTCACCTGTAGGTGTCGAAAAATGAGGGACAGAGCCGAGGGATGAGTCTGTGTGTGTGCGAAGGGCCCATTCTCAGAGCTGCCGGCAGAATGTGATAGCGGTGATGGCTAATAAGCACTATGTAGTATGAGAAGCAAATTTGGGGAAGACATCGGAGGCTACGTTGCCAGGCATGCCTGAGAAAGACAGAAATGATATATAAACAAAAAGGAACGGGAAGTGCAGAGGTTGTACTGCTCGAGAGAGCACAGAGTGGCTTCCCTTCGTGGGGGTGGGGAGGTCGATTATCTGGTTTTGGAGTATGTGGGGGCAACGTAAACCGACGATGAGTGCGGCTTTTGTAGTTATGTGAGAAGATGGGATTTGTACAAATCTTGTGCAAATCTTGAAAAGGTAGCTTGATTGGCTTGAAGCAAACACGGAGGGCTCACCATAAGAAAGACGACACTGCGCCCACCTACCTGTGCCCGGGGCGACGGCGAGCTTGGAGGGGCCAGCCGAGATTCCTGGGCCAGCTTCAACACTAAGGAAGAAGGGCGCAGAAACACGATAGAAATGAGGTGGTTTTATACTAGAGAAGAACAGAGTAAATACTTGCGTGCCCTCCTGGGCAAGTATCTATATCCTGTCACTCTATTATAGCATGTATAAGCGCACGATGGGCTTTGTTTATTTTATTTGAGACCGTGTGTCCCAGTAGCGCGCCCTCCCGATGTATCTTTCGTTTTGCCTGTCTGCTGTTGAGTGCTTCTGCAATGCAAGTGACAATCAACAACCAAAGCGCGCGGCTTCCTTCTTCCGCCTTCTGGTTGCCCATCCCAAACACTCTTTGGACCGCGAGGCATCCTTCAGTAACCATATAGAGTAACCCTTACGCAACACTATCAGCAGTGGGGAGGTGACAACAGCTACAACAACAATCAACAACCAGGCCGCAGCACACGACACGGCAGCACGGAAGAGAAGCGGAAAAGAATGAGGTGTGGCCGCCCTTGCCTAGCCCCTTTCTCAATTCTGTCATCGCTGGCCATCCCTGGAAGGCATGCTTCCCTCTAGTCGAATCTCAGGGGCGTTTGAGTTGCCCCGTCCCCTCCTTACTTACTCCTCTTCCCTCCCCTCCCATTCGCCTGGCCCCCCTCACACGAACCCACAGCCCTTCCCCCTTCTTCACTGAAAGATGGCACGCTTCTCCGCCTCCTTCTGCCTCCGCATGTTCGGGGCGGGAGTGGTTCTTGCCACGGCCTTCTCCCTCCAGGCGCCCTTGTCCAGCCGCAGCACCGCGTAAGTCACATCGGAAAGAGAGGGAAATGCGGATGGAATGAGAGTTGAAGAAGAAGAGAAGAAAGAGGTTCAGGGGTTTCCATTTCGTCATCACCCATCACGCGGTGCAGTAATGACAGTAGGAAGCTTACAGGGGAGTGTCCCACTGCGGTGCTGCATGGAGTGATGGAGATCGAGGGACACGAAGCTCCGTCTGAGAGAGACACAGACGAGTAGAAGGAACCGCGCGAAAGAATCTCATCTGTTTCCTCCTCCTCTCATCCCAACTCATCTCTCCCATACACCGAAAATCAACTCAGGGCCCCTGCGGGCAAGTCCCTGGCATTTGCTCCCCCCAAGGCGGCGGCCGGCGTGCCTGCCGCGGCCGGTGTGATGAAGGAGAACGACTTCACCTTCCGCCTGCAGTCCGTTGCCGGGGGTGCCGCCGCCGCGCCCGCCCCCAAGAAAAACGCGCTCGTCGATAAGGTATGTCTTTTTCGGGGAAGCAGAGGATGAAAGCTCGACATGGCTGATTCCATCACCTTTAAGACCTTCCCCCCTTATCCTTTCTTTTCTAGCTCTGGAACGAGGACACCAAGCTGGCCGCGTACATCTCGGTGTGGTACCTGGGCAACATTTACTACAACATTTACAACAAGAAGGTAGGCCCACCCGTCCCTCCCTCCATTTCTCCCTCCCTTCCTTCCTCCCTTCCTTCCTTTTCTGCCCTCGGCCACCTTGTGCCCCCCCTCCCGTTGGGCGCAGCAGGCAGCCACTGTCTTCCTCACGACCATCTCCCTCCGTCCCTCCCTCCCTCAGGCCTTGAATATGCTCGGCAAAAACGGCGAGGGTCACTGGGCCTTGGCTGCCATCCAGCTGCTGGTGGGTGCCTGCTTCGTCATTCCTCAGTGGGTGCTGGGCGTGCGAGCCAAGCCCGGGCTGACTCTCGCGCAGTGGAAGGCACTTGCCCCCATCGGTAAGAGGAGGACCGAAATTTGTGTTGGAAAGGAGTAAGGGGGAAAGGTGTGAGGGAGGGAGGGATAGAGAGAGAGACTGGATCAAGGACTTGAGCTGTAACTTGAGTCCACGACGCACTACAGAGACTCATCAAACCTTCCCCCTCCCTCCCTCCTTCCTCCCTCCCTCCCTTCCTCCTCTTCAGGTGTGTTCAACGCTGCCGCCCACGGAGCCTCCGTGCTGGCTCTCGGCGCGGGTGCCGTGTCCTTCGGGCAGATCGTCAAGGCCGGCGAGCCCGTGCACGCCGCTCTGACTGGCGCTGTTCTCCTCAAGGAGATCGACCACCCCCTCGTGTGAGTACTCTTCCGTCTATCCCTCCCTCCCCCCCACCCTCCCTCCCTCCCTCCCTCCATCTCTCCCTCCCTCCCTCCCTCCATCTCTCCCCCCCTCCCTCCCTGCATCCCCTCCTTGATGTCGCCGTGACATGCTGCCCGGTGGTGGCTAGAAAGGCGACCCTCCTCTCGTTCCGATCCTCCCCTCGTTCCGATCCTTTCCTTGTTCCGATCCTTCCCTTGTTCATGCAGCCCTCTCGGCCTGGCTCGACCCCCTCACGCTTGCCCTCCCCTTCTATCTGTGCCTCTTTTCCCATCCCGCTCACCACCTCCTCCCTCGCTCTTTGGCTCCCTCCCTCCCTCCCTCCTCAGGTATCTGTCCCTGCTGCCCATCATCGGTGGTGTGGCGCTTGCCTCCCTCAAGGAGCTCGACTTTAAGCTCAAGGCCCTCATCTTCGCATTGGCTGCCAACCAGGTGCGTCAGCCTTCCACCCCTCTCTTCCTCCCTCTCTCCTTTCGCTTTCCTTTCCGAGGAAAGGGAGACAAGCAGGATAGCGTTCCCCCATCCCCTCACCCTCCCTCCCTCCCGTCCTCAGGCCGCGGCCTTCAAGAACGTGGTTGCCAAGAAGACGAACAAGGAGAATTGGGCGAAGAAGCTCGGGCCCCAGAACATGTGAGCATCGGAGGGAGGGAGGGAGGGAGGGATAGAGGGAGGAAGGGAGGGAAAGAGGGAGGAAGGAGAGGGATTAAGGATTGTGGCAACAAGCTATGATCATGCTACCCGGGAAATAGCATCGGAATGAAGACCAATATAACGAGGGAAGACGAGTGACAAGACGGTCGTTATGGCTCCCTGTAATTCTCACCCTCCCTTACCGCATCCCTCCTTCCCTTCCTCCCTTCCTCCCTCCCTTCCTCCCTCCCTTCCTCCCTCCAGGTACGCCGTGGTAACTATCTTGGCCTTCCTGGCCACCATGCCGCTCGTCCTCTTCCAGGACCTTCCCCACCTTAAGGGATTGTACCAGGGCCTCGAGGTAGGGCTCCAGGGAGGCAGGGAGGGAGGAGGGGAAATGATGGTTGATGTCGTGGTGACTATTGCCTCGCTGTGTGGTTCTGGTTACGGAGTCGTTCCCGGGCGCACGAGGGACTCATAATCCGCTCATGTTTACGGACTTAGCACTCATCTCTCCGTCCTCCCTCCCTCCCCAGGCCGCCGGCAAGCTCAAGGATCTGGTGAAGTTCGCCGTCTTCTCGGGCCTCAATTTCTACATCTACAATGAGTTCTCTTTTCTGGCGCTCTCCAAGCTCTCGCCCGTCACCCACTCCGTGGCCAACACCCTCAAGGTACGTTGGCGGTCCCTCGGTCCCTCCCTCCCTCCCTCCCTTCCTGTCTTCTCTCCCTCTCTTTGGTGGAGCAAACCCTTGAATGGGATAGGGCACCAACCCCCTCCCCCCCCCCCTCCCTCCCTCCCCTTTCCCCTCCTCCCAAGCGCGTGGTGATCATCGTGGCCTCTTGCATCGTCTTCCGCACGCCCACCACCTTCCTGGGCAACGTGGGCTCGGCCATCGCCGTGTTGGGAACCCTCCTCTACTCCCTTTCCAAGAAGAAGTACTCCGGCTCCGCGCACTAAGTTCTTCCCCGTCCCAGGCGTCCCTCCCTCCCTCCCTCTCTCCTTCTTTTCCCTCCTCCCAACCCTTTCTCATCCTTTTGTGTCCCTCTCGGCTGAAGATGAGAGAGGGAGGGAGGGAGGGAGGGAGGGAGGACGGGGGGGAGGAGGGACAAGAAAGAGACAGAGGTTTGATTTACCCCTCGTGTCCTTTGTTGGAGGTCGACGAGGAGGAGATATTCTACTACACACGTGATCGGGAGAGGAAGAAAGAGAGAGAGATGGAGAGAGAGAGAGAGAGGAAAATAAGGCAAGCCCCTCCCCCCCCTCCCCCCCTCGCCCCTAAAGCAGGAAGCGGCGAAAAGAGAAGAGAAGAAGAAATACGGGTTGGGCCTCCACAAGCAAGCACCACGCAAAGAATGAAGAATCGATTTGAAAAAATGAATGAAGGGTTGAGAGGGAGAATGAGGAAAGGAGTGGAGGAATAGAAACCTTTTAATTTCTTTCTTTATTTGTCGGTATTTTGGGGTTTTCTAAGGTTGTTGACATATGCATTTGTTCCTCGCACCTATAGTCCTCTTTCTCTACTCTCCCTCTCTCTACTCTCTCTGCGCACTCTCTCTTTACTCTCTCTCTCTTTACTGTCATTATCTTGTTACTCTCCTTCCAATCGATTGTCTCTTTCACTCTCAGTGTCTTAAATCATCCATGTCAGTCCCACCCCTCCCTCCTTCCCTCCCTCCCTCTGCCCCTCCCTCGCTCCCTCCCTCACAGTAGCCCCTGCGTCCACGTCGTCAACGTGGGGGCCCATACCTTCCAATGACCCCTCAACAGCGCTTCCTCCTCTTCCTCCCCTCCCTCCCTCCCTCCCTCCCCCTGCCCTACCGAAGAGCACTCTCTAAGCAAGGACGCCCTCTCCTCCCTCATCCTCTCCTTCAGCCCTCCATCCGCGCTCACCAGCCACACCTGCGACTCCAAATCACGCTCAAACGACCGATGCCCGTAATTCGAACTCCCCGCCACCGTCAAGGCCACCCCCCCTCCCTCCCTCGCTCCCTCCCCCTCTTCCTCCCCCTCAAGCAGCCACAGCCCCTTCCCATGGAAGGTCCAGCCCGGGCGAGTGTATCGATAGAGGGAGAGAGGAATAGAGGGAGGGAGGGAGGGGCGAAAGTGTTTGCGGACGCGCTGTTCGTGGAGGGCGTATGCCAGGGGAATGAAGGCTTTGATGCCTCGGGCACCGGCGAACCCGTGCGTCTCAGCCGAAGGACATAGAATGCTCAGATGTCTTCTCTCCCTCCCTCTCTTCCTCCCCGTTTCATTACATTGTTGCTCTCCTTGGAGCCCTCCTTCTGTCCCTTCCTCCGTCCCTCCCTGTTGCCACGTCTGTAGGTCCTCGAGGAAGGACAGGGGAGGGTTGAGGTAGGCCGTGGCAAGGCTCATGTGCTGCGAGGCCGAGGAGGGGGAGGGGGAGGCGGAAAGGAGGGCGTGGAGGAGAGTTTGGTCAAGTCGGAGTCCCAGAGGGCCACATTGAACGGTGGGCATGGCCCAGCAGACGTGCTCGTCCGAGAAAGACGGAGGGAGGGAGGGCGAAGTGGAGGAAAAGAGGTCCGTCAGTTCGGTTTTGAGCGCTTGGAAGTCGACGACGCTCCGATGTTCTTGACTCAGAGCTACGAGAGGGGAGACTGCATAACGCCCTAGCATTTCAATTAACTCGTGGTAGAAACCAGCCAGGGTCTCAGGCGGCCCTCCCCCCCTTCCTCCCTCTCCTCCTCCTCCTCCCCCTCCCCCTCGTATATGGACGTAGCGATCCTGCCTGGTGGTAAAATAATCTTGCGATAAATTGGCTCCTGTGATTAAGATCTCCTCGTCGTCAAACGCCATGACCTTGACGTGAGAGACGGCCACGGCTTCGTTCACAGGACTTGGGAGGAAGCGTCGGGCAAGAGGGCCAGAAAGCTGGGGCATGCGGAAGAGGGAGACGCGGACGTTTGGGGAGGAAAAGGAGGGGAGGGAGAGGAGGGGGGCGAGGGTCGCAAGGGAGGAGGCGTGATGACTATGGCCGCGGGTACCGCGGGAATGATCGAGGAGGATGTGGACTTGCAGGGAGGGGTACTTGGCGCAAGCGGCGGTGATGTGCTGGACGAGGGCTTGTTCCATGGGGCCATGTCCAAGGTAGAGCGCCGAGAGGGTCAGGCGGTCCCGACAGCGACTGATGCTCTCAAAGAGGGTGTGGTAGAATTCGGAGGGCTCGCGGAGGAAGGAGATGGAAGAAGGGGAGAGGGGGAAAAGAGGGGGACGAGGGGACGGGGCACGGTCGAAGAGGGAAGACAGGAGGGCGGGGGGAGTGGGAGGTGATGTTGACGAAGAGTAGGAGCAAACACAAGGGGTGTTGGTAGCTAAGTAGGGACGGAGATTGGCTGTCTTGAAGTGGCTGGGGGTAGAGTAGAGGCGCTGATGTATGGAGCGGCGGACGCAGGGAATCATCAGTTGAATCAAGGGAGTCGGCAGGCAAATGGAGGCGAAAATAATAGTACAGGCAGATGTCCTCCCGTATAGGTGCACCAAGGGCAGCAGAACGTAGCTATTACTCTATGTGTGTCAGTGTGATGTTGTGCGGTGGTAATTGGATGTGCTGCGTGTTTGGTTTAGTGGCGTGGCGGGGCGATAGCGCATGTAGGAGGTCAAGAAATGCCGTTTGGCCCATTTTTTTTTTCTTCCCCAGATTGTCGCGCTCACCGGAGTCAAATGCTTGGATGCTTATAACGAATAAAGAAAGCCCCCGGACGTTTCAAGCAGCACAGAAAAAGGAACAAGAGTAGACGCAAAGGTGCAGGCTTGGACTCCTTTCTTTTTCTACGAAGAAAGGTAAGTCCCTCCCCCTTGGGCAGTTACTGTACTTGACTTGCTTTGGGTGCAAAGACATGCCCATCATCTCTTTTCACTATCCATTTCTCGCCCTCCTCGTTCTGAACTATATACTTACGACTACCCCCCATCTTTGTGCTCTAGGTGCAAATGCTGGGATATTTTTCCTCCCCTCCCCTCCCTCCCTCCCTCCCTGATCTCCTTCCCTCAAGCAGACGGAGTCCACTTATCTGGCACTTTGGCGAAGTATCTCTCCATCGCCGCCTGAAACCGAGACCGGTAGGGTTGGGGTTGGATCACGGTCGGCTCGGCTTGTCCGGCTATCATGCCGACTGACTTGCCCATGCGCTCCATCTTTTTAATGATGTCATATTGGCGCATGTAGTCGATGATACCCACCACCAGGGCCTACAGGAGGGAAGGAGGGAAGATGGAAACGGAATGTGAGTGAAACCTCAGAGATGTGTCTATAACATGCATCAGCTTGGGAATGCCCTGCGGGTTTCCCTCCCTCTCTTCCTCCCTCTCTCCCTCCCTCCGCCTCTCCTTACCTTTTGCTCCTCGTCCACGCCCACCAAGATGGAGTAGTCGATGATCTTAATGTAGGCCAAAAAGGCAGTGTCGTTTGCCATAGCCCGCATAAAGTAAGCTTGGTCGGGGACGAACAAAGGGACTGGCTTGCCTGTGGAGGGAGAAGGGAGAAGAGGAGGTTCAAACACACGGCATTCATGATTTTGGGGCTTAAATTCTTCCTCCCTCCGTCCCTCCGTCCCTCCCTCCCTCCCTCCCTCCCTTCCTTCCTTTCCTGCTCCGCCCTCCTTCACCTCCCCCCCCCGCACCTTGGGTGTACTCGAGCAAGTTCTCGTCCAGGAGAGTTCGGCGGATGATGCGTCGAGGGTACAGTGGATGCTGTTGCTGCTGCTGCTGCTGCTGGCTTGCCTTCCCTCCCTCCTTCCCTCCCTCCTCCTTCTCCTGGCGAGAGGAAGTAGACGTGGCCGACGCCTGGTGCGTCACCGTCGGGGGCTGGAGCGAACGGAGGGGTAGCGCGGACGCGGGAGACGAGACGGGAGAGGAGGGTGTGGAGGGAGGAAGGGAGGGGGGGGACGCTCTCTTCTCCTTTTCGTGTTCTATCTTCTCCTTCTCCTGCTCTTGCCGCTCTCGCTCCTGGTCGTCATGCTGCCGCTGTTCTTCGGCACTCAAACTGATGTACCGCGAGCGAGTCGACCCCTGAAGAAAATGAGCGAACATCAACGTATGGTGTGAGTGAAGGATGGAGACGTACTCCTCCTCGGTCACTCCCTCCCTCCCTCCCTTTCTCCCTCCCAGCCTACCTTGAGGTCGTAAACCCGATGGATGCAGCGATTGAAGAAAATGTTCGGCATCACCACCTACAAGGAAGGAGGAGGGAGGGAGGGAAGGGAGGGATGGTCAGAACAGGGAATGCGCAGTCGTTATCTTTTCCATTGCCCCGTTCCTCTCTTCCTTCTGCCTCCCCTCCCTCCCTCCCTCCCTCCCTCCCTTCCTTCCTCCTTCGTACCAACTGCTTGAAGACCTTCTTGCCCGTGCACCGGTTGTGGCTCTCCGTCTCGAACAGACCCAGGATCTTGCAGAGCACCGAGGGGTGGGCGTGGAAGAGGGACTGAGGGAGGGAGGGAGGGAGGGAGGGAGGGAGGGAGGGAGGTGCTGTGGGTCCGCATTGAGACACAGTGGAAGGAGCTGGACGCGCCCTCAGATCAGACTCCGATCCATTTTCCTTTCCACCCTCCCTCCGTCCCTCCCCCTCCGTCCCGCCTTCCTTCCCTTGCTTACCTTGGAGACGTAGTCGAAGTAGGCGGGAGCTGCCTCCAGGAACATGGCAAGCTCCTTGTCGTTGATCTGCTTGAGGACAAAGCTAGGGAGGGAGGGAGGGAGGGAGGGAGGGAGAGAGGGAGGGAGGAAAGGAGAGTCAAGTTCAACACTGCCATTTTCTGGTCACTGATCTGCTTGAGGAGGAAGCGAAGGAGGGCGAGAGGGAGAAGGGGGGGGGGGTGAGATATGCGTAGAAGGGAGAGAGAGAAATGTGGGCGGACGAAAAATGTGGGAGGGAGGGAGGGAGGGAGGGAGGGAGGGACGTACCGGCCATCGTCGGTAATGGAAAAGGTCGCCCCGGACTTGCCGCCTGTGGCGTCGAACCTGCCTGAGGATGCAAGAGATTTGATGAAAGCTTCCTCTTCCTCTCCTCCTCCCTCCTCCTCCAACTCGGTGCCTCCCTCCCCCTCCTTCGTGGAGGACGGGGAAGAAGAGGGGGAGGGGGAGGAGGAAGAGGAGGAGGCGGCGGGAGAGGAGGGGGGGGTGGAAGCATCCTCTCCCATTGCGCGAGCTTGTCGAAAGAAGACGGTGCGGAGGGCCTGAGGGTGGCGGTATTGGCGACGGGATGGGTGGGGGAGGGAGTGCGGGGGGGAGGAGTAAGCCTCACGCATCCTCATCGTAATTGTCGTCGGCCTTGTCAATTTACTCGTGTTCTTGCTCATATATTTTATTCGTGTTGTCCTTGCTGACCCATTTTTTTTCCTGAGCGTTTCCTATTCCCTTTCATCTCCCTCCCTCCCTCCCGCACCCGAAATTGTGTAGCCCAATAAACGTTGACGGTGAAGCGGACCAGGACCTCACCGTGAGGATCCACGTCCTGGAACTTGATCTGAGAGAAGAGGGAGAGAGGGAGGGAGGGAGGGAGGGAGGGAGGGAGGGAGGGAGGGGAGGAGGATAAAGGGGGAGAGAATGAGGAAGACATGCGAGAGGGGCGAAAAGAAGGAAGGAAGGGAGGGGGGAAAGGGGGAGGTCCATGACTGAGTACGGATACGGCTCTTCCAAGAACAAGAAAGACGCCACCCGAAGGGAAGGAGGGAAGGAGGGAGGGAGGGAGGGAGGGGCGGCATCTGCAAACCTTGATGTGGCTCTTTTCGGGGTAGAGCATCAATCGCTCCAGCCCCCTGTCTTCCTCCGCCTCCTTCTCCTCCCTCTCTTTCCTCGTCTTTCGATCTCCCGACCTTTGCCCGGGGGGAGGGGGGGAGGAGGGGGGGGAAGGAGCAGACGTCGGCGAGTCATGACGACGGAGGGCCTGTGGGTTGACCGGACGGTGGAATGAAGTCAGCGTGCGGGCTCGCCATCCCCTCCCTCCCTCCCTCCCTCCCTCCCTCCCTCCCTCCGCACCAGCGTCTGGAACTCCCGGAAGCGCGAGCGGTATTCCTGGCAAGATAGGGCATAGCTGATGATGGTCGAGGCCTGGGAGGAAGAAGGGAGGGAAGGGGAGGAGGGAGGGGAGGGAGAAAAGAAAATGAGGGGGTGAAAAGGGAAGGGGAGGGAGGGAGGGAGGAAAGAGAGGGCGAGAGTGTGTGTGCTACGCTTACCATCTCCTCCACCACTGGAATGACGCCTCCGTTCGGCAGCGGCTCCAAGCCTGAGGTTGTCAAGATAAAAAAGGAAATTATCGCTCTCATCCACCTGATACACACCCTCTTTCTTCCCTCCCTCCCTCCCTCCCTCCCTCCCTACCCAGCCGCCCCACCCAGGCGAGGATGTCCTCTAGTTCGACGGCATAAGGCGAGCCCTCCGCATTTTCCTAAAAGACAATAATAATCATGAAAATTACAACTTAATCGTGCGCATTCCTCCTCCCCAGCTCTCCTCCTTCCCTCCCAGGCAGCGACCAACTGTAAGCTTTCCATCATCCCTTGCTCCCTCTCCCCTCCATAATCCTCATAACAGGGAATGACAATTTTCTCTCCCCATCCCTCCCTCCCTCCCTCACCTTTCCACCCAAGAGTCGGACCAGGGCACTGGCCAGTGAGTTCTTGCCCATCGACGCAGACGCGGAGAGGACGGTCGTCAGACTGTGTGTGTGGCTTAACGCAGCGTGGGGAGGGGTGGGGGGAGGGAGGGAAGGGTCGACTCCGCTGCTGTTGCCGCTGATGGCGACACGGGGCTTGGGCGGTGGTGGGAGCATGAGGCGGGAGTCTATGTCCTTCCTTGTCAGCTTGCGGTTTTGGGAGGAGGAGGAGGAGGATGTGGAGGAGGAGGAGGTGGAGGCGGCGGCTGCGCGTTCTTCCTCCTCCTCTTCCACGGAGGGAGGAAAGAGGAGCATGTCTTCTTCCTCCCCCCTGCCCTCCTCCCCTTCCTGTCCGTCCTCCCCCTCGTCCTCGTCGCCCTGGCCTTCGTCGGAGACAATGGAACGAGAAGGATTGAGGGAAGAGACTCCTGTGTGAGAGGGGGGAGGGGGGGAGAAGGTGTATGAGAGGCGGTGGAAAATGTCAGGAAATAAGGGGATATAAGCATCCGCTCATAAATCAGAAATTACTCTCTCCCTACTTCCCTTTCTCTCTCCCTCCCTCCCTCCCTCCCTCCCTCTCTTCTGTTTCTTGACTTCATATACCTCGCTCTTTCTCCACCTCCTTCTCCTTCTGTTTTCCCTTTTCCCGCCCCAACAGGAGTGGCTGCAGCTGCTGCTGCAGCTGCTGCGAAAAGGCAGACGGGGGGGTGCTTAAGCTGTGCGTGGAGGGATGCGAGGCCTTTGTCAGAGTCTCAATTGTCCCCCCTAGCCCTTCCTCCCCCCCTCCCTCCATCCCACCCTACCCACCTCGTCCCTCCCGCGGCTGCCACGAGCATTGCAGCCTGCGCCTTGAGAGCCTGCAGCCACCTCCCGGAAAGAATCAGACGCTCGTTCCAGGCCAGCACCTGAATAGAGGAAAACGACAAATGCAGTGATGAGCAAAAAGGGGCTCGAAAGCTGTCCTTCTTCTCTCCCACCCTTCCTCCCTTCCTCCCTTCCGACCTGGAGGTAGACTTGTCGCTGGCACTGCGTCGGGTACAGCGCGCGCTCGGCCGGTGTCATCTTCCTGCGAGCCCGTCGTGAGGGATGAGGCGGCAGCTCTTCCTTCTCCCCTTCCTCCACCACTACTGCCTCTTCCTCTCCTTCCTCGTTTTCATCTTTTCCCTTCTTCATCCGCTCGGCGCTTACGCCCTCCTTCCCTGCCTCTCCCCCTTCCTCCTCCTCCTCCTCCTCCTCCCTGCAGTCATTATTGTTCTTGTTCTTGATACTGCTGCATTCCTCCATGAGGGTGGAGAGGCACTCGGCGATGGCGCGGGCAAATTGGCGGACATCGCCCTAAAGGGAAAGGGGGAAGGAGAGAGAAAGATAGAGGGAAGGATGTGTGGACGTTAACGAGTGAGTGGGAAGACTTGGAAGTGGAAGAGGGGCGATGGAGGAGGGCGGGAGGGAGGGCGGGAGGAAGGGCGGGGTCGAACGTACCTCGAGCGTCTCAATCTCCTTCACTACCACCTGAAACTCACTCGCCGTCTCGCTGGTAAGTCCACTCTTCCCTCCTTCCTTCCCTCCCTCTCCGCCTTCCCCTCTTCCTATCCTCGCAGGGCTCCCTAGGCGAGGCGTGACTACACCAGGTACTTGCAGGGGAGGGGACGAGGGAGGGAGGGAGGATAATGCCAACGGAGAAGGTCGTCGAGGCAACGACAAGGAAGGGGGGGAGGAAGGGGCGGAGAGAGGGAGGGTAGAGGAGAGAGTATCATCGGCTTCTCCACCCGAACCTTTCTCTCCTCCTTGCCCTCCTTCTCCTTTCCCTCCTCCCCCTCCTCCTCCCTCTCCCACATCACTGCTCTTCCCTCCCCCTCCCTCCCGTCCTCCCCCTCCCTCTAGGGCAAGGAGAGTCTCCAAGGCCATCGAAACATTTCTGGTCTCCTCCCGCATGTCCGACAGACGCTCCTGTTAAAGCGATCAAAAAGATGAGTGTAAATGGATATTTCCCTCTTTTCTTCCCTCCCTCCCTCCCTCCCTCTTGTTGACAGAAACAGAACACAACCGTCAACGCCTCCCTCCCTCCCTGCCTCCCTGTCTCCCTCCCTCGTACCTGGAATCGCTGGAAGAAGAGCGTTGCCAGCTCCCAGCTTTTCATTAATGCCTTGGTCACCTCGTCCTATCCACCGCAATGCGTATATGGGTAAGTGAGTCGAGATACCGGTAACCTTCCCTCCCTCCCTCCCTCCCTCCCTACCTCCTTCGCTTCCTCCTTCCCGGCCTCCAGCAGCGTCGCGGCCGAGGGCACGTGCACGTGATATGGCCTGGCGGGCTCCCACTCGAAACGAGCGGCGATATCCCCGCTCCCGAACCACAGGATGTGATCCCTGAGGGAAGGAGGGAGGGAAGGAGGGAGGGAGGGAAGTGGAGGGGGGTCACGAAGTGGAGGGAGGGAGGGAGGGAGGGAGGGAGGGAGGGAGCAGACGTACCGGTGAAGCGAGTGTGTGCAGCCGGCCACCGAGCGTCGTCCATGGGCCGTCAGATTGTAGAAGAAAACCTGGGCGGGTACAAAAGAAGGTGAGTCTCGACCAGCCTCTCCAGCCCTCCTTCCCTCCCTCCCTGCCTTGCGTACCTCTAAGAGCTTTCCGAACGACCACTTACGGGTCTCGTGGCTCATCTCCACCAGGGGCGTCACCACCACATCAGGGCCACAGCGCTGGAGGGAGGGAGGGAGGAAGGGAGGAAGGGAGGGAGGGAGGGAGGGGTGGATGGATATTGGCGGGTAAGTGCGATACGACGTGACAATGCGGAAGAATTGATATCCCTCCCTCCCTCCCTCCCTCCCTCCCTCCCTCCCTCCCTCCCTCCCTCCCTCCTTACCTTGCAAGAAGAACACATAAAAATCGGCCGCACAGCCTCTCCTTGTTCCCCCTGCTGCTGCTGCTGCTGCTGCTGCTGCTGTTGTTGTTCTTGTTGCTGCTGCTGCTGCTGCTGCTGTTGCTGCTGCGGAGAAGAAAATGATAGCGGTGGAGAGGGGGCCGAGGAGGAGGATGAAGGGGGAGGGAGGGAGGAGGGGAGGGAGGGAGGGAGGGGAAGAGCTAAAACTCTTCTTTTTCGGATGTCCTGACTGCCACTACTACTACTGCTGCTGCCTCTACTGCAGCTGGTCCTGTTGGTGCTGCTGGTGCTGTTGCCGCTCTTGTCGCTGGTAGTGCTCTTGCTGCTGCTGTTGGTGCTGCTGCGGCCTTGTACGACGTCATAGAGGGATCGAGGGAGCTTGCGGGTGGTGATGACCAGACGGCCGTCTGGAGGAGAAGGGAGGGAGAGAGGGAGGGAGGGAGGGAGGGAGGGAGGGTGAGAAAGAGGCAGGGGAGGAGGAAGAGGGAGAAAGAGGGAGAAAGGGAGGGAGGACCTTTGTGAGCGAAAGACATCGTGTGCTCCAGCATGGACCGCTGGCACTTGCTATTTTGACAGCGCAGGGTGGGGTTGAAGCAAGAGCCTAAAAGATAAAGGAGAAAGGGAGGGAGGGGGAAAAGGGATGGGGGATGGGAGGGAGGATTAGTTGGGGTAGACTGTGAATGGAGATGGAAAAGGAGGGAGGGGGGGGGGGGGGGGGGGGGCCCACTTACGGGGGGGGAAGGGGGGGGGGGGGAGGTT
>Ga0160420_100459_pt1 | contig 17732 bp, 19 predicted proteins | sample CelAP2metagpilot_FD_108197 | JGI IMG/M metagenome (GOLD analysis project Ga0160420, IMG submission 108197) | Phycosphere-associated microbial communities from algal ponds in Kailua-Kona, Hawaii, USA - Cellana AP2-5-5 metagenome pilot | ecosystem: Engineered > Artificial ecosystem > Aquaculture >... | reverse complement strand
GGGGAGAAAAGGGGGGGGTGGGGGGGGGGGGGGGGGGGGGGGGGGGGGGGGGGGGGGGGGGGGGGGGGGGGGGGGGGGGGGGGGGGGGAGTTGCTCGGGACGGCGAATTTGAATACGGAGATGACGGTGAGCGCGATGGATTTTGATGGGTATGAATATATGGGCGGAAACGGTGGGGAGGAGGAGGAAGTGGGGCTGGTGTTTTCGATGAGGGAGGTTAAGGCGTTTTTGGGCTTTTGTGAAGGGTGTGAGTGTACCGCGGTTTCATTTTATTACCATCACGGGGGGGGGCCTGTCTTGTTTGTGTTTGAGGAAGATGGAGGATGGGAGGGAGGGAGGGATGGGGGGGAAGGGGTGAGGAGTGTGGAGCTAGGGATGGCGAGGGGGGGGCCAGTGTTGACGGAAGGCTTGAATGGTGTCCATAGGGGGGGAGGGACGGCGAGTAGTGGTGGGGGGAGGGGAGGAGGAATGGGGAGGGTGAAGAAGGAGAAGCACGGTGCGAGGGAAGGAGGTGGTGGAGGTAAGGGAAGGGGGAGTCCCGCGGGTGAAGGAGAGGGAAGAGGGGGCATATCCCATCCCGAGGAGGAGCAGGCGCAAGAGGAGAGGGAGGAGGAGGAGGGAATGTGGGAGGGAGGGCGGTATGCAAGGGAGGAGCAGGAGGACGCCGTGTCCTTGGCGGTGAATGACGGCAATAACGACCAGCACTAGAATATCATTCGTTCCAACAACAGCAGCTGTGTGATCATTCTTCACGCTCCTCGTCCTTCTGCATCTGTCCATTCCTCCCGTCCAACCTCTTCCTACGCCTTTTTCCCGCGCCAGCAGCAGCAGCAGCAGCCTCAGCAGGGTTTGCTGTCATTCCCTTCTTCCTCTACTGAAAGAGGGGGAGACCAAACATCTCTCAGATGTTGACGCGGACGACGAGCTCTGCAATCGCTGCTGCTGGTGTTCAGGCAGGGTTTAGGGGAGATCATCACACGAACCGCATGAAAAGGATAAGGAGCGTCAGGTGGAGGAGATGGAGATCGGAGCGTCAGATGGAGGGAGAGGGAGTGAGGAATTTTGATGTAGACGCAAGAAAACAGGCTGAGCGAGGTCAAGGAGGGAGGGAGGGTGGAAGAGGTAGGATCGATAAGGTGAGCAGAAAAAAGTGGGAGCAGTGATAGCGGGACGAAGGTAGGAAGATGGAGGCATGTGAGAGTGCTTACGTTAGGGGAAATGAACTGTGAGACCACGTATAGGATAGCTAGTTATTGCTCGTGACTAAAATTGTGCCTGGTCTTGTGGAATCAGATAATCGAGAGAACCTGGACACGAATGTGAAAATAGGAGAGGCAATGCTGGGAGGGGGACAAAGCATCCCATTAAGCAAATCAAGAAGCAAAAAACCTACAAACTGTCTTTGCCCAATTACAAGCTTGCTATCTTTCCCTCTCACGCGGAGGAAATTGTCGTTGATGCTTTATTTCTTTCTCCCCCATGGGTACCACCTTCGTCTCTTACTTTTGGGGTCGGGAGGTTGCCGTACTGCCCTGGCAATCCTTCGACTCGGATGCTACGGATCATCGATGGAGACGGAGCTGTGCGAAATGCGATAAGTACTTATATAGAGGGCTAGAACTTGTTTCTCTAACGGGACGTTCACAGCAAAGGGTGCAAAAGGACCACCCTATAAACGAAATAGTGGCGCGAAGCAAACCCTTCATACCGCTCTAAATTGTGTCCCGGAGATCTCGAGACCTCAGGCCGAGAGTGGCTGACAATCAGGTAGAGAAGGGGCTGCTTGCAGTCGTGATACGGTGAGTGCTCTACAGAAGCAACACCAGCGGCATGTACCTCTACCCAACCATTCGTCGCACCCCCCTGCTATCCTTGCTTCAAAGTTTGTGCCGTACGCCATACGCAGTACCACGGACCAGTCTACAGGTCGGGCTTTCTTTGCACGCATGCACTAACCATTTACCACTCTGTTCATATCCTCTTCCACAGACTGCCCGCCTCACGTGTCAACCAAAACCAGCGGCATGTCGCATTCCGACTTCGGCCGGGGGGGCACCGGCATCCACACCGTTGAGGGCAATCAAGCTGGGGCCCGCGCAGCCAAGTTGACGCAGAAGCGCGAGCAGGATCAGCGGGAGTTTGAAGCCAAGAAGGTTAGTTCATTGCCACTCAGGATAATATATATGTGATTAGGTTGCCCCCCTCAAGGCTTGCCCTTCCCTCTCCCTCCGTCGCGCTTACCCTCCTCTACCCCTCCCTCCTATTTCGAACAGCGCAAAATCCAAGACGACTCTCAACGGGCCATGGATGGAATCGACCAGAAATTCAGCAGCATCCAACAGACCGCATTCAATTTGGATTTTGTGGGGTTGAAAACAAAGGAGGAATTGCTCAATTTGAAGGGAGCCGCAGAAGAGGAGGCAGCAAGGCAAAAGATGGTGGAGGAGGAGGAGGCCCGACGTCGAGAGAAGGAGGAGAAGAAGAAGAGAAAGCAGAAACAGACAAAGGTAGCTCGACTGAGTTTCGCCATGGGCGGGGATGACGAGGCGGAGGACGACGACGACGAAGAGAGGAGCAGCCGACCTACCGAGGACGTGGACGCCGTCAATTCCTCGTCCTCTTCCAGGAGCAGCTCTACTTTCTTTAAGAAGAGGAAAACTCTCAAAAATCCTGAGGCAGAAACCAGCTTCTTACGCGACCCGATGGCGGAAAAAGAGCAGGCCTTGCTCCGCGAGAACCTCAAGCTCGAATGGCTGGCGGAGCAAGAGCGGGTCAAGGAAGAGATGTTGGAAGTTACATATTCTTACTGGGATGGCTCAGGACATCGACGGGTGTTAAAGTGTAAGAAGGGTACCACTATTGCCAAGTTTGTCGAGATGGTCAAGAGTCAGGTGGCGGCGGAATTTACTGATTTGCGAGGCGTTACATCAGATGAGTTAATGTATATCAAGGAAGACCTCATTATCCCGCACAACTACTCTTTTTATGATTTGATTTTGACGAAGGCACGGGGGAAGTCTGGGCCATTGTTTCATTTTGATGTCCACGACGATGTGAGGCTGACAATGGATGCGAGGGTGGAGAAGGATGAGAGTCATCCAGGCAAAGTAGTGGAAAGGAGGTGGTATGAGAGGAATAAACACATTTTCCCCGCAAGTCGTTGGGAGATTTATGACCCGAAAGTGCAAAGGGGGGGTTATACTGTGCATGGGGGGGAGGTGCAGGAGAAGAAGAAGAGGTGAAAGGTTGTGTTGGGGCGTGTCCTTAGGGGGGAGAAGGATGGCAAGTAGTGGATAAAAAGTGACTGATAGAAACAAAACCGGCTTGTACTCATTCAAACAAAATCTTACTTTTCTTTTCGTGCACGAGACCATCCACGGTTCTGTTGCATTTACGTAACTGCATCACCGAGATGTGACCATATTTTTTCTTGTCTTCACGTGTGCCGTTTTTCACGTTTTACCCACTAATTCATACCCGGAAGAGCATGCCGGCGGCCAGCCAAGATAAGGGCGAACTTGTCATAGCTCCGAGTTGATTTTGTCTTCGCACACATGTCCTCCTGCTTGTGGTCGAGACATATGCATGCTCAGGTATTTTTTCTGCCGTGGATATCTGCTTGGCTTTGACCCAGGCACGTCGGTTGCGACGTTGGGAAGGTGGCAAGGTGGTTGTGAGTGGTGGAGGGGTGGGGAGGCGAAAGACGGTTTCCTTCTTTGGCTTCCATTACTTGTCTAAATACGCACATTCACAACACAAATACATAAACACAGCGGCCCGACGACAAGCGGAGCGGAGAGTTCTAGCGCCACCGAGCCATGCGGATCACTGCCGATGTCGTTCTGGTACGTAATAGGTCCTCGCATTCCACCTCCCCCATGTCCTTCATTCAACTCCGCCTCTTTCCTCCTTCTCCTCCTCCCTCTGAATCTCACTCACATCCGCCTATCCCACTTCTTCAGCACGCCCGCGCATTTGTCAACCCTGTCAAAGAGCGCGAGCTAGACCTGCGTGGCCTTAAGATCCCCCTCATTGAAAACCTGGGTGTGACCCAAGACCAATTCGACACCATCGACCTCTGCGACAACGAAATTAAGCGCCTGGACAACTTCCCCCGGATGCGCCGGATCAAGACCCTCCTCCTCTGCAACAACAATATCGCTCGGATCGGCACTGCCTTAGGGGAGCAAATCCCCGAACTGGAAGCGTTGGTTCTGACAAACAACAAGCTTGCCAGCCTCAGTGAGATCGATCATTTGTCCTCTCTCCAAAACCTGCAGCATCTTTCCCTCGTCGACAACCCCGTGGCCCGCACCTCTCACTATCGGCCCTACATCCTTCACAAACTCCCCAATCTCAAGATCCTCGACTTCAAAAAAATCAAGCTCGACGAGAGAAAAGCGGCCAATAAATTGTTCAAGTCTGATGCAGGCAAACAACAACTCGCAGACATAGCAGATGAAGGTAAAGCCATTGCCTCCGAGGCCGCCTCAAAGGCCCCGGAAAAAAGAGCAATGACTGACGAAGAAAGACGCCTGGCCAGAGCTATGATTGACAGTGCCACGACGCCCGAGGAACTAGAATTGGTACAACGGCAACTCCGTGCCGGGATCTTCAAAGCACCAGAACCCGCGGTCAAGCAGCAGGAGGGTGCTCCAGCAGCAGCAACACCAGCTGCCACATCAGGAGAATGTCCTACTGCTCCTCCTTCTACGGCTGCGTTTGCCCCCCCTATGCCTCCTGCAGCTGGAACTGCCCCACCTACCGTTCAGAAGCCGCCTCCTCCTCCCGCACCAACATCAGCGGCGCTCCCAACAGCGCCACTGCAGATTCCCACTCCCACCCCTCCACCCCCTCCTCCTACTCCAGTTGTAGTGCCGGCGCCGACCGCGGCTGTTGCCCCTCTCTTCCCTCCTCCTCCTCCTCCTTCTCCTCCTCGCCCTGCTACTACTGCTGCTGCTACTCCCGCCTCTGTTTCCCCCTCCAAACGAAAGCGCACACCGAGTCGCAGGGCGGTTGAGGAAGAAGAGCAGGAGGAGGAAAAGCAACCGGCAGAGCAAGAGAACAATGAGGAAGCTGAGATGACCACAGCATCGTTAACAGCAGCAGCGGCAGTGGCAGAAGCAGCAGCGGCAGCAGCAGCAGCAGATGCCATGGATGTGGACGAGAACGAAAGAGGGGAGGATGGATTGACGATGAAGATGGTGGATGGGATGAAGGTTGCTGAGTTGAAGGTAGCTTTGAAGGAAAGGGGGTTGGCTATCACGGGCCTGAAAGCGGAATTACATGACAGGCTGAAAGCACATGTGTTGGGGTAGATGAGTGGCGGTCGTATACTTCATTCATGTCAAGAGGGAAAGAGAAAAGGAGGGGGGGGGGGATGCGAGGGGGGGGAAAGGAGATTTAGAGGTGAGCATGAGAGGAAAGACAGCGTAGTAAATTGCGCTTAAAGTTCACACCAAAAAGCAGTAGCAGAAGGAAAGTCCGCAAGACCGTCTATGCCCGCAGTGAAACGCCCGAATAAGAAAGGAGAGGCAGCTGGAAGATTAACGAAAGTTTTAAAAAAAAATAAAGAATTTAGAGGATCAGATATACAGGCACCGGAGGCATCGATCAGTCTTCTTCATGTGCACTGTTTTCATTGTGCTCAGTCTTATCCCATACTCGTAAATCTCCAACTTTGACCATTTTCCAGCCTTTCCCCGCGGTAACTGCCACACGGCATCGGGTGCGTGTGGAGAGAGTGGAGATATGGAAAGGGTTTGTGTGCTCAAGAAAATTGGCATGTCCTCCTCACGATGTGCACACACACCACCATCCGTGAAATTCTTCTCCGAGCTTGTTTTACTTCATTTTGTCTCGTTTAATGGGAAGGGGGGGATGAATGTGTTGATACAAATTTTGTGTGTGAGTGTGTGCGCGCCCACTTATTTCTTCATTTATTGCTACTGAGAAGATGACTAGTGTAATGGCATGCTGCTGTTGTCGTTGGTGCTGCCATTGCTGCTGCTGCTCATCCTACTGGTCGAGTGGCGACGAGCCACCCGCCACCAAAACGCAGGCTCCTGTTCAAGGTCCTCTTCGTCATCCCCCTGCGCTTCTTCCTCGTCCTCTTCTGTTGGTGATGCAGCCAATTCCAATATCCAGCATCGTCTCCCATTCTTCACTTCTTCATTACCATCAACTTCCCAAAATTCCACACGCTCCCCTCCCTCCCCTTCTCCTCGTTCTCCCCATCCTGTCTTCCCTCCGACCTTTAATGCCACCGGCCACAAGGCGGAAGAAGTTGGCAATTCCACGAGTAGAGGAGCTTCGCTCGAAAGCTGTATCATGGAGGTAGCAGCAGCAGCTTCCGCACTAGATAGAGTGGTAGCAGCAACAGTTGCAGTGGTAGTTGGTGGTGTTGGTCTTTGGATCTGGCCCCTCCACACATGAAGAAAGTGGGGGGCGTTGGCTGCGACGGTCGCAGCTGCTGTTCCTAACTGCCACCCTAACACCACAAACTTTATGTCGTTACTGCTACTGCTACTGCTGCTGCCGCTACTATTGTCTTTACTTTTGGTCTCGCTTGTCAGAATACACCAACGCCAGGAGAAAGGCTTGAACTGCGCCTCCTCTTGAGGCAGAACAAGTGGGACAGACAAAGAAGCGGCGGGGGAAGAGGACGAGGGAGTGGAAGAGTCATCACCGCAAGCCAACAGCAATTCCAACCACAGTGATATTCGTTGCTGCTGCTGCTGGTGGTGGTGGTGGTCATGCTGGTCATTCTCAGATAGAAACAAAGCAAGCACCTTCAACTCCCCCTCCGCTTTCCCCTCCACAAACGCGGCACTCTGCAAATTCTGCCCACTCCCCCACCAACCTTGCCACATCTGCCATTCCGCCTCTTCCTCCTTCTTTTCCTCCCCCTTTTCCGCATCGTCCCTCCATGGATGAAGGAAAAGCACCTCAGGAAAGCTCACACCCAACCATTTCTCACCTATCACGATTTTACACTTGCTCTGCGGCTGTCGACACCAACGTGAGCCCAATCCTCTTCCCCTTCCCCCTTCAAAGCACACCACCTCATGGCCTCGTTTCTGCCAAAGCGCACAGGCGTGGGTGGAGAAAAAAGGAGCGCGAAGCGTCATCGTTGATGTTGCTTTCATCTCTTTCCTTTCCTGCTCCTCATTCTTCCTCTTCTCATCCCCTCTTCTTTTTGTCCAAATTAACGTCAGACTCTCCTCCAACACTCCTTCCTCTCCTTTCTCGCCCATTTCCTGGTCCTCCCTATTCAAGCCATACACATCCCCCGTCGTCGTGCAAGCCAATAACGCCTGCCTTACTCCCCTTGTCCTTCCCGCCCTTCCTCCTTTCCACTGCAACACATGCAGCGCCCCCAGGTCATCTACTCCTAGCACCCTCCCTCCACCACCTCCTCCTCCTCCTCCACACATTCCTTGCCACGGACGCGGCAATAACAATACTTGCCGCGTCGCTCCACTGTCTGCCTCTAGCACCACCAACCGCGGCGGATTCCCTCCATCATTACTACTACTATTGCTGCTGCTGCTTTTGTTGTTGCTCACGCCAGGAAAAGTGATCATCAAAAAATTGTCGTCGGGACTCCAGGAGAGGTAGGGTCGGCAGGGAAGGGGTGAACCACTGATCCAGTTATCGTTGCTGCTGCTGCTGCTGGTCGTGAGAAGGGAAGTAGTGCATGCATTACAGAGGGAGGAGCTTGTGCCGGCAGGGGGTGAGATGAGGAGAGGCGCACGGAGGAAGGATTGAAAAGCGGGGGAGCATCGCCATAAGGAATGGAAGCTGGATGAAGAGGAGGAAGACAACGAAGGCGGGCGAAGCATAATGGTGTTCCCGTCTGCGCATACCACTGCCAGTCTGTCGCTTGAGGAGGAGAAAGCCAGGCACGTCGCACGCTCTCCCTTGATGACCGCACATGCCCATTCGTTTTGGAGTTGTCGCTCTTCCTGCTGCTGCTGCTGCTCTTCCAGCAAGTGTGCTACTTTTAATACGCCAACCCGTCCGTCTAAACAAGCCACAGCCAAATACCGGCCATCGGGGGAGAAACGAAGGAGAGATACTGAGGCTCCGGGCAAGTGACGAGTTGGGAGAGCGACCCCCTCCTCTGGTACTTGGTGCAATTCCAATCCAAAACTACCGCCCAATGCCACAGTGAGTGCTGAAGAAATTGAGGAGGGAAAAGAGAGGAGCATGTCTATGCAGCGGGCGTCGGCGCAGGGGCGGAGAAAGGCGCAAGGCACTGGGGCGGAGGTGGGGGTGGAGAGGAAGCGGTGGACGACGCACCCACTTCGGTGCAAAATGGCCAAAAAGTGACACTTCTCCTTGCGACCTGCTTCTTGTGACACATCATGTTGTCTGCTGCTGCTGCTGCTGCCCCAGGTATGGGCAATCAGTTGCCCCGGGCCGCTTTCACCCGGCTGGAGCAGGTGTGCGAGCATCAGAGGCTTTTCCATCTGAGGCTCAGCGTCAAAAAAAGATGAAGTGTCGTACACACGAACCTGCCCGTCCTGTGAAGCCACGCTGGTCCATCCCCAAGGGCCTGGAGTAGGGCCATCGACCAGGACGGCGGCCGCCGCACTGGCAGGAGAGGGCGAGGCTTGGAAGGAAGTTATTGCAGAGAGAGGAGCCGGCGGGGTCAGGAAAGGGACGGAGCGGTGCTGGTTTAGAAGCATCGCTCTAGGGCGCTTCTTCATCGCACGCGTGGCCCTGTCGCATGTGTATGTGGAGCTTGAGATGGAAATGTTCAAGCATGTCGTTCAGCTTCTTCAGCGAGGCCGCGATCATTGCGACACTGCCAGTCTCGCCTCCCCACCACCCTTTCTCATCATTTTGTTTCCTCTCTATCTTCTCCCTTACGTCCCGCACTCATCCCACGCTTGGCAGGCTCTATTTCTTTCGTGCCTGTGCTTGAAAGGGAGCAGGGCCAAAGATGGTGGAGCCACCAAGCTTGAAGGCCCGCTCAGGTCCTGGTGGGGAGGCAGCAGGAGGAGCAACGGGTGGAGTATCCATGGCTTTAAGCCGCGCTTGGGCCGTGAAAAAGACGCAGCGGGGTATCTATACCGGCGGCAAGGTATGTTCGAAGATAAAGGTTGAGAACATAAGCTTGGGCACTGACCTTTCCCTTTCCTCTTTTATGTCCTCACAAACATAGGTGGCCTTACTTGTCCCCCCACCACTAATAGGGGAGGTCGGGGCCGATGTGGGGGAGAACGAGTTGGTGGTGACCATGTACGGTTCTGACGTAATCTTGTCCGATGTCAAGAACGGGCAGGTCGTGGCTCTTATTAGCTGTGGGGAGGGAGAGGTACGTGTGTCTGCTCGCCTGCTATTTTTGTTTGCTCCATCTTTGGTTCTTGTGAACCATTTACCATATACACATGCACGCGTCGAAGCCGGGGGTTGACGCATTCTTCCATCGCATGCTCCGGTCAAATCGTGTTGCCAGACAAAACCCACAATGAGGGCATTGGGTGTGAACGCTCGAAGTTGATTCAGGCGTAACTTAATCTATGTCCATACAAATTCTTACCCCTGCTCCCCCTCCTCCCTCTACTCCTACCTGTCTTCCTCCCTCCCTGCTCCTTCCCTGCATGGCCGATCTTCGTTTCTTCATCTACCAATCCTTTGCCATCTTTTGTATGCATCATTGAGGGTCATAAACTCGTCGTGATGTCCCGAAAACATGGCAGACTCTCCTCACCCATCAACCCATTTACTCCCCTCCCTCATTCTCTCCCTCGCTCCGTTCCTCCTTATTCTCCCTCAACGCAAATTCAGGGAAAAGAAGAACTCGTTACTTTTGCTGTCCACCCGATAGGGCATGAAATCGCCACTGCTAGCCGAAACCTGATGCTTCGATACTGGGATTGGCGCGCGACCGGCAGCACCAGCAGCAGCAGTAATATCCCTTCCTCACTTCCTGTGTCCTCCTCTCACCCTCGTTGCCTTCGAAGTTATAAGGCACACGACACTCCTGTTTTGGCCATGGAATACGATAGGACCGGTACTCTCTTGGCGACGGGTGGCTCGGATCGGGCGGTGAAGGTGTGGGATGTGCCAGGAGGCTTTTGCACGCATAATTTTAAGGGGCACACGGGGATTGTTAATTTGGTGAGTTTCCACCCTGACTCGGCAAGGAGAGAAATGTTGTTTAGTGCAAGTGATGATTGTACGGTGCGTGTGTGGAGTCTTCGGGCAGTGGCCGGAAGAGGAGGGGGGGGAGGAGGGGTATGTTTGCAGGTGTTGGAAAATCACATGAGCGCAGTAACGGGGGTTGGGGTCAGTGAAGATGGTTGTACGCTCATCACGGCAGGGAGGGATCAGATTGTGAGTGTGTGGAATATAGGTGACACCTCCGCCTCCAGCAGCAGCAACAGCAGCAGCAGTGCGGTGCGGGCAGGGAAGAGAGGCAAATCGTCGCCGTCGTCTGCGTCGTTCCCGGCGTTGGAAACGATTACCTTGATCGAGTCCTTACCTGTGTATGAAGAAGTGGAGGGCTTAGTGGTCTTAACCAAAGACGAGGCCCACGCGATGGGCCACGGCATGTGGTTGGGAAGCGAATACGGTGGGCGGTTGACGGATGTAGAGGAAGACGCGCTCCATCAGAACCGCCACGCCCCAAGCACCCGCAGCGACGGCAACAGCAGTAAAAGGAAACGCTTACTCAACAGCAATCCTACCAACACTGTAGCCTCAACACGAGAAGGCGCGTTTGCCCTAGCAGGTGGCAGTGGGAAAGTCCGCATATATCATTACAAACCTAAAGCTGATCCCTTCGCTCGAGGCCTCTCCATTCGCGTCGTTGCTGAGCAGCGGGGCGCCGACATCTACCCCCGTGGTTATGCCGGTCTTATACATGGAGGCAAGACACACTCCACCTACCTATTGGCAGTAACGACAGATCACAACCTGCAATGGTTGAGAGGAGGGAGCCTGAGCAGGGCGAGAGTGTTGGTTGGATTTAACGACCAAGTGATTGCGGTGAAATATCTTCCGTCAGGGAAGGAGGGAGGAAAGGAGGGAGGGAGGGTGGTCGTTGCCAGTAATAGTCCGCAAGTTCGAATCTTTCGGTTGGGGGATTTAAGTTGTGAGTGTCTTTTGGAGGGGCAGCATACGGAGACTGTTTTATCGGTGGATGTCAGCCCGGACGGACGGTGGGTAGTGACTGGCGGAAAGGACCGAACCGTGTGCCTGTGGCTTCTCGAGGAGGAAGAGCAAGAAGGAGAGACAGGGGAGGAGGGAGGAGTTTTAACTGCCACGTGCGTTCGACGGTATGAAGGGCATACGGACGCAGTGAGTGCGGTGGCGATGACCAGGCGTAAAGCGGGCTACCTGCATTTGGCAGCTGGAGGGATGGGAGGGACGGCTCTTGCATTTTCTGCAGGGGCAGACAGGACGCTGAAGAGGTGGATCTTGATTCCACCAGCGTCGGAAAAAATATCCGTGAGTCGAAAAAGCAGGCGAGAAGATGCTGGAAAGGAGGTGGGGGAGAAGGGGGGGGAAGAGGATGGGGTGCCAACCACCACCACCACGACGGAGGCATCGGCGAGTGTTCTGGGCCACGACAAGGATATTAATGCTTTGTCGGTGGCGCCTAATGACGCCTTGCTTGCCAGCGCCTCTCAAGATAAAACGGTCAAATTGTGGGACACGAAGGATTTATCGCTTGTAGGGGTGTTGAAGGGGCATAAGCGAGGGGTGTGGTGCGTGGACTTCTCGCCGATCGATCGCTGCGTGGTAACGGGGAGTGGGGACCGCACGATTAGACTGTGGTCGTTGACGGATTTTTCGTGCTTGAGGTCACTGGAGGGACACGGTGCCTCGGTGTTGGGGGCGACGTTTCTGAGGAATGGGTTGCAAGTGCTCTCGGCGGGGGCGGATGGCTTGATGAAGTTGTGGACTATCCGAACGCAGGAATGTGAGGCAACGATGGACGGTCACGAGGACAGGGTATGGGCTTTGGCCGTTGCGCCTGGTGGAGGGGGAAGGCAGGTGGTCACTGGAGGTGGGGATTCGGTGTTGAACGTGTGGGAGGACGTGACGAAGGAGGAGGAGGAGGTGGCGTTGGCCCGGGCCGAGGCGATGGTGGAGAAAGAGCAGGCGTTGCAGAATTCCGTGTATCGGAAAGATCATTTCCAGGTATATTTTTGAATTTGTGGGGCTTTTTGGTATAAGTATGCCAACGGTCTCTTCATATCTTTCTTTTCTTCCTTCTTCGCCTCCGCTTCCTTCTTCTTCTTCTTCTTCTTCCCCTCACTTTTTTTTCTCGAGCGCTTAGAGGAATACATATAAACAAACACTCCTACATCCACGCTTCCTTCTTCCCTCCCTCCCTCACTCTTTACTAGGCCGTGCGCCTCGCCCTCGAGCTCGCCCGCCCATTTCGCCTTTTTAAGGTCCTCCAAGAAATCCTCGAAAGCGCCGCTCCCTCGCTCCCTTCCTCCTCATCGTCTTCGTCATCCTCGTCAACGGTTCTTGACCCATATATCCGTGAATGGAGCGACAAGGATATTGGGCAGATTATGGGGTATTTGAGAGAGTGGAACACGAACGCGAAGCATGCGATGGTAGCCCAGACCATCCTGCAGGGGCTGATGCGATTAGTGAGTCATAAGAGGTTGAATCAGTGTTGTGCTTCCCAACCCAGTGTGTTGTCAGGTTTATTGGCTTATAGCGAGAGGCATTTGGCGCGGGCAGATCGGTTGTTGCAGACTTCGTTTTTGGTCGACTACACTTTGAGTGAGATGCAGTTGTTGTTTCCTCAGGCAGGGGGGGAGGAGGAGGAGGAGGGAGGGGTGGAGGAGGAAGAGAAAGGAGGGAAGAGGGATGTGAAGCAGAAGGGTTTGTCGTTATTGATGGATGGGAATGGGAATGGTCGACACGATGACGCGAAGGAGGTAGAGGTAGAAGAGAAGGAAGAGAAGGATTCTTCCTCGTCTTCGTCGTCTGAGGATGAGGAGGAGGAAGAGGAAGAGGAAGAGGAAGAGGAGGAAATGAAGCAAGTTTACCGAAGGTCGCAGAGGGTGACAGAAATGGGAAGGTCAAGAAGAGTCAAGCCGCTTCCGTCTAGTTCTATGGGAAAGGTGAAGTGAGGGCAGAGAAGAAGGGATTGTGGGAATATGAAAGAGGAGTTCCGCCAAAAAGAAGGGTGAAGAATTTGCCGGTGGACAGGGAAAGAGTAAAAGAGAAGGGAGAGACCTTGAACATATGTACAATGACTCCGAAAGCAATAAGCTGTTGAGTAAAGCATACATAGAATGTCAACAATCAAGCCAGCTCAGGCTGCAAAAGAAGTCAAGTCGTCTCACGAGAAAGCCCGCCCACACATAAAAATTTATTTTCGCTAGCGGCTACAAACAAGTAGTGATATCACCATATGACCTCAATGAAACCATGAAAAGAAAAACTAACCAAAATTCCCGCCTAATTGATTGTAATGTCTCTTTCCTCTCGCGGTCATTTCTTTTGGTTAGGATATGCATGTGTATTGGCATTTAATTCATTCGGTAATGGAGTTATTTTTCCTCATGCTGTGGCTGTGTCCCTCTGCTGCAACTGCTATTCCTTTTCCTTTAATCTTCTTCTGGTTTCATTCATCATCGCCTTACCGTGAAATTCGTTTGTTTTGTGTCTGTCGTCGATGTTATGCACGCGCAAAGCACGTATCAATATTTGCTATCTGCTTTTATTCAAATACCTCACCCACTTTTTTTACACTCTCTCTTCCTCCCTTTCTCCTTCCCTGAGCCCCCCTTTTCCCTACCACATAAACCGCGCCACGCTCCCATCCCCCCAAGTAAAAGGCCGGTACAAAAAGACATAGACTGTCACAAAATTTACGCACACAAAACCTATGCCCGTCAAACACAGAGACGTGTGACTCCGTGGCGGGGCTTCCAACAACGTCATCACGATAGGCAAGGTCATATACCTTGGCTCCAGCAAATGGACCGGTAGCAAAACAAGCACAACGGCTAAACCGAGGACCAACACAGTCAGACTACTGCTCCTACTACTCGCACCACTGCCCTGGTACACTCTCGTCGCCAGCCACCAGCCACCCACAGCATATAGCGGCGTCAGCAACAGATTCACGAACTGATACCGACCAAACACCCGCTGCCACACATAGAATGTGTAATGCCTGTTGTCGCTCAACAGAAACGGGTGCGACAAGGTAAATCGATGCAACACCAATCCGGCCAGCGTAAGGACAAAGAGCCCTGCCAACAACCCTCCTCCCGTCCCTGCCCCCTGCTGCAGCCACCTCCCGAATCCCCGCAAGGCACTTATCTTATCCCCTTCAGCTGGCTCCCTGTAGCCAGGAAGGAGAAGCAAGGGCCGGTGGAGGTGGGCGGTCAAAAGGATGAAGTACGCCAGCTGCGCCACGTGCAGTGTAGGGGTGTGGTGCCCCACGTCGCCCAGCACAACCTTTCCCCCATTCCAAGCCAGGAAGCCGGCGAAGGAGAAGAGGGGGACGAGGTAGGGCCAGAACCGCTGAAGGGTGGCAGGGAGTGACTTGACCAGGTATAACGCAAAGCGGAGGAGGAGGGAGAGGGAAAGCGGCTCGGACGGGTCGGGGAGTTGCTTTTTATTGCTGCTAGGGGCGAGGAATTGGGAACCAGTTCCAGTGCCGGTGCCGTAGGAGTAGGCTGCAGAACTTGCAGTGTCTGCGGTCGGGTGGCCGTTCGCTCCTGTAATGGACAGGGGCGTTGATTGATAGTAGTAATCCTTCTTTAGAAAGGCTTGTTGGAGGTCTTCAACGATGCTGGTGCCCAGCACGAAACCAACCCATGCCACGTTCGTCTGCCGAAACATCAAGCTGACGCCACCGACCGCAGCCGCTGCCACGTGCTTTTTCCTTCGGGCCAGGTAATACATCCCAAGCACCGAACACAAGGACGCCGCGTCCGTGTAGTACAAAAACCCAAAAAAGAAAACTACAGGATAAAGAGACAAGCTCAAAGCTTGCGCCAATGCCTCCCCATTACTCAACCGTTGGACACGATAAAATATAGCATGTAACAGCGCAAAACTCCCCAAATTAAACGCAGCACTGATGGGTCGGAGGTAGGGGAGGGCGCTGCTGCCTGCAGCAGTGGCAGTAGTAGCGCAGAGGGAGGGGGTGGAGCTCCCGAAGAGGAGGCGACGGAGGAGGTCCACTGCGCGGAGGAGGGCAGCGCCTATTAGATACAGGCCGGGGGGGGTGGTGATCTTGGGGTCCCATACGTCTGGAGAGGGAGAGGGGAGGAGGAAGGGTGGGAGAGGAAAAGAAAAGATGGTGAAAAGAGTGGAAATTGACGGGAAGGGGAGGGGGGAGAGCAATGGGGGATGTCAAAAGGCAACCAAGGACAATGAGTGAAATTACGTACCAAAGTGCCCTTGACAGTAGGCACGTGTCTGTCTTTCGTGAAAAAGCTCATCCTAATGTTTGTAAAAATAGAGAAAAGGACAAGGTTGGCAGGGGTTGTGCTACATGAGACGGGGGAAGCTGGTGCCTGTCAAGGTCTGTGCCTATGCTGTTCTGATCTGATGCTCATTCACCTTTTCTTATCCCACCGCTCCCCAACCACAAGCATCTTCTAGTTTTCTCTCACCATGTAGACGTCGGGGACCTGCCATTGAAAGAGGAGGAGAAGCATGGCATGGATCAAAGCTAGGGCGCATAGGACTTGCTTGCATGTGTAGTCTTCCAAGGCGCGGTGCAGGATGCCCGGCTGCCGTCTTTGGGCTTGAGCACGCCAACATCGCTTGGAGAGACTCCAGGAGGCCGTCATGGCGATTGTGGTGGAGGTACACGAGCCACGATGCTCGTAACTCGGGGTTGCAACGGCAGTGATGGTGGTCTGCCTGGATGGGGAGGCGAGGTCTGGCAACCCGGACGGAAGAAACAATCCCTGTGCTTGTGGGTGTTGATAGACGGTGGAAATGAATCTAGGGATGGAGGAGGACTAATTAGCCTCATAAAGCTGCACAATAGACTGCAACTCCGGAGCACGCGTCTGTACGAAATTATTCGGGAGGTCGCCGAGACCCCTGCCTCGCATATGCTACATCTGTTTGGTTTCGTGGGCACAAATCACCTCATTCGCTTTCGCATACACGTATACTAGGATAGTTAATCAGGAAGTACGCATGTTGGGTGCCAGACCTTGGGTTGGGGCAATATTTGTCATGTTGAACGTCCCCTCCCACCCCCCTAGACGCCGCTATAGAGAGAAAGATGTTCCCTGTCGGAGGCATCACCTGCTGGCCCACGAACATCAATCGATCCTCCATTGATCGCGCTCTAACATCAAAACTTACGCCGACCCAATCACAGAAGCAGCATGCATATGAAGAGGCGGAAGGGCATAGTGACGAGCAAGCTGTTGGTGTCGACAGAGGGCTTGATTCCCGCGGCCAGAGGGTAAGAAGGAGGGGAGAAGCTGGAACGAAGGAAGCCTTCGTGTACGCACCGAGCATACGGGCGACGTATCTCTTTGGCTGTGCACCCTTCACCCACATTTACTTGAGTACTACAACTTCACTACAATCACAACACAGTGAAGGCATCCCTCTGCGAAGCAGCAGTGTGGGAAGCGCCGACCCACCGCATCCGCCTGTTCAATTGCATGCCCAGCGCTCGACCCCGACTGGCACGCCCCGCGGGCACGAAAAGACTTGCAGCAGCGCCACCATCAGCAACCTCTTGATGGATTTGGAGAAATGCGGACAACATCACCCCCTTCCACCCGCTCGGGGACGGGTCGGTGGGCCTTCCCCCGCTCCCTCTCCCTCGCCCTCCCCCAGCCCCAGCCCCCGCAGTCAAGCTTTGCAGCTATTGCGAGAATCGGTTGCAGCCACGCCACCTTTGGCCCCCTTGCCAGGCATGGCTTACTCTGCGCCCACGTCTCCTTCTGCTTTCTACATGCAGCAGCAGCGGCAGCAGCAGCAAACACTCCTTGGGTCTGTAGAAAGACGGCGCATGCCCTTCATGTCACGGGGCAGCAGTGCTGCTTCATCATCCTCGTCGACAGCAGGAGCACCCCACAATAAGAGCTCCTTATTCATCACCAACGGAAGAGGAGGGGAGAATCTGACAGCATTACACCAGCAGCAGCAGCAGCGACAACAAGGACAGCAGCAGCATCAGCACGACCACCACCACCACCGCCATCAGCACCAGCACCAGATACAGCAACAGCATCACGACGAAAGCGAGCGGTCGTGGAATAACACTCAATCTCAAGGCCATCATATTGACCACCACGAAAAACTCGATAACGCCCACCGCAGTGAAATGACCGTCGCTTCCGCCTTTTCAGGTACCGCTGACGCATCTAGCGCCTCGGCCTTACCCTGCTTCTCCCTTCCTACTTCCCACCTCGGACTCCACAATGGGCCCCCGGCCGCTGCCATCAGCCCATCTCCTTCCCCAGACCATCAAGAGCTGGCAAAGGCACTCATGCCTGATTTTGCTGTTTCCTCGCCCACCCCTCATTATTCACATTCTTCCCACCACCCCCTTAACGATGATCTGCTTGGAACGACCTCCGCCCTCCCCATATCGCACCCCGTCCGCTTCGGCGCCCTGATTCGCCTATGGATCGCGGAGGAAGATGTGAATAGCAAGATGGCGGGGTGTGGGGGGGGGGGGTTCCTAGGCTTCGCCGCCAGAGATTTGAGGCGGATACAGGTAGGAAGGGAGGGAGGGAGGGAGGGAGGGAGGG
>Ga0160420_100458_pt1 | contig 17743 bp, 25 predicted proteins | sample CelAP2metagpilot_FD_108197 | JGI IMG/M metagenome (GOLD analysis project Ga0160420, IMG submission 108197) | Phycosphere-associated microbial communities from algal ponds in Kailua-Kona, Hawaii, USA - Cellana AP2-5-5 metagenome pilot | ecosystem: Engineered > Artificial ecosystem > Aquaculture >... | reverse complement strand
CTCCTCCCTCTCTCGCCTTTCCTCTTCCCTTCTTCTCTCCCTCTCCCCCCCCCCCTCCCTCCCTCCCCCCCCCCCCCCCTCCTCTCCCTCTCCGCGTTCTCCCTCTTCCTCTTCTCGGCCTTGTCCTTCTTCCATTGCGCGAACGACGCCTCCTATAGATGATAAGATGACGACGGGGAATAATCAAAGGAAGAGAGTACGGGTAAGCGGGTCCGTAAATTCTCACGCCATCACCACACCTCCCCTTCCCCCCTCCCTCCCTCCCTCCCTCCCTCCCTCCCTCCCTCCTGCGCGTGCGACGTACCGTGACAGGGGTCACATTCTTCTTAAAAAATGTCAATTTTTGACGCTCGTACTCGATGACCTAGGGAGGGAGGGAGGGAGGGAGAGAAAGAGAGAGGGAGGGAGGGAGGGAGGGATGGATGGCAGAGAGTGTTGGAAAATAATAGTAATCGGCCATCAACAGAGGGAATGAAGCACGTAGGTATCTCTCCGTCCCTCTCTCCGTCCCTCTCTCCCTCCTCCCTCCAGAGATTCATTTTAAAATGCCCATCTCAATCGACTGCGTCTCTTCCTCTCTCCCTCCTTCTCTCTCTCCCTCCCTCCCTCCCTACCTACCTACCTCCTCCAGCGGCTTCCCCGTCATGTCAATCTCAATCCATTGTGCCTCCCCCTTTCCGCCCTTGGCCGCCATGGCCGCGTCTCTCTTAGCTTTCGCCGCCTCGGCCGCTGCCTCCATTGCTTTGCTCGTCTTCCCCGCTCCTGCTTGCATCTGGGGAAATGAGGAAGGAAGGAAGGGAGGGAGGGCGGGAGGGAGAGACGAGTGAGTCTGTATGAATGAAGTGCCTGACCCGCCTTCCCCCCAACCAAATTCCCTCCCTCCCTCCCTCCCTCCCTCCCTCCTTTCTTTACCTGCATGAAGAGAAGCTTGAGCTCAACATCCTCCTTCTCCTTGGCCTCCTTCTTCGCCTTGAGAGCCGCCGCTTTTTCTGCCTCGGTCTTTATCCCGACGTTGTGCTTTGTCTGGGTCGTCACGTGCGCCACGTACTGCTGGACCTGTGGATGGGTGGGACGGGCCGAGGAAGAAATGAAGGGAAAGAAGGAGAGAGGGAGCGTCAGTTCCGGTGGAACGATCGATTGTCTTCAAGCGGACCCACGTCCAATTGCCACAATGCCAACGCTCGCGACAGAAAGTGAGTCGTGTTGCATGCCTACCTACATCCGTTCCATCCCGACGATCTCTCCGTCTTCTCCCCCCTTTCCTCTTCTCACCCAAACGCACCTTTTTGCTCTTATTCTTGTTTTTGAGGCCGAAAGTCTTGTCCTCGATCAGCCTCTCCGCCTTCTTGGCATCGGCCTTCTTGCCTTTTGGGGGCATGGCTGCTGAAGGAGAAATGGAGGGGAATGGGAGGGTGTAAGAGACTGAATGTCGAGAAAGGATGTCTAAACAACAAAACTCTCATCATCGATGACCACATAGTAGCAAGATCTGCGTTTGTGAGAAAGTAAGGGAAGGACGGTGGAAAGGACGAAGGAGATGGAAGGGAGCGAGGCAAACAAGGAGAAGAAACATGCCTGATTGCTTGTGGCTCCACGAACGGTGGGTGCTGGATACAACGAAACAGGACCGCCTCTCCGCACGAAGACACGCCCCGCGTGAGGCCTGATGGAGGGCTGAATGGGTGGCAGTGTCCCTGTGGTATTGTGGTCTGGCAGCGTGGCGGAAGGGTGAGTGCCGCTTGTGATCTTCTCCTTTTCAAAAGCAGTACTTGCTGCTGCCGCATCAACCGTGACTCTAAGCATGACCTTGATTGCAAGTTCGAGAACGGAGGGTCCATTTACGCCCCGTCTGATATTGAATCTCGCGCTTGCATGCCTCATATAGTTGGGTGGCAGCACAGCATGGAAGAAACGCAGCAAGGCCTAAAGCGTCATCCGGGTTCCGGGTGTCCTTTTAACCCCGAGGAGGGAATGGGGCGAAGTTGTGTCACACAAGAAGTGTACAGGTCAAAAGGGAATAAGGATGATGAAAGAAGAACATTCATAGACGAGAGTGTATGCATACGGTGGACGTAGCGGCGCTGACAGACCGCCTGGTCATTTCATACTTCCTCCCTCCCTCCCCCTGTTATCTCTCTCTCTCCATGCCTCATGCTAGGAATCGCTTGGACGCAACGATGTTTGAATGAGATGGATTTTCGTAACATTCACATCTTGGAAATTTGTAATGACCCCTTTTTTCCACAGCAAGAAACGTTGAATTGTTGTTTTGGGGGGGAATATAAAATGAAAGGGTAAGGGAAAAGAGCATGAGGAGTTTGTTCTATAGCCTGGAAATGTTGATATGTAATCATTTATGTTTCTACTCTGCTCTTTCAAAAACTTGAGAGTTGGTCAACATGATCCCAATATGTGGTTGGCTGTATCTTGCTCATTGATAACCTCCGAAATCTTGTCCTGAGCAAACCTCTCTTGTCACACACCCAAGAAGTCACGAACGCTTGGCACAATTACATAACGAACAACAGGTTGTATTCCATCATAAGGGGAGACAGAAGCACGCATTAATCAAAAGAATGGGAGGGATGGACAGGGTTTTTGGTACTGCAGACGGGAGGTCGAATGAATGTGGAACACAAATGACTCAAGAGTGCTCCCCTGTCTGCGGTCTTCAGGGTCATATCCCATGCCCCCCCATTTTCCAAGGCAGAGATCCCCGGAGCCGAGACGTGTCCCTGGATAGTAGGAGAGCGATTTGAAAGTAATTCCTCTCCCTTTAAAGTGGACATAAATTCTTCCCTTAAAGGTGAACATAAAATTATATCAACATAATGGGGTGGGGAAATGATGTGAGGAAATAAGGGAAACGGATGCAGGCGTGTTTTGTGAATGCTGCGAAAAAAAGTATTTTCCCGTCTGTATCACCTTCACCGTTGTGCCAGAAGTGGATAAAGAGGCAACAAAGCACATACACAACGAAGCAACGACTATCGAAAGTCAAATTCAAATTCCGACCGTTTAGAGGGTTCGTGTCCTTCTTGCGTCCTTCATATACCGCCACCTATACGACCTCCCATCCTCCCATTCCCATCACAACACGTAAAATCTAAGGATAACGATCTGCACCTTCTCCACGATGGCGCCGTCGCAGTGGCGGAGGGAAAATTTCCGCGGGCCCAGCGCCAACACCACCATGCCTCTTCTCCTTCTGCTTCCCTCTCTCCTTCTCCTTGTCTGCCTGCCCTCCCCCCTGCACGCCTTGGACTTCCAGGACATCCGCGACGGCTTCTCAGGGGCATCGGATGACATTAGAAAGGGCATGAATGGGCTGCGGTTGCCGGGCATGTGCGCGTACGTCCGTCTTTTTCTCTGCATGTTTTCCCTCTTCGCCTTCTCACGTTTCTCCTTCCCTGGTCATGGTTCCATGAGTCCATGTCTCATGTCCCACTTTCTCTCAAATTTCATGTATGGGTATGCCCATATATCAATACATTTTATAAGCACAGAAATATATGTACGGATTCTGGCATCCAGCATGTGTAAATATACGTGTACCTTCCCCTGTCCTTTTGTCATCCTTCGAGCCCTTTCATCCACTCCCTTTCATCTCATGCTCAGTCACTACCTATCAACCCTACCTTCCCTCCTTGTACTCCTGCCTCATCAGCTACTACGACCCCATCGAGGATCGTTGCCACGTCAACAGCAACAATGGCGTCCGCACTGAGGTGGCTGGCAGGTGTGGCGACAACATGAAAGACATCATCCCCACCTGTCGCGGACACCCTGACGCCTATATGCCACAACCCCAAGTGCCTACTACGCCCGCAAAGCCTTTGCCGGTACCACCTAAGACGCCTGTGGAAGTGAAGCCAGATGGAGAGATCCCGGGCTCTCCAACGCCGTTGTTGCCGCCAACTCCGCAGGTACGCCCCTGTTGATGTGTCTCATGTGATAAGCCTTTGCCGCTATTCCCATTAATGCATCTTTTTGATAAAATTAAATCCTTTTCCCCTTTCTCGTTCAACGAATCTGTTCCTTTTGGTTGTCCCTTGGTGTTGTCTGCCTTGAATATATTTATTTACCTTCCTTTCCCCAACCCCCTTAAATCTGCCACCTCCTTTACCCTCTTCACATCTAACCCACCCCCGACCATTATCCCTTCACGGACACAGAAACCGACGTCGGAACGTCTTGTCCGAGCACCCACCGGCAAGCAGGGCACTCAGAACCCTCCTCGCTGGCCTCCCTTGTCAGGAAAAGACAGCGGAGAGCCCGTGGCGGACGTGGTAGAGGAGGAGAAGGAGAGAAGGAGGAGAGGCTTGAAAGGATTCGCTCTCTTCGGCGTTCTCATTGGAACGGCCATCTGTGTGGCGATTCTCTCCGTGTTGGGCGTGGGGTATTACGCGTATCGCACCAGGCAGAAGACTATGCGACTGCGAGGTAGGTCGAGGGGGGCGGTGAGCGGTTGAGAGGAGAAGGCGGCAGCCGCATGCGTGTGTGAATGGGCGGCACTTCTTTTTTCTCAAAATTTTGGGAGTGCATTACGCGACATGCGAGGCTGGACCCGCGTTTAATGTCAACGTTGCGGGCTAACATGTCATTGGCGGAAGACTGGTTGCGAACACATTCGTGACGCAGATGGATGATCCTTCCTTTGTCCTTCTCTCTCCTCTCTTCCCTACCCCCTTCGTTTCTCTATTCCCCGCTCCCATATCACATCTCCTCATCCCCCTTAACAGAGCAAGTCCTTACAGCTCGTGAGGCTCGGGCGCATGTCACATTCGCCGGCGTATCTCCCTCGTTGCCATCAGTCCCAACGCCTCGCTCCTTAGGATTGTAAATTAGACCGAGGAATGTAAATAATTGAGTGAGAGGACATTGATGCAAGTTGGAAAAAACTAACTAAAACGACCAGAGAAAATAAAGAGGTAGAGCACTTACTGTCGCATTCTCTCTCCTTTGCCGCCGCTTGCTTCCCCTTGTGCTGTTCTTCGAGCTGTACCGCCACATCGTCCAGACCGGCAGTGTACTATGATAAGGGACGTGATCTTGATCCCACCCTCTGTGCTGGCGCCCTGCTTCACGGTATTATCTCAATTCATGTAAGGTGGGTAGTGGAGAGGAAGGCAGCAAGGGAGCATATATGCAAGTTATATCCTGTTTTCTTCGTCGTTTCGCTGTTCATCACTTATTAGCATTTATTATTTCTTTCTCCTTTGTAATCATTCAGTGGTCATTTCACTCCTCTCTCATCGCCTTCATCTCCTCACAGTGATGTATCTCATTCTGTTCTATACACACATCGCTGTTGCTCTGTCCCTCCATCCCTCCTTTCGTTCCTTCTTTCACACTTTCACTCAAACCAACACTGCGCCGAGCCCGGCACCGATACCGAGACTAATAGCAGCTACAGCAGTCCCCATTCCGAATAAAACACCGACGGTGGAAGCACGCGGCTGGTCAAGCAGACGGGCCTTGGTCACGCCCAGCCCAAAGAGGAGGAGGAAGGCAAAGGCGGCGGAAAGATAGACGGGGAGATGGGAAGGCAAAGAGGAGGAGAGAGGGCGAAAGCAGAAGGGCAGCAAGGGGATGATGCCGGCAAAAAGGGAGGAGAATAGAGCGACAGTCCCTGTCTCGCGCGTAGCATGGAGGATAGGAGGGAAGTGGAGAGAAGAGTGTTCAAAGTCAACGGTTGAAGCGGCGATGCGAAGTACATGCCCATTCCCTCCTTTTCCCCCTCCCTTAATGCCTTCCTCCCTTCCCTCCCTCTCTCCTAACCGCGCAGAACACTGAAATCTTTCGTGAAAGGCAGCAGCCCAAGCTCCCACACCACCATGTTGTCGATGAAGAACCGAGGGTACTGGAGGAGGGTGTCAATGACTAGTGTGGCGTCGGGAGGGGACATGCCTCCCCTGCTTGTGTAGATTGCGACCATCTCACGCCTTTCGCCTGCAGGAGGGGATGAAGGGCCGGAGGGAGGGAGAAGGGGGAAGGGAGGAGGCAGAAATGAGGTACAGCTACAAAACTTTTAACGCTATTCTCCCCCTTGCCTTACCCTCCCTCCCTCCCTCCTTCGCTCCTTGATTCCATGATGTCTTCTTTTTCTTACCTTCCGGGTAGTTTTCCGTCTCCCACTCCTCTCGCCGTCGCTCTCTGTGCGGGCGTGGGAGTGGTTGGAGATTAATGGGTCGTGTGACTGACAAAATTATTCCCCCCGTGTTCACATCCAGTACATCATTTTACTTTCCCTCCCCCTCTCTCTCCCTCACTCTTCCTCCCTCACCGTTGGCAGTATGCCACCTCCTCCTTGTTCATCACCACGTGGAGCGCGGCCATGCCCAGAGAAAGTGCCAGGGACTGCGACACCCCCAGCAGGGCGACGAAATGACGAGGGACGTGACCGCCTGCACTCGCGCATGCCAACGACAGAGATCCGAAAATGCCTGATTGAAAAGGGGGGGGGGAAAGAGGGGTATGGTTAGATTTTTAGGGGAATTTAATTATAACTAGTCAAGGCTATGATTTAAGGTGAGAGAAGTCAATTGACGCTATAATTAGAATTTTGAGAGGGATCCTTTCCTCCGCCTGCACCCCCTACCTTTTTTTCCTCCTGTCTTCCCTCCCTCCTTCCCTCCTTGTCTCCTTCCCTCTTCCCTCACTCCTTCCTCACCTCCGACGGCTCCTGTAATCAAGTAAGATGAGAATTCGGACTCTCTCCAAACATGCCCGCCTTCAGCGGGCATTGGCGTAGAAGGCAGGGCAGGCTTCCCAAGGGCGAAAGCAGAGGGAGAGGAGGAAAGTGAAGTGGAAGGAAGCACACCCGTGGGCATGGTGGGGGAGGAGGATGGAGGGCCGCTGTGAAGGGATAGAGTGAAGAGGAAAGTGAGAACAAATACAAGCTCCTGCGCCTGCTGCTGCTGTGGCTGCTGCGTCTGCTATGGCGGCAAACGCTGCTACCTTTTTCTATGGTCAACAACGTACCATCCCCTCCAGTATATCTCTCAGTTCCAGTCCTTCCTCTCTACCTCTTTCCCTCCCTCCTTCCCACCTTCCTCCCCCGTTCCCCTCCTTGCCTACCTCATGGACAATGCCGCCGCCTTGGCGTTGTGGGCTTCCTTTGAAAGCTTGGCATTCTGGGCAGCAAACGCCTGTGGATTGCGGAAGGAGTGCGTGAGTGGGAGGGGGGTAGCCGGGCAGGCAAAGGGAAGGGGAAATGGGATACGAGACACATCACGTCAACTTTCACATCCTATGTCCAAGTAGGCAGACTCCGTGTGACTGTAGGAAAAATCGAAACGAGCTGAAATCTAGGAGCAGCCACCTATTTTTTCATTCACCAGTTCATGCACTCTCTTGATCCCCCCACTTTCCCCTCTCGTCCTCCCCTCCCCATGCCATCACTCCCTCCCTCCCCCATTCTGGCGGCCCTCTCACCATTTTTATCAGCGTTTCAGGGTCCTTGTCTTTGATATCTTCCTCCTGCTGCAAGGGCTGCGAGTGGTGTTGCTGAGTTTCCGCTGCCCCACCGCCCGACGATAGACCGCTCTCGAGTTCTGCTGTTGTTGATCCCTTGCCCACGGCCATGTTTGAGAGGACTCAAAAAAGGCAACAGAAAGCGATGCTGCGCCTTGACAACCCCTTGACTGGTGATCTCTATTTATTTCCTATGTGGACGTGAGGGGAGGACGTGGATGGATGAAATGGATGAGAGGGTTCGTGGATAGATACGGGCGACCAAGAAGGAGCCGAGCATTTCGCTCGAGCCGTCCACAACGCTTTTCGCCGTTCCTCCAGACACACTACCACGCACACACAAACACACACCATAGATGCCCAGTGGCTGCCTATTCCTGACGCTATTCTCCTTGTTGCTGCTATTCCTCCTACCTCCGCGATCGTCTGGTTTTTTTGTGCCACTCCCTCCAAATTCCCACCCTTTGACCCCTGCTTGTATATGCTCCTTGGCATACGCCTCCTTCACGAGGAGGTGCCTTTCTCACGACAGTCGTATGGACGGCACCACCACTACAATTTCGAGGAGGAGAAGGAGGGACAAAGGGGAGGGAGGGAGGATGAAAGCTTTGGAGTTCTATAGTGGTATTGGCGGCTGGAGCGAGGCCTTGGAATTGGCAATGCGTCAACTAGGAAGGGGAAAGGAAGACGTGCAGGTGGGTGGGTGATGAAATGGAGGAAGGCGGGTAGAGGATTTAGGAAAATGGACCTTTTCGCAGTGATTGTAAGCAAATATGTCTTCTGTCTTCTGAACCCCACGTTTTGGAAGCTTGGCCAACCCACCCTTCCCTCCCTATCTCTTTCCCCTCCCCCCCCGGGCCCTCACTTCCAGGTATCTGCCTCGTTCGAGATCAACTTGATGGCCAATGATGTCTATGCCGCGCAAGGTCACGATAGAAGGGGGGGGAAGGGAGGGACAGAGGAGGGGGGCAGGAGAACAAAAGGATGTCACCCTGGTTAGCGCACAACTCCTCGCTTATCTACCCTGTATCTCCCCCCCTCCTTCCCTCCCTTCCTCCCCCCCTCCTTCCTTTGAAGTCAAGGACCCCCCTCGTCCACGCCCTACCGCTCGTCTGATCGAGTCCCTGACAGTCAATGATTTGGAAAAGCAGGCCGTTGCGTTGTGGATGCTCTCTCCGCCATGCCAGCCCTACACGCGCAATAACAAGACGGTAGGGAGAGAGAGAGGGAGGGAGGGAAGGAGGAAGGAAGGAAAGTAATGACGTAATTTAAAAAATCCGCTACTTTCTAACACGTTCACATTCCCCTCATGCACCTCCATTCCCTCCACTCGTTTATTGATACTCCTCTCATGCACCTCCTTCTCCTCCACTCGTGTGCACTTCAGGAAAAACGCGACAAGGCCGACTCTCGCTCTGCTTCTTTTCTCCATCTTTGTGCGCTTTTGCAGTCGATGGCCTCTCCTCCGGGTTACATCGCGTTGGAAAATGTAGAGGTGAGGGAGGGAGGGAGGGAGGGAGGGTGGGAGGGAGTGTATAGGGTGGTACTTCAATTCTGGCCTGGATGTCATCCGTCCTCTTACCCTCCCTGCTTCCCTCCCTCCGCTCCTCCCTCTTTTTCAGGGTTTTGAGACGAGCGAATGTTGCGCCCTTTTCCTCTCGGTCCTGTGTGATAGGGGCTATGAGGTATGGCATGGCGTTCTGTCCCCTGCTCTCTTTAGGTGGCCCAATGAACGCCCGCGGTACTACGCCTTGGCAAGGAGGGGAAGGGGGAGGGAGGGAGGGAGGGAGGGAGGGAGGCCGGGCGGGGACGGGGGAGGGGGAGGAGGAGGAGGAGGAGGTGAAGGAGGGAGAAGGTCACCGGCTGCAGGTGCTGAGGAGGAGGGGACTTTAAGGGTCTTTCCGCCTGTATGGCGAGGGAAAACCCTCCCTCCCTTCCTTGCCTCCGCTTCCTCTTCCTCGACCTCACCCGTCCTCCCTCCCTTCTCTTTGAAGGAGGAAGGAGAAGAGGCGGTGGAGGGGGAGGGGGAGGGGGAGACGAGGCAGATTCGAGAGTACCTTGAGCATGACCGGGGAAGAGAGGGGTTGTGGAGTACTTACGCCGTTCCTCCCTCCCTTCTTGCCAAGCCGTCTGCTTGGTGCTTTGACATTGTCTCGCCCACGAGCCGGCGGTACGAGGGGGGGGGGTCCCAGAGGGAGGGAGGGAAGGAGGGAGGGAGGGATGAGAGGGAATGTGGTGTAGCTACGCCATGTCTCATTTTGTCTGAATCAAACGACCCAATCCTCCCTCCCTCCCTCCCTCCCTCCCTCCCTCCTTCCTTTGATTCGTTTGCCCCTCTTTTTTGTCCTCCACAGTGTTGGTTCTGATTTTCACCTCTTCCCCTTCCTTCCTCCCTCCCTCCCCCCCCCTCTTTCAGCTCCTCCTGCTTCACTAAATCGTACTTCAAGTTCATCCGGGGCACTGGCTCCATTCTCTATGACAAGACACGAGGGAAGAAGGGGGAAGAAGAGGAGGAGATTCTGATCCAGGTACGTTTCGAAGGGGAGGGAAGGAAGGAGGGAGTGAAGGAGGGGGTGGCCTCCTGCATGCATTCATTCATTCCTATATCTCCGCAGGATCCGTCCAAAAGGAGGTTCGAGGAGGACATGGGCTGGCAATCGCGTTTCGCAGGGGCCTTGAGGTAGATAGTGGTGGGAGGGAGGGAGGGATGGGCGGGAGGGGAGGAAGCGAGGGACGGAAGGAGACAGGTGGTTTAGCCGTATCTTTCCTTCAGATCTTCCACGTCCTCTTTCCCTCTCTCTTAACGCTTTCTTCTATGTATATTGACAGGTACTTCACTCCAATGGAGGTGGCGCGCCTGATGCACTTCCCATCCTCTTTTGCCTTCCCTGCCCGTACGTTCCTCACCCTTTTTCCCTTCCCTCCCTCGCACCCTGATTCCTTCATTCACTCCATCCTTTCACTCACCCTCCTCCCCTCTCTCCTTCCATCCCTCCCTCCCTTCCTTGTAGATGTTTCTGACAAGAAATGCTACGAGCTTCTGGGGAACAGTTTGCATGTGGGAGTGGCCACGGAGCTGTTGGTGTGGTTACTGAGGGAGGACGAGAGGGATGGAGGGATGGAGGGATGGAGGGCTGTAGAGGGGTAGCCAGTGGATGTGGCCACGGAGCTGGTGGTGTGTCGCTGAGGGAGGGTGGGAGGGATGGATGGAAGGCATGGAAGAGGGGGATGGTAGACGAAATTGTAATATCAAATGAATGAAATAAATGTCTAATTCAAGTAATCAATAAGTATTACCCTTGCTGTCCCATTTACTCCCCTCCAAGAAAAATAATTCAAAGCGTGTGATTTGAGTGCGAGGGGAGGAATAAATACACCAAAAAAAGCCTAATACAACGCACAGCCGTATGTGCAAGCGTCGGGCGACACCACGTACTATACCTTGCAGTAATTCACACGGTATGCGATTGCGCGAGCTCAACCATGACCACATCAGTACTCCCACACCACTCTCAGTTCCATAGACTGGCACCTCTCGATGCACCATTTAAGCAGCATGGCAATTACCCGTGCACCCTGATGTCCTTCTAATCCCAGTACGCGCTCGAACAGGCGATTTTTTGGTTCATCGGCCTGCGAAACTACCACGAAACATCCGCCACCTGCCCACCATGTCCATCTAAGCCGCGCCACGACCACAGCCATGATCTTGATGCCACGACGCGGCAAGAGGAGGCGACAGGGCCTATCAGCACACTTGCTGACTACTGTGCTGGCCGTAGCAGCAGCGCTTGCCGGGAGGGTTCAAGCCTTTTCTGCCGGTCCTCCCAAGCCTCCTGCCTTTGTTCCCCCATCCACCTCCCCTTCCACGGCCTCGCCTTCTACACTGCCTCCATCGCTGCGCACTCTGCTCATCGACAATTACGACAGCTACACCTATAATCTTGCCCACTATTTGGCCGAGATTAACAATGGCGTGGCTCCCACCGTGCTGTACAACGACGCACACCACGGCGACTGGGCCCGCCTCCTCGCTGCCTATGCCCCTTCGTCCTCCTCCTTTTCTTCTTCCTCCTCCTCCTCCTACTTCCCATTCGACAATATTGTTATCTCCCCAGGCCCCGGATCGCCAGATGTACCATCAGATTTCGGCCTTTCCCGCGCGGCGTTAGAGCTTGAGATGGATATTCCTGTGCTCGGCATCTGCTTGGGGCATCAAGGCCTCGGTTTCTTACATGGTGGAACCGTGCGACGTGCACCGAAAGGACCGGTGCACGGGAGGTTGTCGAGGATAACACACACAGGGGAAGGAGTTTTTGCGAATCTTCCGCAGGACTTCGCGGCGGTGCGGTACCACTCGCTTGTTGTGGATCCGCCTGCTCCTAGAGGGGGAGGAGGAGGGAGGGAGGGAGGGAAGGAGGGAAGGGACTGGCCGTTGATGGAAACGGCGTGGACGGCGGACGGGATCTTGATGGGACTGCAGCACAAGACAAGGCCGCACTATGGGGTGCAATTCCACCCGGAGTCGATCGGGACACAGCACGGCCATGCATTGCTTCGAAACTTCTACCGGCTAACCCGGGAGAGGGCTCGGGCGAGGGCAGGAGGGAGGGAGCAAGACAGGGCGACAATAGGGGTGTATGTGGATAAAAATGTGCCTACATTCGCTGCCATGATGTTGGAAGCCGAGAAGCCCTCCTCTTCTCCTTCTTCCACTCATCCCTCCACTGCTCCTTCTGCCCCTTTGAGCAGTACCCCAAAACATCACGTCATGGTACGGCGCCTTGGGAGGGTGCCGGGGGTGGGGAGGAAGAAGGGAAAGGCCCTATCGGAAGCCCTGTTTGCCTCTTTGTATGCGGGACAAGATACGGCATTTTGGCTCGATAGCAGTGCCACTCAGGTTAGCGATGCGGCGTGGGGGGAGGAGGGAAGGAGGAGAGGAGGGGAAGAGGAGGAGGGAGAGAGTGAATTGGTCCCGCCAGCGATGGGGGGAAGGTTTTCTTACATGGGAGACGCGGCATCGGGCTCGGGGTTGGCGCATGTGGTTGAATACTACCTCCCTTCCCCTCCCTCCCTCCCTCCCTCCTCCTCTTCTTCTTCTTCCTCCTCCTCCTCCTCCTCCTCCTCTTCCTCCTCTTCGCTACTCCGCGTGGTGCGAGGGCGGGATGGGCAGGTGGTGAGGGAGGAGAGAGGTGGGACTCTCTTCGATCACCTTCAGAACGCCACCCGTGCATTCAGAGAAGGGGGAATCACGTTTTCCTTCTTAGGGGAGGAAGGGGAGGGAAGGAAGGAGGGTGGGGAGGATGGAGGGGTACCTACAAAGGGCCTGCCTGACTTCTGGGGTGGGTATGTAGGATACTTTGGTTACGAACTTAAAGACGATTGTTTGCGGTTGCAACGAGGAGAGGAGGAGGAGGAAGAGGAGCCGGGGGAGGGAGGGAGGGAGGGAGGGCGGGAAGGCGGGGCGGTGGCACAGGTGAAGACGACGCCGGATGCTGCCTTTGTGTTCGCGGACCGGCTACTTGCGTTTGACCACGTGGCAGGGACATTGACGCTGGTGGCGGTGGTGGAGAAGGAGGGAGGAAAAGATTGCGAAGAAGCCGCCGAGGCATGGTTACGGCATACGGAGGACAGGGTGTGGGCGATTGTAGGGGAACAGCGTGGAGCGGGTGACGAGGGAGGGAGGCATTACCACGAGCACCAGGGCGACCTGCTTCCTCGTTCAACTCCTCCTTCACCATCCCCGGCCTTGGGGCTGGCGTTTAAATCCCTTGTCTCTCCTACAGAGTACAAGCAGCGCGTCGACCAGTGCCTGGAGCTCATCGCCGCCGGTGAGACGTACGAAGTCTGCTTGACAGGGCAACTGGCTGCGGACCTGCCCTCATCCCTCGATCCCTTCTACCTCTACCGTCGGCTGCGTCGCAAGAACCCGGCGCCCTTTTCGGCGTACCTGCGGCATGACCCGCAGGGGCGACTGCGGCAGGCGCAGAACGGGGAGGGAGGAAGGGAGGAAGGGAGGGAAGGCGGTGTTGATCCTGTTGTTGCAACTCCTGGTGCGCCTGCGGTGGCCGTCTGCTGTTCCTCTCCTGAGCGCTTTTTGCGCGTGACCCGAGCGAGTCGTCAGGTGGAGTCTAAGCCTATCAAAGGCACGGTCCGTCGCGGGCAAACGGCTGAGGAGGACGCAGTGCTCGCCGCCGGCCTGGCCGCCTGCGAGAAAAATCGCGCGGAGAATCTCATGATTGTCGACCTGGTTCGAAATGATATCTCCCGCATCGCACGTCCGGGTACGGTGAAAGTACCACGACTGATGGCCGTGGAGACGTATGCGACTGTGCACCAGCTGGTCTCGACGGTGACGGGTGTGTTGGCGGAGGATAAGGATGCGATAGACGCGATGGTAGCGTCGTTTCCAGGTGGCTCCATGACGGGCGCGCCCAAGAAGAGAACGATGGAGATCATTTCGAGGTTAGAGGGGTGGCGGGAACGCGGGCCATACAGCGGGGCATTGGGTTATGTGGCTATGGACGGTCTGGCGGCTGATTTGAACATTGTGATACGGACGGCGGTGTGTGCGCCGGGAGTCGTGACTGTGGGGGCGGGAGGCGCGATCGTCGCCATGTCAGACCGAGAGAAGGAGTACGAAGAAATGATATTGAAAGCCCGGGCGGTGGCAGGGGCGCTGGAGGGAGGCACCTGGGAGGATGGGCATGGTGGAAGAGAGCGTTCAGAGGTAGAGAAGAGAAAGGAGAAGGAAAAAGAGAAGGAAAAGGAAGGCGTGGTGGCTGTATAAAAAATTAGGTAGAAATGGAATAGAAGGTCTTTTTGGTGAAGGTATTTACGGGAAAGCTTGGTCAGGACGTATGTAGAAAACCGATTAGGCGACGAAGTAGTTGCATTTCAGCTTTTAAATAGATTTTGATGGCATAGGGATAAAAAAGAAATGAAAAATGAAAGATGGGCAAATTGTGGTGTTTGACACGCAATAGGCTTGTCGGATAAAGGCCAGGAAGCCTTCACTTTCCTTGTGAACCTATCACTGTCTCCTGTGTCCGAGGTGTGAGGCAGGTATTTCCCGAGGGTCACCAAGGGGTGAGGTAATGGGAAAGTGAATACAAGACGACACAACGGACCAAGATCCGAAACGCTTGATCCATCCCCGCCCCCTGCACGCTCGCCCAAAAGTGCTCTTGGGAGCTTCTTTGCCGAACTTCATTTTTCTACAACTTTGTTCCTTACTGTTTTGGACTTCTTCTCCTTGATATTTTTCACCCCTCTTCTTCACCTTTCTCGTTCATCTTATCGGTAATCATCCCTCGTCTTCTTTTTCTAATTCTCTTTCTTGTTGTAACTTTTTTTCTTCTCCTACCACTATTTGTACTCCTTTCTTTCTTCTTCTCGGACTTTGATAGTTGCCGACATTTGGTCAACAATATAATTCATGACAACTACACATGTCGCTACACAATGCCTATACTTTCCTCCCTCCCTCCCTCCCTCCCTCCCTCTATCTCCTCTACCTCTCTCACATAACACTACACTTGCTCGGCGCATCCCGCCTCCGCAAAAACTGATCCATCTCCTCTTCCGTCATATTCATATTTCGGTCCTGACCTCCTCCCTCCTTGCCGCCCGCGCCCTCCCTCCCTTCCTTGCTCTCCATTCCACCCAGCCGATCCAGCATGGGATAAAATTCCGCGAAAGAGAGGTGGGCCATATCCTTCCGAATATAAAAGAGGATATAGGCCGACGGATTCACCAGCTCCTCGGCCGGCACCTCTTCCACCTAGCAGGGATTGCAGGAGGACGGGGGGGGGAGGGATGATTGTAAATGCGAGACATCGGTTGTCAGTGCGTGAATGTGAATATAATATATAAATGATATGGAAAAGACAAGGTGAAGTGCAAATAAGAGGGAAGGCAAAAGAGAGGGGAGAAGGCATGGAAGAGCAAGGGAAGACTGCGCTACTACTCACCCTGGAATCGTTGAAGCAATACCATCTCCCTCCTTGCTCCACCCGGACGGTGGCGACATAATGTCCGGCTTGCATGGCCCCTACGTGGTGGATGATCGCATACAGGGTGTACTGCGAGGAGGAAGACGAGGAGGGGAGGAAAGAGCACGTCGCCACACCCGTAGCAGCTGCAGCAGTATTGGAGGGGGAGGAAGGCGGGAGGGAGGAAGGGCATTGGTCTCCTCCTTTGTCCCTATCGTTGACCGCGCGCCCAGCTTCTTTCTTTCTCTCCCGTTGGGCCGCAGCTGCTGATGCGACGTACGGAGACAGGTCGAGGCCGTCGAGGGGGAAACGTACCTGTGTGTAAATCACAAAGAAACGAAAGAAGACAACAACACAAAAGGAATGTGAGTCATCCATCTCTCCCTCCCTCCCTCCCTCCCTCCCTCCGTGGAGTACTTGCCCTGGCATTGAGCTTGCGGCGAGTGTGCTGTGTGTACTGAAACCGTTTCAAGTGCACAATGAGGCAGGGAGGGAGGCGCCACAGCTCCTCTTTCCGCCGGGTTCCGGCTTGATGGACCTTACAGCGGGAGCAGTACACCTGAGAGAGGGAGAGAAGGAGGGAGAGAGGAAGATAAGGGTGAAGGTGAGGTACATGGACAAGGTCAAAGTACGTGGCCCTCTCTTCCCCCCTCCCTCTCTACCTACCTCGTCCGACAGCGCCTCCTCCGTGGTGTAGGCGTCGAAGCAATCCTGTAGGGAAAGTCCCTCCAAGGCCTTCTTCTGGTGGAGGCGGAGGGAGGGGTGGACCTCGCGGGTGAAGAGGGACTGGATGTGCATGTGCTCCTGGGAGGGGAGGAGGGAGGGAGGGAGGGAGGGAGGGAGGAGGGAAAGAGGGAGGGTGACTTGACTGGATAGCGATGGCATCCTCCTTGCGATTAAAGTTAGGCCGAGAAACGTCGAATGGGCACTAATGAAAGAGTATTCCAATACTTCACCCCGTCATTCCCTCCCTCCTTCCCCCCCTCCTTCCCTCCCTCCCTCCCTCCCTCCCTCCCTCCCTCACCTTGACAACGGTCAGGTGCCAGTCAACAGCAATGGCTTCGCCTACCCGGAGCTTGACTTTATAATGGGCCGAGGGCGGGATGAGGCAGCCGACGCAGCCCTAAGCGGAAGGAGGAGGGAGGAAATGATGAAGGGAAGAAAAGAGGGAGGGAGGTTGATCGAGTGCTCATAGCTTGGCACATGACTTCCTTCCTTTCTACCTCTCCCTCTTTTCTTTACACACAAGCCGTAGGTATAACTCCAGCCACCTTCCCTCCCTCCCTCCCTCCCTCCTTCCTTCCCTCCCTCCCTCCCTCCCTTCCCCCTTTGATCGAGCCGTCCGTCCTTTCCATCCCCATCACCGCAATTCACAACTCCCGATTTGCAGCCTAACCCCCAGGGCCACCCTCTCTCCCTCCCTCCCTACCTACCTACCTACCTACCTCCATCCACCCACACCGCCCGCAGTCCACCCCTCCCGGCTTCACCAGGCGCAGTCTGAAGCCCCACGGCCGTGGCACCTCCCCTCCCCACAACGTCTCTTCAGCCAATGAGGTTGGCTGGAGGGAGGGAGGGAGGGAGGGAGGGGAAGGGCGAAATCGTGCTGGAGCAAGGCCACAGCTGCTGCTGCTACTACTACTACTACTACTGCTGGTGCTGCTGCTGCTCCTGCTCGTGGTGGTAGTTGTGGAGGTGGTTTGCTCTTCAGGAGGGATGGAGACGGAGGGGTCCCACCAGTTGACGAGATGCCGGCGAAATTTTCGAAAAACCGTTTCGTACAGCCCCCAGCCCGTTATTCCGCCCTCCCTCCCGCCCTCCCTCTCTCCTCCTTCTCCTCCTCCTTCCCCGTTCTCGTCCATCAAGGAGGAGATGGACATGCCATCCCCCCCTCCTTCCTCCTTCCCCCCCTCCTCCTCCTCCTCCTCCTCTACCACTCCTCCTTCTTCCTCCTCCTCGATCTCCTCGTTGTAGACACGGAAGAAGAGGGGCGTGCCGAAGGTCTGCGTTTCGAAAGGGTTGAGGAAATACGGTGTGGACCGCCGCGACAGAGTGCGGTGCAAGACAGGGACATAGAAACAGACAGGCCCCGGGGGGTCCGAGGGAAGGCGGGAGGGAGGGAGGGAGGGAGGGGGGGGGGGGGAGAGGGGGGCCCGGTTTTCGCCGCAGAAGGAGGGGGGGGTTTGGTCCTGGGAAGAAAAAAGAGGGGGGGGGGGCGGGGGGGGGGGGGGGGGGGGGGGGGGGGGGGGGGGGGGGGGGGGGGGGGGGGGGGG
>Ga0160420_100457_pt1 | contig 17750 bp, 17 predicted proteins | sample CelAP2metagpilot_FD_108197 | JGI IMG/M metagenome (GOLD analysis project Ga0160420, IMG submission 108197) | Phycosphere-associated microbial communities from algal ponds in Kailua-Kona, Hawaii, USA - Cellana AP2-5-5 metagenome pilot | ecosystem: Engineered > Artificial ecosystem > Aquaculture >... | reverse complement strand
TCCCTCCCTCCCTCCCTCCTAGGCCTACCGGCGCGCCGTCGACATCAACCCTCGCGACTACCGCGCCTGGTACGGTCTGGGGCAGACGTACGAACTACTTCAGATGTATTTCTATGCCATCTACTACTATCGGAAGGCCGCCACCCTCCGCCCTTTCGACGCACGCATGTGGTGTGCCCTGGTAGGATGCACCTCCGCATTCCTTCCTTCCCTCCCTCCCTACTCTCCCTCCCTTCCTCCCCCCCTCCCTCCCTCCTTCCCCCCTGACTTGCTCTCCTATTTCCTCTCTACTCGATATTTTCGACTTTTCCTCTTTCCTCTGTATTTGCTCTTTACGATCTCAGCCCTTCCCTCTTCCGTCCCTCCCTCCTTCCCTCGCCCATCTGTCCAGGGCGTCTGCTACGAGAATTTGGATCGTCGCGCCGAAGCCATCAAGTGCCACGAGCGGGCGGTGTGCAACAACGACAGGTACCGAGGGAGGGAGGGAAGGAGGGGAGGAGAGAGGGAGGGAGGGAGGGCGAACGAGAAGGAAGGAATAAGGGGGCGATTCGTCGAGCCATGATTGATGCCTTACCCTCATTCCGTGCCTCTTGTTTCTCCTTTATTATGCCTCATCTAAGCTCGATCCTCACTCTGTGCCTGATCGGCTTTATCAATTAATTCCTGGTGTGCGCTTGACCCACTCCTTGGGCTCTTATTAAATTCCTTTCAACCCCTCGTGTCCTTCGAAGAGGAAGCCACCGACCCCTCCCACCGTCTTTTTCCCCCTTCCTCTCTCCTCCCTTCCCTCCCTTTGTCCCTCAGGGAAGGTATCGCCACTGCCAAGCTCGCCCGTCTCTATCGGGACGACGAGGAGGAGAGCAAAGCCGCCCGCTGCTATCAGCGACACCTTGAGACGCGGCAAGGATACCAGGTAGGGAGGGAGGGAGGGAGGGAACGAAGGATTGAGTATAAGAGGTAGGAAGGGAAGGGGGCAGTAAAGGGAATGAAAGTCTAGTGTAGAATGTATTGGTGTTTAGTGATGGGATTCATGTTTATATACTCATGTATTCACATATTTCCATATTTATCAAATCTGTCATCTCCAACCAACAGACCGACGGGAGCAGCGACACAGTGGATGCCCTTCTCTTCTTGGCACATTACCACATTCGAGGGCGCGACCTGCATACAGCCTCGCTGTACTGCAATCGCCTGCTCGATATGGGGGGGCGAGTAAGGCGCAGAGGGGTTGAAGGAGGGAGGCATGGAAGGAGGGAATGGAGTGTCGGGCCTCGGAAAGAAGATGCACTCCAACGTCACATGTACACATACACAACGTTTAAATCGTACACAACAGATGAAGTCATTATCTCACACTTTATATTTCCGTGACTACATTCAACAGGAGCAAGAGGAGGCCAAGGCTCTTCTCCGTGAGATCCGCAGTATGGAAGGGCAAGAGGAAGATGAAGAGGTGGGGGGAGGAGAAAGGGGGGGGAGGGAAAGTATTGGCGCGTTCCGTGTCTTTGAAAACGAAGAAAGCTTTATGGATTCGTCATTCTCGTCCACTGAGGCATCGAGAGTGGAGGCCACACCAGACTTTAACAGCGGCACCAGCAGCCGTAGGATGACGCGGCAACAAGCGGCGGCCGCAACGGCGGCAGCAGCGGCAGCAGTGGCAGGAGGAGATAGAAGAGGGCGAAGGGTGACGGGGGCTCGATCGCCTGAGATTTAGGTCGCTTTTGAAGAAGTTGTAAAAACCAATGAACGTCCTTGCTAATGAAGCTACTTGTTTGTAGGGATTGAATCGCCATCAACTTGCTCAGACATATTTTCAGCATGCTAGCCTTGACAGTTCTTTTTAATTTATGTTTATTATAATCGATTAAACTTGACAAATTCTTATGAAATGCTAGTACAAGGTACGGAAAGTGACGCGCATACAATACCCGTCAACCAACCCCGGCGGCCTCATCAGAGTTGTTACTTGACACACAATGCACGAGACTTTTTGTTGTGGTCGCTGAATTACCTAGCGGCGCTCTGAAGTGTGTTCAAGCGGCGTCCCTCCGTAAATAATTAGTGGGAGAGCCTCGTTTAATGCTCAGAGTGACGCATTGTGGCAGAAAACCCATCATGTCCACCACTGGCGTCAACCTCCCCTCTCTTCGTGCGCTATGAACCACTTTTGTTTTTGAAGGCGTAATCGAGAAAGCGCTCTACCTATTTTTATGAGATATCCGAAGACTTCAATGGGCTGGGTTGAGGAGAGTTACGGGAGAGATAGGCCTCGGAAAACCTCAAGCTTCCCTCTATTAATGCACCATGAAACGCCTCGGGTTTGAAATGCCGGAGTTGAACCCACCGTTTCACCAAACGCACGCGTTTTTCGATGGACTTTGCAACCAGCAAATCGTCGGTCATGTACCCTCTCAAGGGAGGATAATGTAATAAATATCTATAGAGAGAGTAGATCTTCTTAGAGTGATGTTCTGCTGCTGCTATCTAGGCGTTGCATTTCCCCGCCTGAGCCAGTTTACCTTGCTCCTTATACACCCCCTCCACTACAACTACACATCGACAATTCCACTACCTACAGGATGCTATCGTCAGCACAGGACGGCAGCGATGAGTACTCCCTGCTGGAAAAGAATGATGTTATAGGGTCGTCTACGTTCTGCATTTCCGGTTCATCTTTTTACCACACCAATTCTGAAAGCCTGCAGCACACACCCGATCTCTGTGCTCCTGTCGAGGCCTCTCCGCTACCTGCGGCTGTCCGTCTACGAAATTGCCTGTATTCCAGCCTACAAAACCGCTATTTTTGGGCAAATCTTGTCTATTTGTTTTACTGTACATGCATGCTCTGCGTCGATTTCGTCGATTACGGCAAGGAAACTAATGACAAGGTGTACTACTTCTTTGGCATGGTCCACTTCCTCAACGCGTGGATGTATTGGTACGCCTGGAAAGACGTTCGGTGGCGGGACCCAATCTTATATCCAGAATATTTAAATGTCGTCGGTGCAGCCCTCTACCTGTGGTCATCCAGCCTCTACCGCCGCGAGTCCGGCCCGCACGACGCCGCCACCTCCCACATTCACGTCATTGAGACCTGTGCGGCGATCGTCGAGTTGCTCGCCTGCGTCGGATGGGCCTTCACGTGGCATCTGACCTATGAACGCGTCCCAGGGCGAGGCTATACATTGGATGATCCTGACGTGTGGGCATTGCTGACGATATTTGCTGCAGCCATTACGTATGTAGTGTATAACTTGCAGATCCTGGCGCACCCCGATTGGTACAGCGACAATGAGGTGTATTTTTTGGGTGACATTTCCTATGCGATGAATGGGGTGCTCTATTTATTGGCAGGGCTGAGGGATGACGGATGGTTTTGGTGGATGCCCTTAATGGGAAATTTCTACACCTTTGCTCCATCTTCCTCTTCCCCTTCATCGATAGGTGTGGAGGCGCAGGAAGAGGAGGTGAAATCTCCCTTGCTGGCTGTGGTGGCTAGAAGAGAGAAAGTGGAAAAGAAAGAGCGGCAGAATCAAATTTGGAACGCATGGGGCATGCCACGGAAAAAGATTCAAGGGTTCGGGATGATAGAAGAGAGTGGTACCAGAGGAGCAATTGCTTAAGGGAAGAAGCACGGACATGTCTGTCATTGTCGTTACCGGAATTACACCAGAGAAGAAAAACGAGGAGAAATGTAGAGATCTATAATGATTAAGAATGGGAGAGAGTAGGTATTGGTGCATGTATAAGTCATCTCCCAACCCCCGTGGTGAGGGTGGATTGGTGAGGAGAAGAAATAGAATTGAGTAATGCATACAACGAGCCTTGGAGGCTTTGGTGTGTGAGAGCAAGCACGAGGAGGGCAGCTGCAATAAGTAGGTAGGAAGATGGAAGAAGAGAAAATGCTGGGAGTAAAACTCCTTTTGCTTGTTCCTCACGCAGTATGACTCAAATGTGAGTACCAAATGATGCATCCGGGCACAGCTTGCGTAAATGACTATAGCAAAGCAATGGATACGAAGTTAATTTCAAATGAGAACCGATTAATGACATTCACTGGCTTTCTTTAAATTATGTAAGTTCTGTTTCCTACGTTATCCTCTTTATCCTCATCTTCTCAAGGACGCAAATCTGCACACACGACAGCACTTTGAGGCCAACTGCCTCTTTCTCTCTCACAGCGGCCTAGACCTCTAATCGCCTTCCCTGTGTGCTTTACAAGTGTCTTATCGTGTTCCTAATCAATTTTCCTCAATGCATCATTTCTCCACGACTCAGCCCGGCACCCACCGCCTAGTGACCTGCACAAATTAAATAGGTTGGAGGAGAGCGTCAAAATGTCAGTCGACTACGTCACGCCTTCTCGTATAATTCAAAGACAGATACCCGCACACTAATAAGCCTTTCTAGTCAAGCACCATACTCGCGTTCATATACATATCATACATACATTCGTCATGCAATCCCCCTCCCCTGCCTCACAACCGCGCCACCTCCACCTCTCGCCTACCTCCGTTTTCTGGCACCCGCCTCCCCAATGCGCGCAACCGTGAAATGCCTCCATCCGGGTATATGGTTAGCTTCAAATGAGTAACCGGCCCTACCCCCCCCTCCATCTCCTCCCCCTCATCGCCCCCCTCCTCGAACCACGCCTGGCAGTCCGGCCCAAGCTTCGTCCGCCTTAGCAGCACCTTCCACTCAATCTGTCCCAGTCCCTCCGCCGTCAAGACCTCTCTATTTGTCATCAAGGTCGACAACCTCACCCCCTCCACCTGACAGCTTTCAGGATAATTTCCCTTGAACCATTTCGTATCAATTTCCAACTGCTCAACCTTCCCCAGCGTTCCGAGCCGCAAAATCGCATAATCACTTCCAGGTACCTTAATCAACCCTCCCTCCCCCGGCTCCAACACCGGCGGCCTTGTCAGCTTTCGTGCCGTTTCCCACCCATCTCCCATGTTGATACCCCTCCCGGGGTTTATCAAATTCCGTGGGTGGCCATAATGTTTATCACTGCACCCCACGGCCTTCCCTCCATTCTCCGCCGCTGCCAAGTCAAGGAGCTGTGACGTGGGCACCATATCCCAATCTCTTGCCACCTCCCCGTACACCCTCAACCGCGCTATGCCCCCATCTGGAAACATGTTCAGCCTCAAGTGCGTAAACCGCTCTTTTGTCGTTACATTAAAGTAGTTATGGCACGTATCCTTGTAGCCAGCACCAAGGGTTGTGAAAGGCAGTACTGTTGTCCACTCCTCCGACCCAACCCGCTCCACATGCGACAGCTCCTCTTCCGTGGCCTTGCTCCCCATTTTATCCCCCTTCGGCGCCCGTGCCCGAGCCACAGTAAGCCATTGCAGAATGCCAGAAGCCTCGTCATTGTCATTAAGGGTGGCGGCTTGGATGGAGCAGCGCGGGACGTAATTCCCTGTAAAATGGGACGTATCCACATCGATCCCCATAATGCGCCCCGGGAATGCCATCTTAATAATGCACCAATCATGGCCTGCAATACGCTTCCGCCGAGTCTCCCACCCGTCCATCCACTTGCCGCAGGTCGTGAATTTCTCTGCGATAAACACAGGCTCTTCATGATTAAGCATGTTTTCCGCCGCGGCGAACCAGTCGTCGGTCGCAAAACACACCTTAGCACCAAACCGTCCCAAGGCCAAATCCGTCTCTTCCACAAAATCAGGCGGCGCAGCTGTGCCGGTGAGTATGATGGGGCGATCGGCCATGGTGGTTTGAAGGAGGGCGGTGGAAATGCCTGTGGAATGGGAGAGTACGGGATGTGACATGGGGGGGTGACTGACTGCATGGGAGAAAAGGAAGGACTGGAATAGAGACGCGATAGCGCTAGACTGTCGCCAGATAACGCCGGTCTTTCTAAGCATGTTTCCATATCATTGTCATCGTAGTATCACACACTGTAGAAGGAAAACAACGCAATGCCCCAAATCTAATAAATAATCCTGCGGTTTGGGGGTTGGGGAGGTCGATGGCTGAAGAACTTGAATGAAATGCATACATTTACTGTGACTATCCGCAATCACCACCATTAAGGTTACCGCCGGCTCCTCCTCGTCCTCCTCCTCCTCCTTGCTGTACTCCTTCGAGATGTCGAGGTGCACACTCATACATATATTAAAGCCTCTGTCACTCATGCTCCTCGAAGAAAGCCACAAAAGTACGGCATGGCGGTCGCCCCATCCGCGCCAGAATGTCCTTTCCCACATCAATCCCACATCGTCTTTCACAGGTCGGCAGGATGTTGCGTGGTATACAGCAGCACCGTCGTCACCACATGGTGCTGCGGCAGGCCGCAACGATAAGGGGAGCAGGTCAGACCCATCCACTACAAAATCCTCCCCACAGCTGCTCTCTTTGGACTCAATCCACAATCAGCCTGGGGCTCCGCCGCCTCAACCCTGAAGCACATGCCGACCTGCAGCGCCTTCTGCAGCATGGCCAGCTCGAAAATGCTATGGCTTTTCTCTCGTCGTTGCGAGGGCAGGGGCTATACCCAGCACCCGGTCTTGTCGATCATTTCACGCGGCTATGCGTCCACTCGCGGCGGCGGGAGGTGGCCTGGGGCATGCTACGACAGGAGGGCATCCCTGCACATGTAGCAACGTACAAAACTTTGCTCGAATCGTACGCGCGGTCATTGCCGCCATCACAGGATAAGATTACAGGGTCACCGCAGTCGCAGCAGCAGCGGCAGCAGCAGCAGCAGTTACCGCAAGCATTTCGTCTGTTGGAGGAAATGAAGACTCTCCATCACGTTCGTCCCGACGCCGCCTGCTACCTGGTCGTCCTACAAGGGTGTGCCGAGGCAGGGGAGTGGCAAGAGGCCATGCGGCTACGGAAAGAGTTGCTGTCATCACTAGCGACTCCTTCAGAAATGGAAGTGACAGAGGAAGCAGCAACGATGGCCAGAAAAAAGAGCCTTGCCTTACTACTACAGGCCCTCGCTCGAGACGGACAGCTGGCGAAAGCCCTTAATCTACTTCAAGATCACTCAGAGATCGGTAATGCAGACATGAATGCAGTAGCTGCGTTGTTGGAAGGAGGCATGGCAAGGGAAGGAGGGATGGAGGAAGCTCTGGGTGTCATCACGTCCCTCCGCAACACGCCCTGGTGGCTCCGACAGAAGCAAGATCTTCAGCAACAGCACCAGGAGCAAGACCGGCAGCAGCAGATCCGAGGGAAAGCGGAGGGGAGGGTGGAGGAAGCTTTCTTACTTGCCCTCCTCCAAGCCTGCAAGCGCCTCGGCCTCTGGCAAGAAGCTCAACGCATCCTTCGAACCTCCCCCCTCTCCTCCTCTACGCCCACCACCACCCCTCCCACCGTTTATTACAGCCTCGCCATAGGTGCATGTGGCCGTGCCTCCCCTCCCCAACCTCAAGCTGCCCTAGACCTCTTCCACAGCATGCGGCATCCCCCCGATGCCATAACCTACCTCGAGCTCCTCCGCACTTGCTCGGCAGGCCAACGAGGAAACGACGCTGTCGCCCTCCTTCTCCGTCCTTCCATTTCCCCGCCTCCCCCTACATCTTTTCTGCATGATCTTCGCTCCTACCACGGGGCCATGCGTGTTTGTCTACAGACAAAAGAGTACCCTACCGTGCTCCGGCTCTGGGCGTCGTTACGCGTCAAGGGAGGGGGGGAAGGAGGCCTGGCACCAAGTGACGTGACATGCAATTATCTAGTGCGGGCGTGTCTGAACTCAGGGAGGTGGAAAGAGGCCTTGAGGGCGCTAGAGCAGCGAGGGGTGCTAAGGGCTGTCGCTGGTGAGGGAGGAAGGGGAGGAGTAAGGGAAGAAGGAAGGGGGGGGACGTCGGATTTTACAGATGCTTCTCTTTCGGAAGGGCGGGCAGAGTCCGGTGCGGTAGGATTGGACATCGAGGGGGTTGAAGATACTTATGACGCCGTGCTCTCCAACCAACACTGCAACATAACCACTACAACCGGCGGCAGCAGCACCAGCACCAGCACCAGTCACCATCGTCGACACCCGAACGGCCCTATCCTCCTTCGTGAGTTATACTCGGTCGCATTGACGGCTTATGAGCGAGACCGTGATTGGTCCCGCTTTCTTCACACACTCCAAGCCCTCGCCCGACATTTGGGGAGTGGGCTTCGGGAGGTGGATGAGGACGAGGACGGAGGGGAGGAGGAAGACAGTCGTCTGACACGCACGTGTAACCGAGCAGTGACTTGTGCGGTGAGGGAGAGGAAGTGGGAGGCCGCCGTTTCTTTACACAAGGGGATGCAGCAGACTGGCCTGAGAGTGCGGCCAGACCTGATGGCCTACAACGCCACGATGAAAGGTACGTCCCCCACCCTCTATCACTCCCCTCCCCTCCCTCCATCTTCTTGCACTCTCGGTACACCCACACTCCTACCATACAACAGCCCTATCCGAGCTGGGCAAACACGAGGAGGCCCTGTCTCTCCTCGACGAAATGGTGGAAAAAAGAGGCCTGGTCCCGGACGAAATGTCGTTCTCGACCATGATTCACGCGTGTGGGAAGGCAGGGGAATGGAGGCGGGCCTTGGGGCTGCTGCATGCCATGGAAGCGAAACTTTCTATCAATGCTGCGCGAGGGAGGGAGAGAGGAAGGGAGAAGGGCGAGGAGGAAGAAGAGGAGGACGAAGGGGTTTGGGTCGTGGGAGGGAGTGACATGGCGGTGGCGGCGGCGGTGGATGCTTGCACTCGTAGTGGCCAATTGGACGAAGGATTAAAACTGTGTGAAGAGATGCTCTTGCACCGTAACACCAACGCTGCCGGAGGGAGGGAGGGAGGGAGGGAGGGAGGGCGATATGTTTGTAGTCCCGTGATTCATAGCACAATGATCACCTTGGCATGCCGCGCGGGAGACTTGCCGCGGGCCTTGGCGCTGCTGGAGGAGTTGAGGGCGAGAGGCGCCCACCCTGATGTGGTGACATACACGACGGCTGTCAAAGCCTTGGGCAGGGCAGGACAGACAAAGGAGGCTCTATCCCTCTTTACTGCAATGCGTGAAGATCCCCATTTGGAGTTGAACGACGTGAGCTACCACACGGCTTTGGACGTATGTGCGCGGGGTGCGAGGGCCATACCGGAGTGTGCAGTGACAGCAGTGGAGCTCTTGAGGGGGATGCAGCAGGATGGGTTGCGGCCTGGTGTACTTGGGTATCGGTCGGGGCTGCAGGCGTGCGGGCTGGCAGGAAGGTGGGAAGACGCTATGATGTTGTTGAGAGAGATGGAGGGGAAGGGAGGGAGGGAGGGAGAGGGGGATGAGGTGGCTTATACCACGGTGATCAATGCATGTGCGGCTGCGGACGAGGTCGATGCAGCCCTTCGATTGCTGGAGGAGATGACTGATAAAGGACTCACTCCCAACGTCGTCGCCTATTTCGCCGTTGTCCGCGCCTGTAAGCGCACTGGCCGGTGGGAGCAAGCGCTGGTACTCCTAGATGATATGCAGGCTCGTGGCATCCCTCCTGTCTCTGCGATCTTCGAGTTTGCCGCGGACGCCTGTGTGGCTGCCCGGCAACTCACTCACGCCTCCTCCCTCTTGCGATTGATGAGGGAGCGTGGCTTGGACCCTCCCGAGGGCATCTATGTCCGCGCAATTTCCCTAGCCCTTGAGCAGCAGCAGCAGCAGCAGCAGCAGCGGCAGCAGGGGGGGGAGCAGGAAGGCGAAGGAGGAAAAGAGGCACTACGGCTTTTGTGTGAAATGGTGCGACATGGAGCGACGCCTCGCAGGCCACTTTACACGGCAGTAATGCAGGCAGCAGCAGCAGCAGCAGCAGCAATGGGAGGGGGAGGGAGAGAGGGAGGGAAAGAAGGGGGATGGGGAGGAGTGTTTGCGGCACTTGGTCAGACCGCGAGTGCGTTGTTGGGGGAGACGATGGAGGAGAGGGGAGGGCGGGAGGGAGGGAGGGAAAAGGTTAGAGGGGTGAGAAAAGGGCTAGAGACCGTGCGAGAGATGGCCTTGGTGGCGGCAGCAGCAGCAGGGGACTGGCGTCGGGCCTTGCTGTTGCTGAGGGAGAAAGAGGCAAGTGGTGGTGATGGAGGAGGGGGAGGATGGAGGGAGGGCAGGAGGGAGAGCGGGAGGGATGGAGTGATGGATATTTGGGGCCACTATGCGTGTGCGGTGGAGGCATGCGGAAGGGCCGGGCGTGTGCAAGAGGCAGTGGCGCTGTTGGAAGGACAAAGTCATGGCCATGGAAGAGGAGGAAGGAGGGAGGGAGGAAGAGGGGGAGAGCGAGTGCTGAGTCAGGTGATTGAAGCCCTGGGAGGGACGGGGCACGGGATCGAGGCGCTCGAAATGGCCAAGTGCGCACTGCGTGGAGCAGTGGTGGCACCGTCGTCGGGTAGCAGCAGCAGCAGCAGCAGCAGCAGCAGCAGTACTACTACTACCAACAGTGATGCCGATAGTAGTATTGGAAGTAGCAGCTTGTCGGCATTGCGTTCTGAACGCCTGCGAAAGAAGCAGATGGAGAGGCGACGGCATCTACAGCAGCATCACCAGCAACATCGGCAGGACCACCACCGGCTTTCCGAGGACGAAGGTGACTATCCCGTTTCATGGTTCCCTTTCTCACAGCCGCACCGCAGGCTTCCCGGACACCAACGGCACCAGCAGCAGATCTCAAGGTCTGCCTGGCAGACCCTCCTACGCGTCGCCAAGGCCCAGGTACAGGAAGAGAGGGAGGGAGAAAAAGGAGGAGGGAGTGGTAGACAGCTGACGAAGAACGGGAGGGAGAATCTGTTGTGGGTTCTAGGTGCTATGTTTGACGCGGGCATCCCTCCCAGTAACGGCGATGTCGATTGGGTCGTACAAACGCTTGCGACAGCTAGGGAGTGGGACGCTTTGCACAAAGTACTTGAGAAGGTTGCAATGGCTGCTTCTTTTTCTAGAGGAGGAGTGGGCGATGAAGGCAACGGTAGCCGTGGCCGGGGTAGCTTGGACGTGATAGGATGCAACCGTCTGTTGCATGCCTTGGCGAGGGAAGGGGAGGGAAAGCGGGCTTTGGACTTCTTGAGCTTTATGGAGGACAGGTTAGGGGTGCCTCCTGATGTAGTGTCGTACACTAGTGTGATTGATGCTTTGGCGAAGAGCGGGGAATGGCAAGAGGCGGTGCGATTGTTGGAGACGATGGAGGAGAGGGAGAGCACGAAGGAAGGGTGGGAGGGAGGAGGTGTGGCGTTAAGACCGAATGTAAGGACGTACACGGTGGCTATGCAAGCGTGTGCAAAAGCAGGAAAGTGGCAACAGTGTCTAGCGCTGATGGATAGATTGATGGAAAAAGGGATGAAGCCTGACGCGTTTTCGTGCAGTATAGCATTGGATGCATGTGCTCGTGCCAAGCAACCTGAGGCGGCTCTGACGCTGTTGGAAAAGATGGAGGAAGGTGGACTGGCTGTGAGACCTGACGTGGTGTCCTACACTAATGTCATCCGCGCATTTGAAGGAGGGGGTAGTGAAAATGCTCATGTGGAGCGAGCAAAGGCAGTTCGGGATCTATTGAAGCGCGTCAAGGCATGGGGCGTACGACCGGACATCATGCTTTGGAATAGCGCCTTGCGCGTCTCCGTCAAGCTAGGGCAGTGGCAATTAACACAAGAAATCTTGAAAGAGATGGACCGCGATAGCATTGTGCCTGATGAATGGACAGTACGGGCCGTGACGAGTGGAGGTCGGGTGGAAGGGAGCGCGGGGCGAGAGCGGGGGCAGACGTTGGCCCTGCTGCGGACTATGCAGGATCGGAACAAAGGTCAGAGAATGCCCCTGAGAGGAGGGAGAAATATGCCTCGAATGCGAGGGAGCGTGTAAAATAGACAGGAATGTACAGGTCTCCTGTAAAAAAAGTAAATGATATGGACGTTTATTACTTGTTTGATTTTTTTTTAAATGCTATAACTGATCGCCGTTACACGACTGTGTGTCGTCTCCGCTTGTCGACCCTTGCCCTTGTGTCACCACAGGCATGTAAGAATAGAGTGCACACGACTTCAATTCCTCTATAACCTCTTCAGCTCCTTAGTTCTAAGAAGTTCATGGTATGCACGCATGATGATGCAGCCAAACTGTGTCGATGCTGTTACCCCATCCTCTCACAACACTATCTCTCACCCCTGCTTTATTACAGAACAGGGAAGGCGAGACATCACGCACCACCATGCAAAAGAGGACATTGTCACTATCTTTTCTGGTTGGTGCCTTGTGCATTTTGCCTTCGCCAACCCAGTCATCCCCTTTTCAAGACACTAAAACGACTCACCCGCATGGGTACCTCCGCTCCGCCTCAGATGGCGCCCCTTCGTCGTCGTCCTTCTTGCGTGGCATGATGTACGACCCAGGCAATCCGGCCGCTCCCCAACCCCAGCCTATAAGCACTCTCGAAGAACAACGACATGGTGCCAAGATGCTCGACAATGGGGACCCCGAAGAAGAGGAGGAACGTTTGGTTGAAGGCCGCAAGTCCGCTGTCTCTGAAAAGATCGACCCCCTTGCAGCGACGCGCCACGCCGGCAAGATACTTGATAATGGGAAGCCTGCGGCACCTGAACCCCTGCCCTTGCTCCCGCAGCATCAAGAGCAGGAATGGATGTTTGATACCGGTGAGGTGATTGCATCTAAACCTGTGCCTCCGCAGTCCACGGCCCTGCCCATTAAACCCCCTGTGACGCTAGCTGCCCTCCCTCCTCCGACCGATGTGGTGGACGTTGGCGACTCTCAGCGCATGTATGACAATGAAGAAATTACCGCCCCGCAGGTCCTGTCTCCGCCTCAGCAGCAGCAGCAGCAGCAGCAGCCGATGTTGGCAATTGTTCCTGAGCCCTTGGCTACCACTCCCGCCCCCACGGCCACTCCTCAAGTCTTCCACGGATCAAAGATCATGGACGACAACGGAGGAACGAGCTGAACGTAGCTTTGCTCAGGATACCAACCTTCTTCCTTTTATCTTTTCACCCGTACCCTAGTATGTCGTAAGTACATGGCACCCTTCTCGGGGGCTTTGTGGTACATGCGGGCTGCTGTTCGAAAGGGAAGTTAGCTTGTTTTCTTGGCCCGTGTGTGCAGCCCAGTGCTCTGACAGGGTACGTAGAGGGATGGGTGGGTGATGGGTGGTGCGTGTACTGGTCGCATATGTTGGCCAGGCCACCAGCCTCAAGGGTGGGAGGGGAAGGGGAGAATGAAGGAAGAAAGAAAAGGGAGGGAGAAAGGGGAAAAGAGGGTGTTTTTTCATTGTTGATTAAGTTAAATTGAAAGAAAAGGCGAGAAAATGCTCAATTTAGGGCTACTATGAGAGAGAGGGAGAAGAAGAGAGGAAGGGAGGAAAGCACGCTGTACAGACAAGGGAGCAAGAGAGAAGAGTGCACACATACATGTAGGTTTACGAAGAAAGAGAGAGAAAGCGAGAGGGAGGCGGCATACGGGAAAGAGAGGATAAGGAGGGATAAGGGCCTTCCCTACTCATGCACACACTCACAGAAGCCAAGATCCCGAAACAGCCGAATCGACAGAATGTGCTTGACAGTCGTCAGTAGGAAGAGTTTCGCTGGTCTCTTTTCCTTCTTTCCTAATCAACGCATACACCATGTGCTTATCTTTATTGTGTCCTGTTTATGTCTAAATCCGCTATCTCTCTTCGTCTATCACTACCTCTCCTTCTACTTCCTTCTCTTTTTTACTCCATCTCCTTCTGTTTCGCCTTCTCCTTACGGCATCCTGCCACTCGGTTAAAGTCAATCCATGCCCCCCCCCACCTGATTTGAGTCAGACGTGATGTCAGCCAGGTGAGAGGATCATGCCCAACCACAGGGTTTACGCCTTCTCTAAAGCCGGGAAAAATGCATCGGCCTCTTGTCCATTTCGAAAGCAATCAATCAAGGACACGCGCACCTACCCACATCTTGGATGCCTTCTTCGTTCTCTCATTTCTCTTCCTCCCTTCCCTTGTCGTTATATCCTACTGCTTGAGTATCATTTCAATGTTTCTCTCTAATTTTGATGCAACAGTAAGTATTGATTTTGTTGTTGCTGGTGATGGGAGAATGTTACTTGATCTTTCCCCTTCTATTCCCGTCGCTGAATTCTATGGTACATTAAATACAATTTTATTTTCGTTTCGCGCCCTTTTCTTTTGCGCCATTTTCTCTTCTTCTTTCTCTTTTTTTCATGCCTTTTTTATCATTCTTCTTTTTTCCTCCCATTTTGATTCACACTCCTACCTCTCCGATAAAATAAATCCTATTTTTTCATTCTTCGAACATTCTTCGAATGTCTCCATGCTCTCCTTCTTTTGATAAAAGAAGGATGCACTGCCTTACAGTCTAGAGTCAGCTTCCGGAATTCTCGTTTGAGAGGGAAAGGGAAAGGGTAGGAGGCAGGAAGAGAGGGCAGGCGGGCTACGAAAAAGCCAAAGGCAGAGGCAGGGAGGAAAGTAGGCAGAGAGGAGGGAGGGGAGGAGGGAGTGCGATGGCCGCCGCTCCGAGCAGCAGCGGTATACTCAAGGCAATAATGTAACTGACGTCGAGTCGACCAGAGAGGGAGGGAGGAAGGGAGGGAGGGAGGAAGGGCGATTATGATGGGACGCCGCCTTGGGCAGCTGTCATTACAAGCAACCAAATGTTCAAAATAGCGATGAGCACGGCAGAGATCCAGGCACACGCGGAGGTAAAAGGGGAATTGACAAATGCAGGCCCCATAATGGAGATGTCGCCCGTGAAAATGATGAGGGGAAAGACGGCGAACGAGAGCTGAAGGGAGAGGATGACCTGAGGGAGGGAAGGAGGGAAGGAGGGAGGGCGGGAGGGCAGGAGAGAGTTAATTTGACCTTTGTAAATCCTGGCTTTCGTTCTCCGTTTTCCCTCTTTCCATTCTTCCTTCCTCTTTCCCTCCTCCCTCCCTAAGAGTGTGAGAAGCAGCAGGAGACCTGCTCCCTCTTCCGCTGCCATTACTACTACCATGAGGACCGAAACAACCACACACCCTCCCTCTTTCCCTCCTTCCCTCTCTCCCTCCCTACCTGTGACAAAACGAGCAGGAAATCCGCCCCCGTCTCTCCTGTGAGTGCGACTGTTAGCACGGCCGGCACCACCACCGTCAATCGCGTCAAGAGACGACGCAGCCAGGGCTTGAGGCGGACCTGAGGGAGGGAGAGAGGAAGGGAGGGAGTGGGGGAGAGAGGGAGGACAATCAAGCTCTTGGGAAGGCAGATCGAGCTGGAAGACTATCGCATATCAGGAACTAGAGAGTGGTGAGTGGAGAGAGGGAGGGAGGGAGGGAGGGAGGGAGAGAGGGAGGGGTGTGTACCTGCACGAAGCCCTCCATGACGATTTGACCGGCAAGAGTGCCTGTGAGGGTGCTGTTCTGACCCGAGGCTAAGAGGGCCACGCCAAAGAGGATTGAGGCCGCTTTGTTGCCTGAAAGGAGGGAGGAAGAGAGGGTGAGAGGGTGAGAGGGAGGGAGGGAGGGATGGAGGGAGATGACGACGGTGGAGAGTGCTTGGAAGAAGAAAACCGCGACATGAAGCAGACCTTCAATCTATTTCCTTCCTTCCCCCCTCCCTTCCTCCCTCTTTCCTTACCGAGGACTGGCGCCAGCAAGTCGTATGCCTCGGAAACGGACGGAGCGAACTGAGTGACTGCAGAAGGATCGAAAAAGGCTGCGGCTGAGACAATGAGGATGGCGGCATTCACGAAGAGGGCGAGAGAGAGGGCGATGATGGTGTCCAGGGAGGAGTAGAAGATGGCCTCGCTAAAGGGAGGGAGGGTGAGAAAAGGCAGTGGCGAGAATGATGAAAGTGGAGGCATTGACACGAGGAGGGAGGGAGGGAGGGAGGGTGAGAAAAGGCAGTGGCGAGAATGATGAAAGTGGAGGCATTAACACGAGGAGGGAGGGAGGGAGGAAAGGAGGGTCAGAACAAGCAGCAATCCCATATGCCCAGCTGGTGAGCAATGCCCTCCCTCCTTCCCTCCCTCCTCCCGTCCTTCCCTCCCTACTTACGCCTTGTCGTCGTCGCTCTCGCCGTAGTCCCGGGTTTGGACGAGGGAGGAGTGCAGGTACAGATTGTGCGGCATGACTGTGGCACCCAGAATGCCTGTAAGGTTAGGGTTATAGGTTAGACATAAGGTGTTGATTAGGCTTGGGGCTATTAGGTATTGATACAGCTTAGGGTTTAGATGAGGTGTTAATTAGGCTTTGGGATTGGTTTGGCTTGGGTGTAGGGTCGAGGTTAGGTAGTAAGTAGGGTTAAAGTTGAGGTGAGGTGTTGATTAGGCCTCCGGTTTAGGTTAGTTAGGTGTTGATTAGGCCTCCGGTTTAGGTTAGTTAGGTGTTGATTAGGCCTCCGGTTTAGGTTAGTTAGGTGTTGATTAGGCCTCCGGTTTAGGTTAGTTGTTGATTAGGCCTCCGGTTTAGGTTAGTTAGGTGTTGATTAGGCCTCCGGTTTAGGTTAGGTGTTGATTAGGCCTCCGGTTTAGGTTAGGTGTTGATTAGGCTTCGGGTTTCAGAAAGGAGACCAGCTACTGAGGGGGTCAAGACAGCGACCAAGGCTCTGTTAGGGTTACCCTCCCTCCCTCAATTCCTCTTTCATTCCCTCCTTCACACACGCTGTAGGGATTCTCCTCCCACTTTCTCCTCCCCTTTCCTCCCTCCCTCCCTCCCTCCCTCCCTACCCATAGCGATGTACAAGCGCGGGGCCTCTGTGACCAGCGGGTAGAGGTCCGGGAGAAGGAAACCCTTCATCACACCTTAAGGCGGGAGGGAGGGAAGGAGAGCGGGAAGGAGAGCGGGAAGGAGGGAGGGAAGGAGGGAGGGAAGGAGGGAGGGAGGGAGGGAGGGAGGGTTAGGTAATGAATGTATGTCATGGGAAGTATAGGGAGAGAGGCAGCGATCGAACGAGGGAGAGAGGGAGCGAAGGGGGGGGGGATGTACCTAGAAAGGAAGGCTGGGATAGGGCGATTTCAAGCGCGAAACACACGAAGATGATGGCAATAAGCCCCATCACCCCCATTTCCAATACCCGGAAGCGACGTCCGGGCTTGTCGAAGAAGGAGAGGACGATCAGGACATCTGCAGGAAGAGAGAAAGGGAGGGAGGGAGGGAGGGAGAAAGTGATCAATGGATCTCTCTCCATAGTTGCCATGGGCCCTGAGTAAAGGATCCGAGGGAGAAGAAGAATGTCCGAAACCCATGTCCTCCCTCCCTCCCTCCCTCCCTCCCTCCCTCCCTCCCTCTCAGCCTACCTAGGGCTGTGAGGCCACATCCCCACACCATCGGTACACCAAACAAGAGCTGCAGAGCCATGGCCGAGCCTGAGGGGAAAGAAGAGAGGGAGGGAGGGAGGGAGGGAGGGAGGGAGGGAGGGAGGGAGGGAAGGGAAGGGAAGTGGTGCGACGACAGCTGTGGCCACGGAGGAAAGGAGGGAAAAAGGAAGTGAGGCAGGGAATGAGGAAGACCTACCTATAACCTCTGCCAAATCACACGCCGCAATCGCGATTTCGGCAGTGATCCACAAGAAGGTGGAGAAACGCGGGGAGTAGACATCGGCACAGAGCTGCGCAAGGTCCCGCTTGGTGGCGATGCCGAGTTTAACGGTCAGGACTTGAAGGAAGATAGCGAGGAGAGAGGAGCAGAGGACGACGGAAAGGAGACCGTAGTTGTAGAGGGCACCACCCTGTGGAAGGCAGGAAGGAGGGAGGGAAGGAGGGAGGAGGGGGGGGGGGATTGGCGGTCAGGGGGGGG